>JAANMW010002823.1_pt1 | contig 14807 bp, 14 predicted proteins | sample 7279671 | NCBI WGS metagenome assembly JAANMW01 (sample SAMN14094541, study PRJNA606508) | bioreactor metagenome | isolation source: A lab-scale SPAN reactor treating ammonium-rich wastewater day 247 | place: Ireland: Galway | collected 2017-09-19
CATCTCGAACGGATCACTGCCGCCCGGGAAGAGGGTCTGCGACACTGCAGGGCGGCCATCCAGCATGCGTCGCGGGCAATACGGGCGACGCACCGCGGCGACCACGAGGACGCCAACGCCTGGCTGGAGCGGGCGTACGCGAGCGTCACCGGGGCCGGCGAGACGCTGAGGGATCATCCGTGTCTCTTCCATGCGGGCTTTGTGCACGATGCCCAGAAGGAATACGCAGAGGCGATGATCTTCACCGCGATGGTATCCGGGCATCCTCTTCCGAGGCCTACCGAGCTCTCCGTCGAGATCCCGGCCTACCTCAACGGCCTTGCCGAGGCTGGGAGCGAAGGTCGCCGGTATGTTCTGGACCAACTTCGATCGGGGCATTTTGATGAAGCCGACCGGATGATGTCGGTCATGGACGACATCTACGACGAACTGAACCAGTTTGATTTTCCGGATGCGGTTACGGGCGGGCTGAGGCGAACCAACGACGCATTTCGGGCGGTTCTGGAACGAACGCGGGGTGACCTTACGTGGACGGCACAGCATCAGACGCTGCTCCAAGCGATGTCGGATTTCGGACGTTTCGTTGACCGTTGATGGATCGACGGAGCGTGCGCCGATCGAGAGTCCAGCGCCGATCCTCACCGTGCTCATGCCCGTGTACAACGAACGGAGCACCATTGAGGAGATCCTGCGGCGTGTACTGGAGGTGCCGATCTCGAAGGAGCTGTTGATCATCGACGACGCTTCCACGGATGGAACCAGGGAGTATTTGCAGCAGCGGATAGACGGCTCGGATCCTGCGCTCCGAGCCGTCTATCGGGAACAGAATGGCGGCAAAGGGGCCGCGATCCGGGCGGGCCTCCCCTACGTCCGCGGCAGGTACGTCGTGATACAGGATGGCGACCTCGAGTACGATCCGATGGATTTCCTGAAGCTGGTTCGAGTGATGGACGAGGAGGGAGCGCCCATCGTATACGGCAGTCGTTTTATCCATGGCATCCCGCCCATGCGCTGGGCCAACAGGCTGATCAACCGGCTGCTGGCGATGATGGTCCGCAGGTTGTACGGAGCGGCGATCACCGATGAAGCCACGTGCTATAAGGCGTTTCGTTCGGAGGTGCTTCTGGGCATCCCGCTGACCTGTCGCCGGTTCGAGTTTTGCCCGGAGGTGACTGCTAAAGCCCTCCGATCGGGATATGATATCCGCGAAACGCCGATCACCTACAGAGCGAGAACCGTAAAGGAAGGTAAGAAGATCCGATGGACGGACGGTGTCACCGCGATCTGGACGTTGATCCGATATCGCTGGTGGCGCCCATCACATTGACGAGAGGGAACCATGGAGACTGTAACACTGGTCGCGCCGGATATGCATTGTGACGGCTGCGCTGCATCGATACGACAGACACTTGGTCGAGTGGAGGGAATCGATTCGATAGAGATCGATCTGGCCCGGAAGGCCGTTACGGTGAACTACGACGCGGCGAAGATCGGCATCGATGCGATCCGAACTCGTTTGGACGATGCCGGATTTCCGGTTGAGGCCTGACGCGACCGGGATGAAGGCGCCGCGAGAACTGGGAGGAACGGCATGAAGGACAGGTTGGCCAGGTGGACGATCTCGATATCCGCCGCATGTATGACCCTTATACTGGGCGTTACGACGCCGGTAGGGGCGGCTCCTCCTGCCGCGATCAGCCCCGACGGTCGACAGATCGCGCTGGCTTGGCCGCCGACGGGTACCGCCGATGCGGAAACGACGCTCCTGAATACGGAGACAGGGGCGGTGGAAGGGCTGCAATCGGAACAAGCGCCTCTAGGCATGGCCTGGTCCCCGGATGGAGCGTTCCTCCTGTACGCAGTCGGTAATCCGGACGAACCGGTTACATACGTGTTCGATATGACCAAACGACGATCGCGTCGCATACCGGTGAAGATGGGGCCTCCCTTTGCTTGGCGCGAAGATAGCCGCCGGTTTGCCGGAGTCTGGAAGAACGAGGACGGACGCACGGAGGTGGTGTTCTTCGGCCTGTCTGAGTTCGGAGAGACACTGCGCGCACCGTCTGCGGTCGATGCCATCATCGGAGATCGTATGGTCTGGCTGCCGAACACCGATGATGTCGCGTTCATCGGCCAGGTTCGCGGGCTTGCGAACGTGCGCACAATGGAGGGAGGGCAGGAACGCACCATTACCTCGACGGGCGATATTCTTACCATTGCGCTCTCGAAGGACGGGAAGGAGCTCATATGGGCTCGATCGAGCCGTAACACGCGGTACATTCTGTTGAGCCTCTATGCCTTTGACCTATCCACGCGATCGGTACGGCGCCAGGAGTTTCCGGAACGGGTCGCTGGCATCAATCCTCGGCCCGACACGTCGCCGACAAGGTTGATCTCCGCGACTCTGTGCCCTGCCGGGGATCGTCTCGCGGTCGTCGTGGAGTACCCGTCTTCGGGCAAGACCGCAGGCACCTGCCGGCTCTACGCGTTGCGGATGAGCGGAGGAGGAGCCCGTATGGTCCGGAGCGTCCCGAGTGCGAACGCGGGCCTCACGGCTGTTTGGTCCGACGATGGCCAGCGACTCGCGGTCGTCGATCGTCGCGGTTCGGAGGCCTACCTGGCGGTGTTCGATTCGAACGGTTCCAACGGCAAGGTTGCGCTCCATTGGAGACGGCCATAACGACGTTCCAGAGGCCTCCCCGGCTCCGACCGGGAGGAACCATCGGCGTCACGGCCCCGTCGAGCGCGGTGCGCAGCGATGCGTTCGGCAGGGGGCTGGACTATCTGCGGGCGCGGGGCTTTCGCGTTGTCCTCGGGGATCATGTCTATGATCGTTCCGACTATCTCGCGGGCCTCGACCCCGACAGAGCCGGGGATCTCCAGGCCCTGCTGGGGCGGTCGGATGTTGATGCGGTGATCTGCGCCCGAGGTGGGTATGGCGCCTGTCGGATGGTAGACCTGATGGACTGGGATCGTCTGAGAGAACAACCGAAGATATTCATCGGTTACAGCGATATTACGACCCTCCATCTTGCCATCGAACGACAGTGCGGCTGGATGACGTTTCACGGTCCTATGGTAACGACCCTGGGGGACGGACTGCGCCCGACCGAAGAGGACCTCTTCTGGCGCATGATCATGCATCCGGAGCCTGCCGGCCGAATCATCGGGCCGACGGACGAGTTGGAGCGCCTCATGGACGGGACTGCGGAAGGTGAGCTCGCAGGCGGATGCCTCACGCTCTTGTGCGCTGCGCTCGGCACGAAGGAAGCCCCGGATTTCGGGGGACGAATCGTCCTCCTCGAAGATACGGATGAACCGCTCTATCGCGTGGATCGGTATCTGGCGCAGCTCGTACGCAGCGGTTGCCTCGATGATGCGGCCGGTTTCGTCGTCGGTACGGTCAGTAATCTGATGGACCAGCCGGAGAAGCCGATGCGAACTCTCCGGGATCTGTGGATAGAATATCTCGGGCGGTTCGGTCGGCCGATGATCTCGGGCGCGCGGTTCGGGCATGTTGATAGCCCCATGACGCTGCCGCTGGGATGTACCGCACGTCTCAATGCGGGGGCGGGAACGTTGGAAGTCATCGGACCGGCCGTTCTCTAGTCGATCGAAGGCCGATCAAGGGAATGCCCCTTGATGGTGTCGGATGTCCGGATGGCCCCTATCGAGCACTACTTCGATGACATCGAACCGGCAGGGGGCGTCGACATCTCCGTGAACGCTGAGAAACTCCAGCGCAGCCTCCTGGAGGCGACTCTGCTGAGCGGGGCTGACCCGAGCCGCCGGCGGGTCCTCGCCGCGCACGTTGGCCGTTTTTACCTCGACAAAGATATAGGCATCGCCATCGAGGGCGATGATGTCGATCTCCCCGTGTTGAGCTCGATAGCGCCTCGCGAGGATGATGTAGTTGAGCTTTGTGAGGAACTCCGTCGCCATCGCCTCGCCTGTTACCCCCGGACTTGAGGTCCGAGCGTTCAGCTCGCGGGAAGGCTCCAGTACTGTGCGAACCGGGCCGAACGATCGTCGGTGCTCCGGCATAGGACCGAGCTGTTGCAGCGCTGCCAGATGCGAACGGCTCGGATAACCCTTGTGCTGCGCAAGGCCATACCCGGGCCAGGCATGATCGAGTTCCTCCATGTATCGATCACGGGTGACCTTGGCGACGATCGACGCGGCCGCGATGGAGACGCATTGGGCATCACCGCCGATGAGAGCCCGATGGGGTATGGGGAACAAGGGAACTGCGAGTCCATCGATCAGGACGAAATCGGGACGCTCCGGACAAGCGTCGAGCGCCCGTCGCATCGCGAGATGGGTGGCTTGCAGGATGTTGTGGCGATCGATCTCCGCTGCGGTCGCGGTTCCGATGCCGATGGATGCGCCCGACCGCTTCAGTTGGTCGAGGGCGTCGGCGCGCTGGCGGCCGGTCAGGGATTTGGAATCGGCCACACCGCCAACGTCGATCCCGTCGGGCAGAACGACGCAGGCCGCCACCACCGGTCCGGCAATCGGTCCTCGACCCGCCTCATCGATACCGGCAACCGTGGCGTGGCCCGCATCGTGCGCAGCGTGTTCGAAGGACCATGTTGGAACCGATCTGATACGGGCCATACGCGATGTCGCCTTCCGTTGGAACGACGTCCCAGCCCGATGGCCGACGAGGATGGCTGTGTTAGCGGATCAGCCGGATACGATTCAGGGGCCAGAACACCGCGATTGCCTTGCCGATGACTCGGTTGCGGGGGACGGTGCCCCAGTACCGGCTGTCGTTGCTATTATTCCGATTGTCGCCCATCACGAAGTACTGCCCGCGCCCGAGGGTCAACGGGCCGGTTGTCGCATAGGTCGCCGGCAGGCGGTCCTCCATCGCTTCGAGGATATAGGGCTCCTTCTGCGGCTTGCCGTTAACATAAAGCTTGAGTTCGTTGGACGAATCCCGCTTAACCTCGAGGGTGTCACCGGGGACGCCGACCAGCCGTTTGATCAGTACGTTTTCCGCGCGCCCCTCAACATCGGCCTTTTTCTCCGCTCGAAACACGATGATGTCGCCGCGATGGGGATCGCCCAGGCGATACACGAGCTTGTTGACGAAGATGTGATCATGGCAGGTATCGGAATAGACGACGCCTGTACGCGACATCCCTCGATCGTGCCCGCAGAGCGTGGGTTCCATCGATTCGGTCGGTATGTAGAACGCCTGCACGAAGAACGGGCGGATGATCATGAACACGAGGACGCTCGCGATCACCAGCGATTCGGCGAGTTCGGCGAAAAAACGGGCGGCCCCGTTGCGTATGGGCGCGAGGATCAGTCGCAGTATCGTAAGCGCCGCCGCGACCATAACAATCGTGGCAACGCTGAGATTCGCCAGATATTCGGTAATCCCGACTTCCTGTGGGTGCAACGAACCGCTCCCGAAGAACCTATCCGGCTGTATTGGGCTGCTGGGTCTCCGTCTTTTTGGCGCGAAGCTCTTTGATCCGAGCCTTCTTGCCGATCACACCTCTCAGGTAATAGAGCTTGGCGCGACGGACCATGCCTCGTCGAATCACCTCGATCTTATCGATCCTCGGAGAATGAACGAGGAAGGTTCTTTCGACGCCGATACTGTGAGATATCTTCCGTACGGTGAACGATGCACGGTTCAGGGTGCCCCTTCGGGCGATTACCAATCCCTCGAACACCTGTACTCGTTCTTTGCCACCTTCGACCACCCTGGCATGGACGCGGACGTTATCGCCGGCCCGAAAGTTGGGTATGTCCGATCGGAGCTGTTCACGCTCCAGGCTCTTAATGATTGTACTCATGATCTCGCTCCTGCGTACTCCTTCTCAGTGTACCGCTGCGGGCAACGGTGTGCGGCTGCCGATTCTAGCAGATGAACATCGTCGGCGGTAATATCGCAACGTGCCCAGAGGTCAGGCCGCAGCGCCCTGGTCCTCCGCAACTGCTGCAGACGTCTCCAACTCTCGACCTCGCGATGGCCTCCGTCCAGCAGCGCATCGGGTACTCCGACGCCCCGGAAGCTTCGCGGACGCGTGAACTGCGGATAGTCCAGAAGCCCATCGGCGAAGCTATCGCGAGACGGAGCGTCAGCACACCCGAGCGCCCCGGGAAGAAGCCGTACGATCGCATCCACCATCACCCAGGCCGCAGGCTCACCACCCGTCAGCACATAGTCTCCGATTGAGTAGGCGTGAGAGGCTAGAGTCAATCGGACACGCTCATCGACGCCTTCGTACCGTCCGCATATAAAGACTAGATGATCGAGACAGGCCATTTCAAACGCGGCTTCCTGGTCAAATCGAACGCCTTGAGGGTCGGTCAGAATGATCCGATCGGGCTGGGAAAGCCGGCTCGCATGAGCGATAGCGCGCTCAATCGGCTCCGGTTTCAGAACCATCCCGCCGCCCCCGCCGCATGGTGGGGAGTCAGTGGTCCTGTGCCGGTCGGCAGCGTAGTCGTGTAGATCATGGACCTGAATGCGAACGATGCCGGAATCGATGGCTCGGCCCAGGATGCTATGGGGCAGCGCGGTCTCGACCATTTGAGGCGCTACGGTGAGGATATCAATGAGCATCGTCGTTGAGCAGCCCTTCCGGCGGGTCCACCACGATCTGTCGAGTAGCGGTATCGATCGACTTAACGATCGAGGCCACCATCGGAATCAGGATCTTACCTATGCAGAGTAAGTCATGAGCCGGCGCCGCTTCCACATCATCCAGACGGCCGATGTGACGCCCATTCGTGGTTACGACATCCATCCCGATCAGTTCGGTAACCAGAAAGGAGCCAGCCGGGAGCGAATCCGCGGTGTCTCGCTCGGCCCATACCTCTGCGCCACGCCAGGCTTCTGCCATGTCCATTGTCGACATACTCTTGAGCTTCAGTAGAACCTGTCCTTTGTGGAATCGCGCCCCTTCGACGGCAAACCGATGAGCCTGCCGTCCGGGCAGCGCCAGGGCGACCTCCTCTAGTTCGAGAAACCTCTCGGTAGCTGTTATCAGCGACCGAACTTTCATCTCCCCTCGGATCCCGAAGGGTGCGGTTACAACGCCGACGAGCACATCCCACGGCGGCCTGGTCCGTCTGGACTCCGCGTCCGGCGATGCGCTGACGGAGGCGTCAGCTGACGATCTCAACCTGGACACGCCGACGTGTCGGCATCGCGGCTGCACGAGCGGCCTGCCGTAGGGCATTCGCGACGCGACCTTGCCGCCCAATGACCTTGCCAAGGTCCTCCTGGGCGACGGCTACCTCGTAGCTGGTCTCTGAACCGTGATCGATGGAGCGTAGTTCGACCCGATCCGGCTGATCGACGATTCCTCGGACGATGCAGAGTAGAAGGCCGGCGACAGGATCCTCGTTCGGCGACGTCGGCTCAGCCGACATCTGCGGGCGTTTCTTCGGCCGGTGGCGCATCGTATACGCCGGCCTTGCGGAGGAGCGCACGGGTTGTATCGGTTGGCTGAGCGCCCGATCCCAGCCAGTAACGAGCTCGCTCGTCGCTAACCTTGATCGTTGGCGGGTCTGTCCTGGGATCGTAGTAACCCAGCGTTTCGATAAACCTGCCGTCCCGAGGACTGCGGCTATCGGCGACTACTACGCGGTAGAACGGGCGGCCTTTCGCACCCATCCTCCTCAAACGAATCTTCGTAGACAAATGGCGTCTCCTTGTCGATCTGCCGGATATTCGAGCATACGTTCCGTACCGTCCCACGCGTTGTAGCGAAGGACCCGATACAATACCCGATTACTGGCTATATGGGCAGGCGGAAGCCCCGTCGTCCTCGCGGCTTGCTGCGGCGTCCAACCATCGAGCGGACCATCTGACGCATACCCTCGAACTGACGCAGGAACTGATTGATCTCCTGGACGGTCATACCGCACCCCGCCGCGATACGACGCTTACGGCCCCCGCCGATGATGGAAGGGTCGCTTCGCTCTTCAGGAGTCATCGATTTGACGATGGCTTCCTGTCGAGCAACGGCCTTCTCATCGATCTGAACTCCCTTCAGGCTCCCCATACCGGGAATCATCCCGAGGACCTGCTCCAGCGGACCCATTTTCCGTACCTGCTGCATCTGCTCCAGGAAATCGTTCAAGTCGAATCGATCTTCGCGAAGCCGCTGCTCCATTTCCTGAGCTTTACGCTGGTCTACCGTCTCCTCGGCCCGCTCGATCAGGGTCAATACATCGCCCATGCCGAGGATACGGGAGGCCATTCGATCCGGATGGAACGCGTCCAGATTGTCGAGCTTTTCGCCCATGCCGACGAACTTCACCGGCACTCCGGTTACGTGGCGGATCGATAACGCCGCCCCGCCTCGTGCGTCGCCATCGAGCTTGGTGAGGACGAAACCGGAGACACTCAGGCGGGTGTGGAAGTCCGTGGCGAAGTTAACCGCGTCCTGGCCTGTCATGGCATCGACAACCAGCAGCGTCTCGTGAGGCTGGATGGCTTCGCGGATCTGGGCGAGCTCTTCCATCATCGCTTCGTCGATATGCAGTCGACCTGCCGTATCAACGATCACGACATCGTTGCCGTTGACCGCCGCATGGCGCAGGGCATCCCGAGCGATCTGAACCGGCGACTGGCCCTCGGAACCACCGTAGACTGGCGCCTTGATCTGTTCTCCCAGGACTTCAAGCTGTCGGCGCGCCGCCGGCCGATAGATATCGCAGGCTACAAGAAGGGCGTGACGCCCATGCCTGCGCATCCATCCGGCGAGTTTGCCGCAGGTCGTGGTCTTGCCCGAGCCCTGAAGGCCACAGAGCATCAGGACCGTCTGGCCCTTCGGCGCGAACTGGACCCGGGCATCGGAGCCGCCTAGAAGCGCAGTCAGTTCGGAATGGACGATCCGTACGACAGTTTGAGCGCCTGAGAGGCTTTCGAACACCTCTGTCCCGATGGCCCGTTCCCGCACTCGCTGCAAGAACTCCTTGACCACGCGATAATGAACATCGGCCTCAAGAAGAGCAAGGCGCACTTCGCGGAGGGCTTCGTCGATGTCCTTTTCGGTCAGCCGCCCCCGACCGCGGAGGCGCGCGAACACGCCCTGCAGCTTATCGGTCAGGCTATCGAACATGGTGCGATCTACTCCCAGCCGTTCGCAGACATCCGGCGTCCGCTATCCTACGCCGGTCCGAACGATCCGATCCATCCGTCAATCCGTTGCTTACCATACCGCTCGGACGCTCGGGCTGTCAATCTGGAATCTGGCGAGTCGAGTGAAGCCTGCTGTGCGGGAGGAGAACCGTGCCTGGATCGCGAAGGGGGGCACAGAATGATGATGCGTATGGCGCTGGTTATTGCCCTTGCGGCGCTCACTCGGCAGGTGATGTGCGACACGATCCTGCTCCATGATGGACGCCGTATCGAGAACTGTTATGCCCGTGATGAAGGGACCCGCATCCTGATCTGGGACAGCATGTCCGAGGTCGGAGGTCCGGCCCGAGAGATCGTTCGGGGGCTCGTCAAGGAGTTGAAGATCGAACGGACCGACCAGTGGGATGCGCGGCCTGAACTGCCGGACCTGAGCGTCACCCATATCGAACTCACGCCTCGTTTGCCCGGGCTTCACGGCGTCGTTCAATATGATGAGATCGGAAGGCCGCGAATCGCGGGCGCCAGGGCCCTCGTTGATAATGGCGATCGCGGTTATCTGGCCCCCGGCGAGGCGGTCAAGAACCTGCAGCTCAAGTATAAGGTTGGCCAACAGGTCACCCTCATCGCCCACGTCAAGAACGTCGGCTTTCGTGATGCGCCTTCGTTCGAATACGAATGGCTGATGGATGGCAAACGACTCGGCGGCGGCCGCCACAGCGCCCCGCTCAAGGAGATGGCCGAGTTGACCTTCTCTCGGAAGTGGAACTGGGAGGACGGTCAGCACACCGTTACCTTCAAAGTTAAGCCGTCATCGCCGGAAATCGCATCGATTAACGACACGGCATCCGATCCGCTATGGGGTTTCGCGTTCTTTTATGTGGTTAGCAAAGGGCGCGTCGATGCCTGGCATCAGTTCCGTAGCGCGGCGGGGACCTTTTGCTTCGAGGATTATTACCGATGGCACCTTGATGTGATGAATCGCCTGTTCGCGGCGAGCGTCTTCCCTGCGGCTCCGAAGGGGATAATCGCCCGCGTGCGCCTCGACCGCATTGTCTATGCCGATGATGTGGATAAAGCGGTGGCGGCGCTTCGGGAGCCGGACGGGCTCGGCTATCATCAGGGCGGGTGGATCTGGTCCGAGTCCCCGGAAGAGAAACAGGGGAAATGGAATCAGGTGAACCGGGAATGGCGATGCGCCACGGAATGGTCGCTGCCGCACGAGCTCGGCCACCAGCTCGGGCTCGTCGACTATTACGCCCTCGATTATCCCGGCCACGAAGACCATGTCATGCCGGACAACGGCGATAAGATCACCCATTTCCAGCGCCACCCGAACGCGATGATGCACTGGCACGGTCCGCATCCGTTCAACGAGACGGATGCGGGCTACCTGAACGCGACCTGGGACAAACCCCGGGGATACTTCGGCGATTACTATTTCGCCATCCCTCGGGCGGTGGTCCTTCGGATCGTCGATATCAACGGCGAGCCCGTGCCCGGCGCCACCGTAGAGTGTTTCCAGCGTGGGACCGCGGTGGATCCAAAGGGGCCGACCGGTCGTGACGGCGCCTGCACCTATTACACGGTGATCGAGGACGGGAACTACGATCGGCCGGTCTCCAAAGAAGCGGTGATGTCCGGTAAGACGGGCCCATCGGGATTGCTGCGATTGGCGAACAGGCCGGTCGCAGCGGTAACCACACTCAACGGCTTCTCTCGAGGGCCAAATCCCTTCGGCAATATCAATGTCGTGGGTGGGCGCGGTTTGATGCTGATTCGGGTGACCAGGGGCGATCGTTCGGCCCATTTCTGGCTCGAAGCGTGGGATCTGAACGTCCTGTGGTTTCGGGGTCAAAAGGACCGTTGCGAGATCGTCCTTCGGACCCCGTTCGGCTCGGTTGATTCGCCGCCCGAACCAGGCGCGGTCACGGCGACGGATGGGCCTGACGGCCATGTGACCGTTCGCTGGGAGGCGCCGCCTATCTCGACAACGGGCGTCTATTTCGATCGTGTGATCGGCTACCGGGTCTATCGGCGCGTTTCGAGTGACGGGCTGAACGATCGGCCATGGCAACCGATCGCCACGCTCGGGCCATCGGAGCGGTCCTTCAACGTCGATCTGAAGGCGACTCTGGTGGAGGATACCTATTGGTTTACCCGCACCGATCGCTTCGCGGTTAGCGCAATCGGTGAGAGCGGAAGGGAGAGCGGTCTGGCAGAGGCGCCGCCCATCAAGAGATGAGCTCAGAGCCTGCCTGGCGCCCATCCCGATGACGGCTTTCGGAGGTCAGAGAAGCTGATGTTATCGATAGGGCACGCCCGTGTTGGTCGCTATACGGTGTCGTTACAGGATGTTGAACGTTGCGGCGCCCGTTCCGGGATCCAGATAGGCGTCGCCTGCGAACCTGCATTCGAGCGTTGTACTTCCCGGCGTCGCATCGAGAGGCACCGTATAGAGTAGGGCGGCTGCTCCAGTAGGCCCTGTGGCTGCAGAGCCCAAGAACGTTCCGTTCAGCCAGTAGTCGATCTGTTTATCGGATTGCCAGGCGTAGTCGTAGAGTCGCCGGAGATAGACGCGCAGGTAGGTGGAGGAGCCCCGGGCTACGGATCTTGGCAGCACCCAGAGATAGGGGATGGCTGGAGCCACGGTCAGGGTCGTAGTTGCCGAGGACGATAGGTAACCATCGTCGCCGGCCCATTCCGCTACGATGGGGCGTAATCCTGCACCTCCTGCCTCAGGGATACTGTAGCCGATCTGCGCTCTTCCATCTGCGATCGTCGCATCGCTGCCGACCGGGGTGCCGGCGACCGAGAACTGCACGGTCTTATCGATTACAGGGATATTCGTCGTAGTGTATAGATACGCCTTCAAGACCGTATAGCCGGTTATCCTGCCCGTTCGGTTCAGGCCCGTCATCTTCGTCGCGAGAGTGCGGCTTGTCAGGGTGGCTGAGCCGGCCGAGGGTGTGTAGGCAGCATCACCGCCGAACGTGGCCTCGATGGTGCGGATTGGATCGCCGCTCGTGATCAACCACTCCAGGGTTGCACGGCCAGCCCCATCTGTCCATGCGGCGCCCGTCGGTGTGCCTCCAACCGAGAAGCTGATCTCTCGACCGACAATCCAGGCGTTATCCACAGAGCGACGGAGATACGCACGAAGGAATATGTTCCTCGTGATGACCCCGTCCCGGTCCAGAGTGAAGAGGGTGGTGGCTGTCGGCGTAATCGTCAGTGTGGCGGTTCCTGTAGAGCTGGCATACTGGCCATCGGAGGCGAAACGCGCTTCGATCAGAGCCGTCGTATCCCCGATCGAATCCGGAACGGTATAGGCGATCTCGGCCGCTCCGGTGCCCGCCGCTGTGACCGCGGCGCCGATCCAGCTGCCCTGCACATAGAAGGCGATCGTCCGGCCTGCAATGGGGAGCCCATCGGTAGCGGAGGTTAGTGTGGCTCGAAGTTGGATCGTTGTCCCCGCCGCTCCAGCCGCATCATCCGCGACGAGCACGGAACCGTCTCCCACAATCGTCAGCCCTCCCAGGATCGTGGCGGTTTGGCCGTCGGGATTGGTAAGAACAATATCGCGGGCGCCGATCGCCGCATCGACTGCGATATCGATGGTAGCCGTCGCTTCTGTGGGGCCAGCGACCGAGAACCGTACGTTGGTGATGCCATTCGGGGCGCCGCCATCGATGGTCAGCACGGGCCGGGAGATAAAGTCGGCTCCAGGATCGAAGAGGCCGGCGCCGGTCATAGCGATGGACGCGTTGGCCGTCCCGCGGACCAGCACCGCCTCGGGATTATTGAGGGTAGGCGGGGGCGCGAGCAGCTCCGATACCCACGTGCCCCAACGGTTGGTTGTGGCAGTGGCATACTCCTGTATCGTCCAAACCGTCATCCCATCACGAGGATCAAGGCTGGAATAGCTGTAATCACCCCATCGGACTCGGTTGCTGGTCACCATATCATAGATGCCCAGACCGGACCGGAGCTCCATCACGGATTGCACGGAGCCTGGCGTGTCATCGGCCAGGCGGCCCGTAGTGCGTACGGCGATGTAGTTCGAGGCGTTGGATGCCGAAAACGAGATGGCAGCGTGACCCTGATAGGTGACCGTGACCGAAGGATAGAAGAAGTGGAGCGGATCGGATGGCGCAGGATCATAAATGCGCCCGGATTGTACCAGGGTCGCCACAGGGGCGGTGGCGTCGATTTCGAGCCACTCCGCGCCGGTTCGATCGGCTCCTAGCGCTCCGCCCATGGCATTGCATCCGATATTGCGGACGGCCCAGAGCCGTCCATTTCGAATCGTCGCGTGCAGTATTCGATCGTCTCCGACATGCACGGGCTCGGACGATCCATGAGAAGGGGAGTCCGATGGATCCGCGTATTCCGGTGTGTTCAGGATGCTGGTCGCTGAAAAGGTTGGTGCGCCAGACGCGGGCCATGTCAGGGTACGGTAGTTCACATTGGCCCAGGCGTTCGTGGACGCCCCTACGAACCACGCAAGACCGCCTGCGGGAACCGGATCCTCATTGTGCGGAGGCTGCGGGGTGGACCATATATCAGTGATGTTCTCCGTCGAATAGACCGTGTCCAGGGTGGGCGATGGCGCGACGAGCGGGGCCTTGCGTGTCGCATAGATGCGCGAGAAGCTCGTATTATCGTCTCGGAAATACCGAACGCCCACGTAGAGCCCGTTAGCATCGACACCCAGGGTTTCATAATCCGAAAAGTAGGTCGTGCCCTCGCTCGGCGGGAGGCCGGCGGGGAACACATACTTATCCCAGATGCCCGTTGGATCAGCCGTCCGTGAAACCGCGAGCAGGACATGGTTGGCGTTCCACTTCGGTTGCCCGTATTCCAGACATGTGGCGAACCAGCGTCCTGTTGGCCGATCATACAGGACACGTGGGTCGTACGCTCCGTTCCGAGGATAGGATGTATCACCGACCACCGTCGTGAAGAATGAGGTCAGGCGGATCAGCGCTATCCGCGAGCCCTGCCGGCTATAGACCGCAACGGCTCCGTTGATCACCTCCAGGAAATGGTCCGGACCGATGGCGCCCATCGTATCGGGAGGTACGAGGCCCGCGCCGAAGGCCGCATATTCGTCGGAAAGGCTGACGCCCGCGAAGGATGCCCTGGATGTCTGGGGCGACAGCGTCTGTCGTGCCTCGTCGTGCTTGACCGGAAGCGTCGACTCTATGAACGGGGCGGGGACGAATAGCGGTGCGGAGGCCTGCGAGTCCGAGAGCCGTTTACGCTTTCCGGCTCGTTCGTGTTCGTGGATATTGATGAGGATCGGCGGTTCGGGGCGTTGAACGCCTCGATCTCGTCGGATCATAGCGGCCATGCTCTCTGTGAAGGGGTGGGTCGAGCGCGAAACCGCCCGACCTACCTCAGCGCGAGCGCCGTTGGTCAGCCCGAAGACGAGCAGGAGAGCCGTGCATCTGAGACGATTCATTGGTAGACCTATCGTACGCGAACGTACCGGCATTATGTGGATGATTATACGAGATCCAACCTGTCCATGTCCGCTCCAAGCGCTGCTGGAATCAGAGCGGCTCTCGCGGAACCGCGAACCCCTCCGAAGATTCCCCGTAAAAATGCGACCAGGTCTTGACAGGTGGTGGTGTTGTTCTGGTATAGTGTCGTTCGCGTCCTTCTTCGGAGGGAGTGTTGTTCTTTGAAA
>JAANMW010002825.1_pt1 | contig 14799 bp, 18 predicted proteins | sample 7279671 | NCBI WGS metagenome assembly JAANMW01 (sample SAMN14094541, study PRJNA606508) | bioreactor metagenome | isolation source: A lab-scale SPAN reactor treating ammonium-rich wastewater day 247 | place: Ireland: Galway | collected 2017-09-19
CAATAGGCAACGCCTCAAATATGTTACGTGATTGGGCTAACAAGAGAATTAATTGCCCCATTCATGAATATCATTTAACTTGTCGTGAGAAAGCAACGGCTTAATTCGATTATCACGCAAACAGTACCAGTACGCGTAGCGACGAAGCGACTCTTGGGGGAGAGCAACACATGATGGTGCGCAAGCTGCTTGGCATTCTTTCGATGGGCATCGCGCTGCTCGCCGGGCAACCTGCCGCCGCGCAGGAGAGGGCCTATCTGCTCGGCGTCATCAGCTACGGCGCCAGCCCGCAAATGATCGCCTCGGAATACGAAGGACTCACGGCCTATCTCGGCAGGGTGCTCAAGCGCCCGGTGCGCGTCGAGGGGACGCGCAACTTCACCTCCTTCGGTGAGCGCGCCAAGGCCAAGCGCTACCACATGATGTTCGTCGCCCCCTCGGCCGTCCTCGAGGCGAACAAGTCGGCCGGCTACGTTCCGGTCGCCAAGGTTCCCGGCCTGCTTTCGGTTTCCTTCATGGCGCCGGCGAGGACCAACATCGCCTTTCCCGAGGACATGAAGGGCAAGCGCATCGGCTTCACCGGCAAGGACGCCATGATCACCAAGCTGGCTTACGCCGAACTGAAGGCGCTCGGCGTCGGCGATCCGGAAAAATATTTTTCCAGCATCGCCTACTACAACGACGCCGACGGCGTGCTGGCCGGCATGCAGATGAACCTGATCGACATCGGCGTGGCCAATTCGGGCCTGTTCAACGTGTGGACCAACAAGGGGGAGAACATGAACCTCATCCACAGCGGGAAGGGCGTGCCGCACCTGACCTTCGCCGTGCGCGGCGACCTGCCCGAATCGGAAAGGCGGGCGGTCACCGAGGCCTTGCTCAAGGCGACCCAGGACAAGGACGCCCAGGAGTTCCTGCGCTATTCCAACTTCCCCGGCTTCGAGCCGGCCAAGCTGGCCGATTTCGAGGAACTGGCCAAGATGCTCGGCATCAAGTAGCGGCAAACCTCATCGCAGCCGAATGGACCCTCCGACCCCGTCGCCGACATCCTGCCGTTGGGCGGCGGAATATCAGCCCTCCCGAATATGAAAGTCCTTGATTCTTCGATCACTATATTTGGGCTTGTCCGAAGCGTATACGGCTGCAATAATCCCTCGAAAACAACAATTCTCCGCGTGGCGATCCAGCCGGCCGCAGCCGGCGACAACATGACTGCTGGTTTATTGAAATGAGCGAAAAAGACGTGAAGCACAAAGGCGCCCGCATGATGCTGCGCACCCTGGTCGTCGGCGTCGTCGGCGGCATCATCATCTGGGGCGGCCTGAATACCGCCATGGAATGGACCAACCGCTCCGAGTTCTGCGTTTCCTGCCACGAGATGACCATTCCCTACGAGGAACTCAAGAAGACCGTGCACTACAAGAACCGCAGCGGCACCACCGTGCAGTGCGCCGACTGCCATGTCGCCAGCAGCAAGACGCCCACCGACTACCTGTTCAAGTCCTTCCAGAAGCTGATGGCCGCACGCGACGTCATCGGCCATATCCAGGGCACCATCGACACGCCGGAGAAGTTCGAGGCCTACCGGCTGACCATGGCGCAGCGCGTGTGGGAGCGCATGAAGGACCGGGATTCCAAGGAGTGCCGCAACTGCCACGACTTCAAGACCATGGATCCGGAAAAGCAGAAGGATCGCTCGGTGGTGAAGCACGAGGGCGCGGTGGAGGACGGCAAGACCTGCATCGAGTGCCACAAGGGCATCGCCCACAAGCCGGTGCATCAGCAAGCCGAGGGCAGTCAGGCGCCCAAGGAAGGCTGAGCGTGAATCCGGCGGCGCTGGCCGTCGCCGGTTTTGTCCATTGATGTTCGCCCATCGGGCATTGCAACAGGAGTGAGCATGAACAAGATAGCGATTGCGTTGGCGGGTGTCCTACTCGCGGGTTCGGCGGCGGCCGCGCCGGACTGGAGCAAGGTGCCGGTGCGCAAGATCAAGGTGTTCTACCCGGGCCAGGCCAGCCTGGAGTGGGTCATGAACAAGGCCGATCATTCGGCGGTGCCCGACATCGTCGACAAGAAGCGCCCCTGCGCCAAATGCCACGAGGGCGATGCCCAGGACGTCGGCAACCTGATCGTCGCCGGCAAGCCCGCCGGCAGTTCGAAGACCGTGCTCGAGCCGAAGCCGATCGCCGGCAAGGTGGGCTGGCTGCCGGTGCAGTTCCAGGCCGCGCACGACGGCGAGAAGATCTACTTCCGCTTCGAGTGGGTGCCGCCGAAGGTCGGCGACGTCAAGATGGACAAGAAGAACGAAATGAAGCTCACCATGCTGTTCGACGGCGGCGGCACCGTCGAAGGCGCCGAGCTGAACGGCTGCTGGGCCACCTGCCACAATGACCTGCGCACCATGAAGGACGCCAAGGACGACAAGAAGACCAAGTACGTCAAGGGCGCCGATCTCGCCTCCGGCAAGTTCTACGACCTGATGCAGTTCAGGAGCGCCAAGGGCGAGAAGCCGGTGGACGGCTACGTCGCCGACAAGCGCGTCATGGAGGGCGGCAAGGGTCTCGTCAAGGCCGAAGGCATCAAGGAAGGCAACAAGTGGGTCGTCACCTTCGAGCGCACGCTGGCCGGCGGCGGCACCGGCGATCACGTCATTTCCGCGGGCAAGGTCTACAATTTCGGCTTCGCCATCCACGAGGACTACACCGAGGCGCGCTACCACTACGTCTCGCTGGGCTACCAGTTCGGACTCGACAAGCCGAATCCGGACGTCAAGAACTACATCAACGTCAGCAAGCCTTGATGCAGTAGCAAGAGAAGTATCGAGCAGTATTTTTAACGGAAAAGGAGGAGATGCTTATGAAAATAAGTCGATTCAAGTGGGCGCTGTCGGCTGCCGCCCTGGCCATGTCGGCGAGCGCGTTCGCGGCCCCGCCGACACCGGCGATGCTGGCCAATGCCTGCGGCGGCTGCCATGGCACCAACGGCGCCAGCGCCGGCCCGTCCATGCCGAGCCTGGCCGGCCATTCGAAGGAATCCATCGTCACCGCCATGAAGAAGTTCAAGAGCGGCGAACGTCCGGCGACCGTCATGGGCCGCCTGGCCAAGGGCTACAGCGACGCCGACTTCGCCGCCATGGGGGATTACTTCTCCAAGCAGAAGTTCCATATCACCAGCCAGGCCCTCGACGCCGCCAAGGTCGCCCGCGGCAAGAGCCTGGAGGAGGAGAGCTGCTCGCGCTGCCACATGGAAAGCGGCAAGGAAGGCAAGGATGACTCGCCGATCATGGCCAGCCAGTGGCTGCCCTACCTGCAGATCCAGATGGACCAGTATCTGAGCGGCCATCGCAAGATGCCGGAAAAAATGGCCGAGAAGGTGAAGCCGCTGTCCAAGCAGGACCTGGACGCCCTTCTGCAGTTCTACGCCAGCGTGAAATAAGGGAGGGCTAAACATGACCATGGAACGCAGAAGTTTTCTCAAACTGATCGGCGCGGGCGCCGGCCTGGGCGCGGCGAGCGTCATGACGGGCTGTGCCGGCCTCGGCATGGAAGGCCCCACCGGCGGTCGCCGGGTGGTGGTGGTCGGCGGCGGCTACGGCGGCACCATCGCCGCCAAGTACATCCGCATGATGGACAAGAGCATCGAGGTGGTGCTGATCGAGCGCAACGATCATTTCGTCTCCTGCCCGTTCTCCAACCTCTACCTCGGCGGCCTGCTGAAGGACCTGTCGAGCCTGACCATCAACTACGACAAGCTGGCGGCCAACCACGGCATCAAGTTCGTGCAGGCCGAGGTCACCGGCGTCGACGCGGCCGCCAAGCTGGTTCGCACTTCGCGCGGCGACATTCGTTACGACAAGCTGGTACTCTCGCCCGGCATCGATTTCCGCACCGAGGAAATCAAGGGCTACAACCTGGCGAGCACGCCGGATGTCATGCCGCACGCCTGGAAGGCCGGCCCGCAGACCGTTCTGCTGCGCCAGCAGCTGGAAGCCATGCCGGCCGGCGGCACCGTGGTGATGAGCATTCCGCTGGCGCCCTTCCGCTGCCCGCCCGGACCCTACGAGCGGGCCAGCATGATCGCCATGTTCCTCAAGCAGCACAAGCCGAAGTCGAAGATCGTCGTCCTCGACGCCAACCCGGACATCGTCTCGAAGAAGGGCCTGTTCCTGAAGGGCTGGAAAAAGCATTACGAGGGCATCATCGACTACCGGCCGGCGAAGAAGGTCACCGAGATCGACGCGGCCAAGAAGACCGTGCTGATCGAGGGCCTGGAGGACGTCCGCGGCGACGTGGTGAACCTCATCCCGCCGCAGCGCGCCGGTGCCATCGCCGTCGCCGCCGGCGTGGTCGGTCCGGACAAGAACTGGTGCCCGATCAACCCGACCACCTTCGAGTCGACCGTCAAGAAGGACATCCATGTCATCGGCGACGCCTGCATCGCCGGCGCCATGCCGAAGTCCGGCTACTCGGCCAACTCCGAGGCGAAGACCTGCGCGACCAACATCGTGAACGCGATGAACGGCCGCGAACTCGTCGACATGTCGGGCATCAACACCTGCTTCAGCTATCTCTCCGCCAAGGAAGCGGTCAGCGTCACCGGCGTGTATCTGGTCGACAAGGCCAAGAGCACCATCGTCGCCGCCCCCGGTTCGGTGGCCGTTTCGCCGGACCTCTCCGAGCTCGAGGCGATCTACGCCGAGAGCTGGCTGAAGAACATCCTCACCGAGATGTCGAGCTGAACGTTCGCGGCCCCAAGGACAAACCCCGCTGCGGCGGGGTTTGTTTTTTCAGCCGTGCCCGGTGCTGCCGAAGCCGCCGGCGCCGCGGTGCGACGCCTCGAAGCTGTCGACGACGTTGAAGGCCACCTGCAGCACCGGCACGACGATCATCTGCGCCAGGCGGTCCAGCGGATTGATGGTGAAGGTCTCGCGGCCGCGGTTCCAGGTGGAGACGAAGATCTCGCCCTGGTAGTCGGAGTCGATCAGGCCGGTGAGGTTGCCGAGCACGATGCCGTGCTTGTGACCCAGCCCCGAGCGCGGCAGGATCAGCGCCGCCAGGCCGGGGTCGGCGAGATGGATGGCAATGCCGGCAGGTATCAGCTGCGTGTCGCCCGGATGCAGCTTCACCGGCGCCGCGACGCAGGCGCGCAGGTCGAGCCCGGCGGAGCCGGGCGTGGCGTAATGCGGCGGATGGTCCTTCAGGCGCGGGTCGAGGATGCGGACGTCGATGCGATGCACTTACTCTCCTCCGTTGCCAGCGAGCAGGGCGCCGACGTGGGCGACGATGCCGCGGGCGATTTCTATCTTCGGCGCCGGGCCGAGCGGATGCCTGCCCTGGTCGTCGAACAGGATCACCGCGTTGCTGTCGCTGCCCATGGCCTCCTGCACCAGATTGCCGACCACCAGGTCGACCTTTTTCTTCCGCCGCTTGTCCTCGGCGTACTTTTCCAGGTCATGGCTTTCCGCGGCAAAGCCGACGCAGAAGGGCGGCCGCGGCCGCGCGGCGACCTCGGCCAGGATGTCCGGGTTGGGCGTCAGCGCGATCGCGATCGGCTGGTCGCCTTTCTTCATTTTCCCGCGCACCGGTTCGGCCGGACGGTAATCGGCCACCGCCGCAACGCCGATGAAGATGTCGCAGGCGTCGACGCGCTGCATCACCGCCGCGTGCATCTCGCGCGCGCTCGTCACGTCGATGCGCGTCACGCCGAAGGGTGTCGGCAGCGCCACCGGCCCGGCGACCAGCGTCACCTCGGCGCCGGCATCGCGCGCGGCGCGCGCCAGCGCGAAGCCCATCTTGCCGGAGCTGGGGTTGGTCAGGCCGCGCACGGCGTCGAGCGCCTCGAAGGTCGGTCCGGCGGTGAGCATGAGGCGCCGGCCCGCCAGCAGCTTCGGCTGGAAGAAGCCGACCAGCGCATCGTGGATCTCCTCCGGCTCGAGCATGCGGCCGAGGCCGGTTTCGCCGCAGGCCTGCTCGCCCGCGGCCGGGCCGAGGATCGTCACGCCGTCGGCGAGCAACTGACTTTTGTTGCGCTGCGTGGCGGGGTTCTCCCACATCTGGCGGTTCATGGCCGGGGCGACCAGCAAAGGGCAGTCGCGCGCCAGGCACAGCGCCGAGAGCAGGTCGTCGGCGCGGCCGTGCGCCAGCCGGGCGAGGAAGTCCGCCGAGGCCGGCGCGACGACGATGGCATCGGCGGCGCGAGAGAGTTCGATGTGCGCCATGTTGTCCGGCATGCGCGCATCCCACGCGTCGCACCAGGCCAGCCTGCCGGTGAGCGCCTGGAAGGTGACCGGCGTGACGAAGCGCGCGCCGGACGCCGTCAGCACGGCATGCACCTCGGCGCCGTCCCTGACGAGCCGGCGCGCCAGTTCCGCCGCCTTGTAGGCGGCGATGCCGCCCGTGACGCCCAGCACCAGCCGCTTGCCCTTCAGTTCAGCCATGACGATGAGATAGAATGGAAACCGTTCCGCACGATTCTACTATACGCATGGCGATCACCGACTGGCCCGAAAGCGAGCGCCCGCGCGAGCGGCTGCTGGCGCATGGCGCGCAGGCGCTCTCCGACGCCGAGCTGCTGGCCCTCTTCCTGCGCGTCGGCGTGAAGGGATCGAGCGCCGTCGACCTGGCGCGCACCCTGCTCGGACACTTCGGCGGCCTGAATCGCCTGTTCGCCGCCAGCCGGGCGGAGTTCGCCGCCATCCCCGGCATGGGCGACGCCAAGTACGCCCAGTTGCAGGCCGTGCTGGAAATGGCGCGGCGCGCGCTCAAGGAGGAAATCCGTGCCGGCGACGCCCTCGCCTCGCCGCGCAGCGTGCGCGACTGGCTGCGGCTGAGGCTGTCCGGCCTGCCGCACGAGGTGTTCATGGTGCTGCTGCTCGACGCGCAGAACCGCCTGATCGCCGCCGAAGAGCTGTTCCGCGGCACGCTGACCCAGACCAGCGTGCATCCGCGCGAGGTGGTCAAGCTGGCGCTGGCGCACAACGCGGCCGGCGCCCTCCTCGCCCACAACCATCCCTCGGGGGTGGCCGAGCCGAGCCGGGCCGACGAGGCGCTCACCCAGGCCCTGAAACAGGCCCTGGCGCTGGTGGACGTCAGGCTGTTCGACCACTTCATCGTCGCCGGCCCCGGCGAGCCCCTGTCCTTCGCCGAAAAAGGCTTGATTTGACAGCCAAACATTGCGTATAATGCGCGGCTTTGCTAATTCCGATTTCTGGAGCACATCATGGCCCGCGTTTGCCAGGTGACCGGTAAGGCACCGATGGTGGGAAACCACGTCTCCCACGCCAACAACAAGACCAAGCGCCGCTTTCTGCCGAACCTGCAGAGCCGCCGCTTCTGGGTCGAGTCCGAAAACCGCTGGGTGAGCCTGCGCGTGTCCAACGCCGGCCTGCGCACCATCGACAAGAAGGGCATCGACACCGTCCTCGCCGAACTGCGCGCCAAGGGCGCCCTCTAAGGAGACCCGCCATGCCCCGCGAGAAAATCAAACTCGAGTCCACGGCCGGCACCGGCCACTTCTACACGACGACCAAGAACAAGCGCACCATGCCCGAGAAGCTGGAGATCAAGAAGTTCGATCCGAAGGCGCGCAAGCACGTCACGTACAAGGAAACCAAACTGAAGTAGGCCTGGGACGGCCTCCGACGACAAACCCGCCTCACGGCGGGTTTTTTATTGCCGGTCGGCCGGCTGCAGCAGCCGCACCTCGCGCTGCGGATAGGGAATGTCGATGCCTTCGCGGCGGAAGGCGTGCCAGACGGCGAGGTTGATGTCGGACTTGATCCCCTGCACGCCGACCTCGGGATCGTCGATCCAGAAGCCCAGTTCGAGGTCGATGCCCGAATCGGCAAAGCGGACCAGAAATGCCTTCGGCGGCGGTTCGGCCAGCACGCGCGGCTGCGCGCGCGCCGCCTCGACCAGCAGCGCCATGGCGCGCTCGACGTCGCAGCCGTAGCCGACCTGCACGGCAATGGCGTGGCGCACGCGGGAATGGGTGTAGGTCTGGTTCTGCACCACCGAGCCGACCAGCACCTCGTTCGGCACGATGGCTTCCACCCCGGAGGCGGCGCGCAGCACGGTGTAGCGCGTCGTGATGAGCGCCACTTCGCCGGTGTGATCGGCGACGGTGATGACGTTGCCGAGCTTGATCGAGCGATCGAGCAGGATGATGAAACCGGAGACGTAGCTGGCCGCGATCTTCTGCAGGCCGAAGCCGATGCCGACGCCGAGCGCGCCGCCGAACACCGACAGCGCGGTGAGATCGATGCCGACCAGCGGCAGGCTGATCAGCACCGCCAGCAGGACCAGCGCCGCGCGCGCCAGGCGCGCGAACACCAGCTTCAGGTTGCCGTCGAGGCCGGCGGCGCCCATCAGGCGCTGCTCGGCCAGACCGCCCAGCCATAACGCCGCCAGCAGCGTGACGAGCACGGTGACCGTGCCTTGCAGGATCAGCCACAGCGAGAGCTTCTGCTTGCCGACCGCGAAACGGATGGCCTCGAGCGACTCGACAATCTCCGGCGTCAGGCCGGTGAGATACAGCGCGACGACGCCCCACACCGCCAGCGCCAGCACGCGCTCGAAGGCGGCCAGCCAGGCGGCGCGCGGGAAGCCGTAGCGCAGCGCGAACATCATGGCGCGGATGGCGGCGAAGGAGCCGATCAGCGGCACCGCCAGGCGCAGCAGGTTCACCGACTGCCACTGCTGCAGCAGCGGCCGCGCGATCAGGATGAAGACCAGGGCGGCGAGCGGAAAGGCCAGCCGCTTCAGGCCGCGCCGCCCGAATTTCGCCTCCTGCGCCTCGCCCGCCGTGCGGCGGACCGCGCGCGCCACCAGCCAGGCCAGGCCAAGGCAAAGTGCCAGCACCGCCACCTGCCAGAGCACGGCCGGCTGCTGCAGGTCCAGCCAGAGATCGTTCAACAGACCGCCGAATTGGGTCTTCTGCATGTCAGTCGCCCGGTTTCAGGTTGGCTTCGTAGGGCACCGCCTCGGCGCGGTGGCGCTTCCAGTTGTCGAGATAGGCGCGCAGCACGGCCGGATTGCCGCGCAGGATCAGCACGTTCTCGGCGTTTCGCGTACGCGCCGACCAGGTGAAATTGTAGGAACCGGTGACGACCGTTCCGTCCGCTTCCATGGCGTCGACAAGGATGATTTTATTATGCGCGGCAGCATAGCGCACCTCCAGCGCGACGGGAATGCCGGCCGCGGCGAGCAGCGGTATCTGGCTGTTCTCGGCCCGCGCCGTCTGCTCGCCGTCGGCCAGCACCTCGACCTGCACGCCGCGCGCCTGCGTCGCGATCAGCGCCGCGGCGAGTCCGCGGCTGGTGAGCAGGAAGGCCTGCACATGCACGCTGCGGCGCGCCCCGCGCAGCACGCGCAGGATGGCCGCCTCGACGTCGTCCTCCGGCGCGAACAGCACCTCCACCGTGCCCTGTGCCGCCAGGGCCGTGGCCGGACGCGGGTCGAAGGCCCGCGCCGGCGCCGCGAGAAAAGTCAGTCCCGCCAGCACGGCGAGCAGGCCGAGGAGCCGCTTCATCAGCGCAGCGTCCGCAGCGCCGCCACCAGCTGGTCGACGTCCTCGCGGTCGTTGTAGAGCGCGAAGGAGGCGCGCGCCGTGCCCTCGATGCCGAAGCGGCGCATCGCCGGCAGGGCGCAGTGGTGGCCGCTCCTCGCCGCCACGCCGTGGCGGTCGAGCGCGCTGCCCACCTCCCCCGCCGTGAAGCCGTCGACCACGAAGGACAGGATGGCGCCCTTCTCGCGCGCGGTGCCGATGACGCGCAGGCCGCCGATCTCGGCCACCCGCGCCGTGGCGTAGTCGAGCAGCGCCCGCTCGTGCGCGCCGATGGCCGCCAGGCCGATGCGCTCGAGGTAATCGAGCGCGGCGGCCAGCCCGACCGCGCCCTCGACGTTCGGCGTGCCGGCCTCGTACTTGCGCGGCGGAAGATCGTACTCGGTGCGCGCGAAGGTGACGTCGCGGATCATGTGGCCGCCGCCCTGCCAGGGCGGCAGCTTCGCCAGCCACTCCGCTTTTCCGTAGAGCACGCCGATGCCCATCGGCGCATAGAGCTTGTGGCCGGAGAAGGCGTAGAAATCGCAGCCGAGCGCCTGCACGTCCACCGCCGCGTGGGCGATGGCCTGGGCGCCGTCCGCCAGCACCGGCACGCCGGCGGCGTGCGCCCGCTGGACGATGCGACGCAGCGGCGTCACCGTGCCCAGCGCATTGGAGACGTGCGTCACGGCCACCAGCCGGGTGCGCGGACCGATCAGCCTCTCGAATTCGTCGAAGCGGAATTCGCCGTCGTCGTCGATCGGCACGACGCGGAGCTGCGCGCCGGCCTGCTCGCAGGCGATCTGCCAGGGCACGATGTTCGAGTGGTGCTCCATGGCCGAGAGGAGGATCTCGTCGCCGGCGCGCAGGAAGGCGCGGCCGAAGGTGGCGGCGACCAGGTTGATGGCCTCGGTGGTGCCGCGCACGAAGACGATCTCGTCGGCCCGGGCGGCATTCACGAAGCGCCGCACCCGCTCCCGCGCCGCCTCGTAGAGCTCGGTGGCGCGGTCGCTGAGGAAATGCACGCCGCGGTGGGTGTTGGCGTTGTCTTCCAGGTAGTAGCGGCGCAGCGCCTCGATGACTTCCAGCGGCTTCTGTGTCGTCGCCGCGCTGTCGAGGTAGGCCAGGCGCTGCCCGCGCACCGGGCGGGCGAGCAGCGGGAAGTCGTTGCGCAGGCGCTGAAAGTCAGCCCCCATCATGCGGCGCGGACAGGACGGACGACGATCACCTGTGCATCGCGCGCGTGGTCGACCAGGATGGCGCGCACGCGCTCCTGCCAGAGGCGGCCGAACTCGCGCTGCACCTCGTCCGTGGCGCGGCCGGTGATGCAGGCGGCCATCAACTCGCCGACGTGGGGGGCACTGGGAACGTGTTCCAGGTGCGCGGTGACGTCCACCGCGACGCCCGTGTCCTTGCGCGTGAAGCGGATCTCCTCGCCGACGGCGGCATTGAAGAACAGCAGGTTGCGCCGGTCGAAGCGCCCGGCCAGGCCCTTGAAGCCGGTGTCGTGCGTGGCGCCGGTCACCAGCGTGACGATGTTGGCGATGACGCCGGTCACGCCGCTGGTGGAATCGTGGCGGAAATCGACGCGGATGCCGCCGCGCTCGGCCAGGTCCTGCGGGTACAGCGCCTCCAGCGCCCGCAGCGTCATCAGCCAGGCCGAGGCCACCGTCGGGCAGGAATGCCCCGCCGCCTTGACGGCATCGACATAGCGGTATTCGAGGATGCCGCCCTCCGCCGCGCCGAGGAACTTGGCGAGCGGGTCGTACATCGTGATGCGGGGGGCTTCGTCGTAGAACTCGGGGTGGCGCATGGCTCAAATCCATTCGGTTCGCAGTAGGCATTGTGCCTTGTGCCGCATCCGTTTGGAACAATGCGCCGGAACATGCGCCACATGCGGCTTCCAGACCGGCTCATCCCATGAGCCAGCGGAGTGCTATAACAATAACCCCTGAGCACTGGAGTTAAGTCATGAACCCCAATCCCGCATTCGCATGGCGCCGCGCCACAGGCGGCTGGCTTCGCCTTTGGCTGGCCGGCCTGTTGCTCATCGCCCTGTTCTCCGCCGCCCTCTTCCTGGCTTTCGCGCAGGAAGGTTTCGCGGCCGCCGACCTCGTCGTCGGAACGGCGGCGGCCACGGCCTTCTTCGGCGTGGCGCTCTACCTGCTGCTTCTGTTCCTGCGGCTGGGCCTGTTCCTGCCGCGCTGGGTGGAGGCCGGCTTCAGCGCCGCCGAACGCGAGGCGGTCGGCCGCTACGCCCGGCCGCTGCTGCGTGCCTGCGCCTTCCTCGCGGCCCTGCTCTTCGTCGCCGTGTTTTTCCGCTACGAGCTCATCGCAACGCGCCATGCCGGCGACGGCGTGGTGGCCTACGTGCGCTGGGACCGCTGGACGGCCGACGCGCAGATTGACTACCGCCGGGTGGAAAAGCTGCCGGCGCAATGGCATGCGGCATACCGCCACGGCAATGCCGCCTTGCTCACCGTCGCCCATGCGAGCGAGGCAGGCCGATGAAAACCTACGACGACAGCCGCATCGACGCTCTGGTCTGGCAGGCCATCGCGGCCAGCGACTGCCCGGAGGACTTCCGGCGCTACCTGCGCCACAAGCCGGAAGGCGCCGCCCACCTCGACGAGGCCATGGAACGCCTGATCGCGCTCGACGATGCCGATGAACAAGGCACGCCCTGCTATCCCGAGGCCATCGCCGCCATCCGCGCGCTCGCCGAACAGGGCGATGCGACGGCGCAGTTCCACATGGGCAAGCTGCATGGCTTGGGCTGGTGCGAGGACAGCCCGCAGGCCATGGAAAAGTGGTACCGACTCGCCATCCTGCAGAACGAGGCACGCAGCATGATCAACCTCGCCAGCGCCTGCGAACAGGGCACGGGCGTGGAGAAGAGCGCAGATGCCGCCGTCGCGCTGTACCGGGCCGCCGCCGAGCTGCGCGAACCGATGTCGCACAGGCGGCTGGCCATTTTGCATCTGGCGGGTGAATTTCTCGAAAAGGATGCGGCGCAGGCGTATGAGCACCTGCTGCTGGCCTGGGAAGCGGGCGATGCCGCGGCCGGCTACTGGCTCTCCGTGCTGCACGCCCGCGGCGACGCCGTCGCCCGCGACAAGGAGCTGGCGGCGGACTGGCTGCGGCAAGCCGCCGAAAGGGGCTGCGACGAAGCTGCGATGCGTCTCGGGCGCAAAGCGGAATTCGGCGGCGACGACACGGCCCGCGACCTCGCCGCGGCGGAAGCGTGGTACCGGCTCGGCGCCGAGCACGGCGACCTCGAATGCCAGACCAGCCTCGGCATGCTGCTCCTGCGCGGCGAAGGCATCCCGAAAAACGGCGCCGAAGCCGTGCGCTGGCTCAAGCGCGCCGCCGTGCTGGATTACCCGCCCGCCCAGCGCGCGCTCGGCATGGCCTATCACTGGGGCGTCGACGTCGTCCGCAACAAGGGCTTCGCCCGCAAGTGGCTGAGCCGGGCCGCCGGGCAGGGCGAGGCGGCTGCCTGCCTGCTGCTCGCCGACATGCTTCGCACGGTCAACGGACAAGAGGCGGACCGGGAAGCCGCGGTGCGCCTGTACGAGAAGGCGGCGCGGCAGGGCCTCGCCGAAGCGCAATCGCGGCTCGGGCTGGCCTACTGGAAGGGCGAAGGCATCGCCAGGGACGACCATGCCGCCTTCAAGTGGATTCGCCTCGCCGCCCTGCAGAATGATCCGCGCGGCCTGTTCCTCCTCGGCTGGGCCTGCCAGGCCGGCGTCGGCGTCGAGGCCGACATTGCCAAAGCCATCGCCTGGTTCCGCAAGGCGGCGGACAAGGGCAGCGCCGAAGCCCAGCACCGCCTCGGCCGCTGCTACCTCTCCGGCACCGGCGTCGAGAAGGATTTCGCCGAGGCCGCGCTATGGGTTTCCCGCGCCGCCGAGCAGGGGCTGCCGGAAGCGGAACACACCATCGGCGAAATGTTCCTCTTCGGCGACGGCGTGGAAACCGACGCGGGCGAAGCCTCGAAGTGGTTCCTCGCCGCCGCAGAAAAGGGGCTGGCCGACGCCCAGTACGCGCTCGGCGTCCTCTACGACGAAGGCCGCGGCCTGGCGCGAAATCCGGAGGAAGCCGGGAAGTGGATACGGCAGGCGGCGGAGGGCGGGCATGAGGATGCGCGGCGGTGGGTGGCAGCGCACGGCACCGTCCAAGCGCTACCGGCCTCCCCGGCCGCGCAACCCGTCCCGTGAGCGCCGAACCGCGCTTGAACCGTCCGGAAAGGCGGCTATACTGTGTATTACTGTAATACATAAAGGTTTCGTCATGCCCCTGTCCATCCGACTGACCCCGGAAGAAGAAAGGCTTCTGGAGAAAGCCTGCCGGCGCAGCGCTCGCAGCAAGTCCGACATCGTCAAGCAGGGCGTGCGGGAAGTGTGCTCGCGCATCGTTCGCGGCGACAAGACCCCCTACGAGCTCGGTGCGGACCTGTTCGGCACGGGCGACCTTGCCAGACCGCCCGCCGACAAAATGAAGCGCGCCGTCTGGGAGAAGCTGCGTGACAAACACGGCCGCACTCGCTGACACCGGCTTCCTCGTCGCGCTGTTCGCCAGGAGCGACAAACACCACCGCTCGGCGCGCGAATTCCTTGCCCAGGCCGGCAACATCCGGCTGCATTCGATCTGGCCGGTCGTCGCCGAAGCCTGTCACTTCCTCGACACAAACGGCAAGGCAGCGCTGCTGAAATGGCTCGAACGCGGCACCGTAGTCATGCACGACATCGTCGTCAATGACCTGCCCGCCGTCCGCAAGACACTGGAGAAATACCGCAACCTCGACCCTGACTTCACCGACGCCGCCCTGGTGACACTGGCCGGTTCGCTTGGCATTACCGGGATTATCACTGTGGATAGTCGAGATTTCTCCGTATATAGAGTTAGTAATGGACAGCCATTTCAAAGACTATGGCTTTAAGCCGAACGAATAACTCAAGCAGCGAAATACATTCTGGAGGTTACTATGCCGATGAACTATGTAATGTCAAAGAAAGTGAGAATGCGAGGGAATCCGGACTTTAGCGAACGTTGGGTTCAAGATCTCATTGCAGATGACCCTTCAATACTCGGACTTGGTGAATTCTCAACCTGGCGTAAAGAAAAAGTTCAACCAGCTGGTGGGAGGGTAGATTTGATTTCCTGATTACCAATGAGCCTCAGCCAACTTTACGAGCCGGTACGGCATAGGCGGCGTTTGCGCGGCGGCGGCAGCCAGCCGAGCAAGCATGCTGGCCA
>JAANMW010002826.1_pt1 | contig 14798 bp, 13 predicted proteins | sample 7279671 | NCBI WGS metagenome assembly JAANMW01 (sample SAMN14094541, study PRJNA606508) | bioreactor metagenome | isolation source: A lab-scale SPAN reactor treating ammonium-rich wastewater day 247 | place: Ireland: Galway | collected 2017-09-19
GATGCCCATTTTCTGGGCGGTGGCAATCACCCTACACGCAATCTCGCCCCGGTTTGCGATCAGGATTTTGGTGAACATTATTAGCTCCTCAAGCGATGGGGTGGCGTGTAGCAGCCCGCTTCGCGGTCTGTGGCAGGCAATTTATTGAAACGTCCGCTGCGCGGCCGTTTTGCTTCGCCTGGCCGTTGGCCAGAGCGCCGCGGTTGGCAATCAGAATTTTGGTGAACATGATGAATCTCTTTTCAAGGGCTCTTACCCGAAACGTATTAGGTTAGGTGCTGGCACAGCCCAGCGAAGCGGTTGGGGCTAGGCGCCGGACCGCAGGCAGTAGCAGCGCTACGACAAGGTCTGGCAACGACGCCCCAAGGGCTGTGGCAGTGCCGCTCAAAGGGGGATGTTTCCGTGCTTGCGCCATGGGTTCTCCAGCTTCTTGTCGCGCAGCATGACCAGGCTGCGGCAAATCCGCTTGCGTGTCTCGTGCGGCAGGATCACATCGTCAATAAAGCCGCGCGCACCCGCCACAAAGGGGTTGGCAAAGCGCTCTTTGTATTCCGCCTCGCGGGCGGCGAGCTTCACCGGGTCGTTCTTGTCTTCGCGGAAGATGATTTCCACCGCGCCCTTGGCGCCCATCACGGCAATCTCGGCGTTGGGCCAGGCCAGGTTCACGTCGCCGCGCAGGTGCTTTGAGCTCATCACGTCGTACGCACCGCCATAGGCCTTGCGGGTAATGACGGTGACCTTGGGCACGGTGCATTCAGCATAGGCAAACAGCAGCTTGGCGCCGTGTTTGATGATGCCGCCGTACTCCTGGCTGGTGCCGGGCATGAAGCCGGGGACATCCACGAAGGTGATGACGGGGATGTTGAACGCATCGCAAAAGCGCACGAAGCGCGCCGCCTTGATGCTGCTCTTGATGTCCAGGCACCCGGCCAGCACCAGGGGCTGGTTGGCCACGATGCCCACGGTCTGGCCTTCCATGCGCGCCAGGCCAATGACGATGTTCTTGGCGTAGTCGGGCTGCAGCTCAAAGAAGTCGCCGTCATCCACTACCTTGGTGATCAGCTCCTTCATGTCGTAGGGCTGGTTGGCGTTGGCGGGCACCAGCGTGTCGAGCGACTTGTCGGCCCGGTCGGCCGGGTCGTTGCTGGGGCGCACGGGCGCTTTTTCGCGGTTGTTGAGCGGCAGGTAGTTGTACAGACGGCGCAGCATGAGGATGGCCTCGACGTCGTTCTCGAAGGCCATGTCGGCCACGCCGCTCTTGGTGGTGTGCGTGCCAGCGCCGCCCAGCTCCTCGGCGGTCACGTTCTCATGCGTCACGGTCTTGACCACATCAGGGCCGGTGACAAACATGTAGCTGCTGTCCTTGACCATGAAGATGAAGTCGGTCATGGCGGGCGAGTACACGGCGCCGCCCGCACACGGCCCCATGATCATGCTGATCTGCGGTACCACGCCGCTGGCCAGCACGTTGCGCTGGAACACATCGGCATAGCCGCCCAGGCTGGCCACGCCCTCCTGGATGCGCGCGCCGCCCGAGTCGTTCAGGCCGATGACGGGTGCGCCGACCTTCATGGCCTGGTCCATGACCTTGCAGATTTTCTCGGCGTGCGTCTCGGACAAGGCACCGCCAAACACCGTGAAATCCTGGCTGAACACAAAGGCCAAGCGTCCATTGATGAGGCCGTAGCCCGTCACCACGCCATCGCCCGGGATCTTGCTGTCTTCCATGCCAAAGTCGGTGCAGCGGTGCTCGACGAACATGTCCCACTCTTCAAAGGTGCCGTCATCCATGAGCAACTCGATGCGCTCGCGCGCCGTGAGCTTGCCCTTGGCATGCTGTGCATCGATGCGCTTTTGCCCACCGCCCAGGCGGGCCAGCGCGCGCTTCTTTTCCAGTTGATCGAGGATGTCTTGCATGGTCGTCCTTTGTGTGAGCCTGTGTCGTTTGGTTTGCTATTTATTCGATAGCTGACAGCGCTTGTCCTGATTGCGCTGAGAGCAGATTTCTTGCTGCAGTCGATGCTGCAATGCGCCCGGCCGCCACATCGGCCTGCAGTTGGGGCAACAAATGCCGTACCTGCGGGTGCTGGCGAAACGACTGCTTGAGCCCTGCGTCGATGCGCTCCCACATCCACGCCAACGCCTGTTTTTCACGCCGCGCGGCCAGGCGGCCGTTGGCGGTTTGCAGCTGCCGGTATTGCGTGACAGCGGCCCAGAATCCATCCACGCCCTGTCCCAGCAAGGCGCTGATTTGCACCACCTTGGGGTGCCACTGCGAATCGTTGTGGTGCGCAGCAACATGTTCGCCCCCACGCTCACCAAGTTCGCTGCCTCCCAAGGGGGCGCTCGCGTTCTTGGGGCGGCCCGGCGAACGCTCGGGGTTGCCGTGCTGGCTGAGGATGCGCAGGCTCGACGTGATTTGCGCCTCGGCGCGCGTCGCGGCCCGGGCGTCCAGGTCGGCCTTGTTGATGACCACCAGGTCGGCAATCTCCATCACGCCCTTTTTGATGGCCTGCAGGTCGTCGCCCGCGTTGGGCAGTTGCAGCAGCACAAACATGTCGGTCATGCTGGAGACTGCCGTCTCCGACTGGCCCACGCCCACCGTCTCGACGATGACGATGTCGTAGCCCGCGGCCTCACAAACCAACATTGCTTCGCGCGTTTTTTCGGCCACCCCGCCCAGCGTGCCGCTGCTGGGGCTGGGGCGGATGTAGGCATTTGGGTTGACCGACAGGTGTTCCATGCGCGTCTTGTCGCCCAGGATGGAGCCGCCCGAGACAGTGCTGGACGGATCAATCGTGAGCGCCGCAATGCGGTGACCTTGCGCAATGAGATACAGGCCCAGCGCCTCGATAAAGGTGGACTTGCCCACGCCCGGCACGCCGCTGATCCCCAAGCGAAAGCTCTTGCCCGTGTGCGGCAGCAGCGCCGTCAGCAACTCGTCGCCCTGGGCGCGGTGGTCGGCGCGGGTGGATTCGAGCAGCGTGATGGCCTTGGCTATGGCGCGGCGCTGCTGGGCGGCGCTGCCATGCAGGATGCCGTCGAGAATCGCCGCAGGGATCACGCCACTGCCTTGCGAATCTGCTCCAGCACATCCTTGGCACTGGCGGGAATCGGCGTGCCGGGGCCATAGATGCCCTTGACGCCTGCTTCATACAAAAAGTCGTAGTCCTGCGCAGGGATCACGCCGCCGACAAACACCACGATGTCGTCGGCCCCCTGATCCTTGAGCGAGGCGATGATCGCGGGCACAAGGGTTTTGTGGCCGGCGGCGAGCGTGCTCACACCCACGGCGTGCACGTCGTTTTCAATGGCCTGGCGGGCGCATTCTTCGGGGGTTTGGAACAGCGGGCCGATGTCCACGTCGTATCCCAGGTCGGCAAACGCCGTAGCGACCACTTTGGCGCCGCGGTCGTGGCCGTCCTGGCCCAGTTTGGCGATCATCACGCGGGGGCGGCGGCCCTGTTCTTCGGCGAATGCGTTGATCTCGCCCTTGAGTTGGTCCCAGCCTTCGGCCGAATCGTAAGCAGCAGCGTACACACCAGTCACCTTTTGCGTATCGGCGCGGTGGCGCCCGTAAACTTTTTCGAGCGCGTCACTGATCTCGCCGCCGGTGGCGCGCAGGCGCACGGCCTTGATGGACAGATCCAGCAGGTTGCCTTCGCCGGTTTCTGCTGCAGAAGTGAGAGCATCCAGCGCTTTCTGCACAAGTGCTGGGTCGCGTTTTGCCCTGATATTTTTGAGGCGCTCGATCTGGCCGTCGCGCACCTTCACGTTGTCGATCTGCAGGATATCGACCGGGTCTTCTTTGGCGAGCTTGTATTTGTTTACGCCGACGATCACGTCCTTGCCGCTGTCGATGCGTGCCTGTTTCTCGGCCGCAGCCGCTTCGATCTTGAGCTTGGCCCAGCCGCTGTCCACGGCCTGCGTCATGCCGCCCATGGCTTCGACTTCTTCGATGATCTTCCAGGCGGCGTCTGCCATGTCCTGGGTCAGCTTTTCCATCATGTAGCTGCCAGCCCAGGGGTCCACCACGTTGGTGATGTGCGTCTCTTCCTGGATGATGAGCTGCGTGTTGCGCGCAATGCGCGATGAAAATTCGGTCGGCAGCGCAATGGCTTCGTCGAGCGCGTTGGTGTGCAGGCTTTGCGTGCCGCCAAACACCGCCGCCATCGCCTCAATGGTGGTGCGCACGATGTTGTTGTACGGGTCTTGCTCGGTCAGCGACCAGCCCGAGGTCTGGCAGTGCGTGCGCAGCATCAGGCTCTTGGGGTTCTTGGCGCCGGTCTCTTTCATGATGCGGCACCACAAGAGGCGTGCCGCGCGCATCTTGGCGACTTCGAGGTAGAAGTTCATGCCGATCGCCCAGAAGAAGCTCAGGCGCCCGGCGAAGTCGTCCACGTCCAGGCCCGAGGCAATGGCGGTTTTGACGTATTCCTTGCCGTCGGCCAGGGTGAAGGCGAGTTCGAGCGCCTGGTTGGCCCCGGCCTCTTGCATGTGGTAACCCGAGATCGAGATCGAGTTGAACTTGGGCATGTTCTTGGCCGTGTAGCCAATGATGTCGCCAATGATGCGCATCGAAGGCTTGGGCGGGTAGATGTAGGTGTTGCGCACCATGAACTCTTTCAGAATGTCGTTCTGAATGGTTCCGCTAAGCTTGTCTTGCGAGACGCCCTGCTCTTCTGCCGCCACCACGTAGCCCGCCAGTACGGGCAACACCGCGCCGTTCATGGTCATCGACACGCTCACCTTGTCGAGCGGGATCTGGTCGAACAGGATCTTCATGTCCTCGACCGAGTCAATCGCCACGCCCGCCTTGCCCACGTCACCCGTGACGCGCGGGTGGTCGCTGTCGTAGCCCCGGTGCGTGGCCAGGTCGAACGCGACCGACACGCCCTGCCCGCCTGCAGCCAAGGCCTTGCGGTAGAAGGCGTTGGACTCTTCGGCGGTCGAAAAGCCTGCGTATTGGCGAATCGTCCAGGGGCGCACTGCGTACATGGTGGCCTGGGGGCCGCGCAGGTAGGGCTCAAAACCGGGCAGCGTGTTGGCGTAAGGCAAGTCGGCGGTGTCTTGCGCGGTGTAGAGCGGCTTGACGGTGATGCCGTCGGGAGTGACCCAATTGAGGGCCTCCACATTGCCGCCGGGGGCCGATTTGGCAGCGGCCTTGGCCCAGGCATCAAGGCTGGCGGCGGCGAACTCGGGGGCGTTTTTGTTCTGCGAGTCACTCATGGCGGCAAATTCTCCGGCGGTTGGCATGGCTTGGTTTCAGGGCATTCCCTGTGATGTGAGCAAGTTTACATCATTCATAATTATTCATTCAAAATATTCCGTGCAGCTTACAATCGTTCCATGTCCACTCTGACCCTCACTCCCCGCGCCCTGTACGAAGAAGTGGCCGAACTGCTGCGCCAACGCATCTTCCAGCGGGAACTGGAGCCGGGTTGCTGGATTGACGAGCTCAAGATCGCCGAGGAATTCGGCATCAGCCGCACCCCCTTGCGCGAAGCCCTGAAGGTGCTGGCCGCCGAAGGACTGGTCACCATGAAGGTACGCCGAGGCGCCTATGTGACCGAGATGTCCGAGAAAGACCTGCGTGATGTTTACCACCTGCTCAGCCTGCTGGAAAGCGATGCTGCAGGCGTGGTGGCCCGCGCCGCCAGTGACGAAGATCTGCGCGCATTGCAAAACCTGCACGCCGAGCTGGAGGCTGCCAAGGGGCAGCGCGACCAGTTTTTTGTGATCAACGAACGCTTTCACATGCGCTTGCTGGAGCTGGCCGACAACCGCTGGCGCAGCCAGATGGTGGCCGACCTGCGCAAGGTGATGAAGCTCAACCGCCACAACTCCCTGTTCAAGCAGGGCCGCATTGACGATTCGCTGCGCGAACACCGCGCCATCATGGCCGCCCTGCTCGCCCGCGACACGGCGGCCACGGTGCAAGCCATGCAAAGCCATTTCACCAACGGCCTGGAAGCTGCCACCTGATCCGCGCCCTGGTTCACCGTGGCAGGAAAACCCCGCCAAAGACTGAAACAGGCTGAAACAACTGGCGAGCCTGTGCCGCCTGCCCTATGCTGTGAGCACCAACCACTTAGCGCACGCAGTCTGGCCCATGAAGTCCTCTGAAGAAACCGTTGTTTTTGGTACCGAAGATCTGTTGCTGAGCCTGTGCAACTCCGTCACGCGCGTGCTGACCGTGGCCACGCACAGCGATATCCGCTATTCCGGCATGGTCCAGCGCATCACGCGCACCTGCCTCAAACCCGACATTGGCTGCTTTGTGCTGTTTGATGGCGGCTTCTCTGGCTTGGTCATCATCAACTTTTCAGCCCAGGCCGCGATGGAGTTGTATTCCAACTACCTGCTCAACATGGGCATGCAGCAGAGCGATCTGGCGCGTTCCTACACGGCGGACGAGGTCAGCAACGTGATGGGCGAGCTGATGAACCAGGTGGTGGGCGACTTTACCGGCAAGGTGCACCGCGAGCTGCACACCCACATCACGCAAAACCAACCCAAGATGCTGGTGCTGAACAAGCAGGTCATGCTGAGTGTGGACGCCAACCTTGACCAGCCCGAAGCGCGGCGCGTGACTTTCTATACCGGCTCCAACAACATCTTCTATCTGGAGCTGGCCATCGACAAGACAGAGTTCGTCAAGCTCTACGATTTCGCGCCCCAGGAAGTGCCCGATCCCGATGCCCTGATCGACCAGGCCCACGAGCGTGCAGCGGCCGCTGCTGGTGCGCCCGCCTCAGCGGAGCCGTCATCGTCTGCCACTGACGATCTGCTCCGCTCCCTGGGCATGTAGACAGGCGGAGCCCCGCCCAGGGCGGGCGGTATGATTTAAGGGTTTTCCCGCGCTCTGGCATCCATGCCAATGCCGCCAGCCCCACCCCATACCGCCCCGAGATGACCACGACCCACACCGACATCGCCTCCGCGCAGACGCTTCCCCAGCTTTTTGCCCGCCGGGCAGCGTTGACCCCCAGCGCGCCGGCTTACCGACTTTTTGACCCCGCCACCCAAGCTTGGTTTGACCTGAGCTGGGCGCAAACCGCCGAAAAAGTGACGCAGTGGACCCAGGCCCTGGTCGCCATGCAGCTGCCCCACGGCGCGCGCGTGGCCATCTTGCTGCCCAACGGGCTGCACGCCGTGTGCGCCGACCAATCCACCCTGGCTGCAGGTGGTGTGCCGGTGCCGCTGCACGCCATCGACAACCCGGGCAGCATTGCCTACATCCTGCAAGACAGCGAGGCCTCGGTGCTCGTCGTGGATCAAGTTGCGCAGTGGGAACAAATTCGCAGCGTGGGTACGCCGTTTCCCGCGCTGCGCGCTGTGGTGGTGACGGACGAAGACCCCGCCCTGCAGCCCCATCCCGCCAGCGCCAGCGGCCCTGCCCTGGGATCGCTCGCGCAATGGCTGGGCGGTGCAGGGCAAGCCCTGGCCACGCCAGCGCCCACACCGCCGGGTGCGGACGACCTCGCCGCCATCGTCTATACCTCGGGCACCACCGGCAAGCCCAAGGGCGTCATGCTGACGCACCGCAACGTGGTCAGCGATGTGCAGGCCGTGCTGGAACGCATTGCACCCACCCAGGACGACGTTTTTCTGTCCTTCCTGCCGCTGTCGCACACCTTCGAGCGCACAGGGGGCTATTACCTGCCTGTGGCGGCAGGTTGCTGCGTGGCCTTTGCGCGATCGGTGGCTTTGCTGGCCGATGACCTGAAAACCATTCGCCCCACGGTGCTGGTCTCGGTGCCCCGCATCTACGAGCGCGTTCACGCCAAGTTGCTCGAAATGTTGTCGCCCACGCCCTGGAAAATGCAGCTCTATGAAGCTGCGCAGTCCAAAGGCTGGCAGCGCTTTTGCCGCGCACAAGGCCTGCCGCCGCCCGCACATGACGAAGCATTGGGCGGCTGGATGAACCTGCTGCCCTGGCCTGTGCTGCAGGCCCTGGTGGCAAAACCACTGCTGGCGCAATTTGGCGGGCGCGTGCGCGTGGCGGTCAGCGGCGGCGCGCCGCTCTCACCCACCATTGCCAAGTGCTTTCTGGGCCTGGGCTTGCCACTGGTGCAGGGCTACGGCATGACGGAAACCTCGCCCGTGGTGTGCGTGAACACCGTGCACGACAACGACCCTGCCAGCGTGGGCCGTGCGCTGCCGGGTGTGGAAGTGCGCATTGGCGAGAACCGCGAGCTGCAGGTGCGCGGCCCCATCGTGATGAAAGGCTACTGGAAGCGCCCCGAAGACACCGCCAAAACCCTGGACGCCGAAGGCTGGCTGGGCACCGGCGACCAGGCCGACATCGTCGATGGCCGCATTTACATCCGGGGGCGCATCAAGGAAATCATCGTCACCTCAACCGGCGAAAAAATCCCACCGGGCGACCTGGAACTGGCGCTGCAGTCCGACCCGCTGCTCGAACAAACCTTTGTGGTGGGCGAGAACCGCCCCTTCATCGCCTGTGTGGCGGTACTCAAGCGCGATGAGTGGCTGCGCCTGGCCGAAGGCCTGGGCCTGGAGGCACAAGACCCGGGCAGCCTGAACAACCCGGCGGTGCACCGCGCCATCCTGGCGCGCATTGAAACCAGCACCGCCAGCTTTCCGCGCTACGCCGTGCCCCGCACTGTGTATTGCACGCTGGAGCCGTGGACGACAGAAAACGGCTTCATGACGCCCACGCTCAAGCTCAAGCGCAACAATTTGATGGCCTATTTCGCTCAAGCCATCGAGGGCATGTACCAAAAGCCCGGGGGGCGCTAAACGCTGCTGAGCCGCGGCCGCATGAATCTAAAACCTCATGCGGCCACGGCCTCCCCCGCGCATTCAGTGGCGTAGGCCTGCCCAAACCGGTTGCCGAGAAAATCCTGCAGCGCCACGGCCTCTTGCCCGACAAAGCCCTTTTGCGGCAACTTGTCCTGGGCCACCAGATCCAGCGCAGTGCAGATCCCGGCGGCCGTGGTGCGCTGGATGGCGCTCAGCCGGTGGCCCGCCACCTCGGTGCCAAGGATGCGGCCCGAATGCGAATCCTGCACCAAACGCCCGCCGCGCAGCCCCGAGGCGCTGGCAAACACCACGATCACATCCTGCTCGGTGGTGGGAATGGCCGCCTCGAAAATTTCCTTGAGCAGATCGCGCCGGTCGCGCAGGCGCAGATCGTTGAGCAGCAGCTTGAGAATGGCGCAATGGCCGGGGTAGCGGATCGACTTGTAGTCCACCTGCCGCGCCCTGCCCGCCAGGGTTTCGGTCAGCGTGCCCAGGCCGCCGGAGGTATTGAAAGCCTCGTACTCCACGCCATCAAGCGCAAAGGTTTCCAGGCCGTCCAGTGCCGCGACAGTGGTGGCCTGGCCGTCCACGATGGCTTCGCAGGGGTTGCAGTATTCATTGATCAGGCCCTCGGTGCTCCAGGTCAGGTTGTAGCGCAGGGCACCCTGCGGGTAGCGCGGCAGCGCCCCCACGCGCATGCGCAGACTGTGCAGCTCGTCGAAGCGGCGCGCCAGATCGTTGCCGACGATGCCAATGAAACCCGGCGCCAAACCGCACTGCGGCATGAGCACGCTGCGTGCATCCTGCGCCAGGGCGCGGATGGCCTGGGTGCTCTGCACGTCTTCAGTCAAATCAAAGTAATGCACGCCGGCCTGCGCGCACAGCGTGGCCACACCCACGGCGCAGTGGAAAGGCAGCGCATTGAGCACGGCGTAGCGGCCGCTGACGGCGGTTTGCAATGCCGCATCGTCGGGAGTGGCCAGTGTGGCCACGTCCAGCACGGCCACGGCTTCCAGGCGCGCCACATCGCGGTCGGCCACCAGAACGTCATAGTCGCCGCTGCGCGACAGCAGCAGCGCCATGGCAAAGCCGATATGGCCTGCCCCCAGGATGGTGATGGAACGGCGGGTCGTGGTCATGGCGTGTCTCCTTGTAGTGTTGGTGGTGCTGTGGTTCAGCTCACTCAATGCTACGGCGCAGTGCTGTCAATGTGTAGCATGTAAAACGTCGAATAACTTGCTAATATTCGTCAAAATAACGAAAACTATCGACACAAGCCATGAACGCCCCTCTGGACGACACCGACCGCCAGCTTCTGAGCCTGCTCCAGGCCAACGCGCGCGAGAGCACATCCACACTGGCACGGCGCCTGGGTTTGGCGCGCACCACGGTGGTGGCGCGCATTGCGCGGCTAGAGCGCACGGGTGTGGTGGCCGGCTATGGCGTGCGCCTGGGCGCGCCCCTGGACAGCGCCGCCGTACGCGCCTGGTGCAGCCTGAGCTTGCTGCCACAAACAGCGCCCGCTGTGCTGCGCGCCTTGGCCGCCATGCCCGAGGTGGAAGAAGTGTCGGCCGTGAGCGGCCAGTTCGACTACCTGGCTTTTCTGCGCTGCGCCAGCCACGAGCGACTGGACAGCCTGCTCGACCAGATCGGCCAGATGGACGGCGTGCACAAAACGCAGACCAGCATCGTGCTCAGCCGCAAGATCGATCGGCGCAGTGTGTGATGAATACTATTGATTAGATAGCTGCTAGCGCTTACCAGTAAAGCGCTAGAGGCCAATTTTTCATAAATTTCAAGCTTCGAACTGCGCTGCGTTCTTGCCCTGGATGGGCGCATAAAAAGCCTTGATGCGCACCATGTCCTGCTCGATATCGCCCGTGGGCTCGAACACCGGCCCCAGGCCACCGACCTTGCGGCCATAGTCCACAAAGGCCAGCACGATGGGTACGCCCGCCTGGTGGGCAATGAAGTAAAAGCCTGTTTTCCAATGCCGCGTCTTGCCGCGCGTGCCCTCGGGCGGAATGATGAGCTGCATGGGGCCGTCGGTATCGCGCATGGCCTGCGCGGACATGGCCACCAGGTTGCCAGCCTGGCCCCGGTTGACCGGAATGCCGCCCAACCAGCGCATCAGCCCCCCAAACGGCGCCCTGAACAGGCTTTGCTTGCCCATCCAGTACACCCGCAGGCGCAGTGCAAAGGCAATCATCAGGGTGTATGGCAGGTCCCAATTACTGGTGTGCGGGGCCGCAATCAGCACGCTCTTGGCGGCATGGGCGGGCAAAGAGCCTTCGACTTTCCAGCCTGTGGAACGAAGAATGGCGAGCGACAGCCCGCGCAGCAGGCTGTTGACGACCGGGGTATCAAAAATGGTGTGGTGGTGCATGGCGAGGCAATCAAAGGGCGCACCAAAAATTTTTGATACTTTTTGCTACATCATGGGTGAGTGTAGCAAGCCCGCACCACCAAAATGGGCCATGGCAGCAGCCATGGCCGGGACCAAAATCACGAACCCGACAACACCACTTCGACGCGGCGGGCTTCGGCGTTGCTGCCGCTGGCCTGGGTTTCTTCGGGTTTCTTCAGCTCGACACGCTCTTCAGCCACACCCAGGGCCTTGAGGGCTTCGCGCACAGCCAGGGCGCGGTTCTTGGCCAGTTCGGCGTTCAGGGCAGCGTCGCCCGTGGCGTCATGGAAACCCGAGACGATCGCCATGCGGCCATCGGCCACGCCCTTGACCACATCGGCCAGGGCCTCGTTGGCGCCTGCGGCCAGATCGGCCTTGCCCGAGGCAAAGTAGAACTTCACCACACCGTCCTCGACACGCACGCTGGCCACGTCTTCCGTCACCACCACCGCTGCGGGAGCAGGTGCCGTTACGGCCACAGGTGCGGGTGCATGGGCGATGCCACGCTTGTAAACTACCACGCCGACCACGGTGGACACCACCAGCGCAATCAGCGCAAACAGGAAACCCAGGGCAAAGCGTTCTTGGCTATCGTCGTCGGAACTGCTAAAGGACATTATTGAAACTCCGGAAAAATGGGGTGGAACAAAAGCCTGTTGACGATCTCCCAAACGTCGCAAACAGAGCCCAAGGGATAACCCGCTATTGTAGAGTCCGCATGCCTGAATTTTCTGCCCCCACGCGCGACCCGGCGCCCTTGCTCGAAAGAGCCTTGCAAGAATGGGGCGGCCAGAGCGATCTGTGGGTTTTTGGCTATGCCTCGCTCATCTGGCGCCCCGAGTTCGACTACGCCGAGCGGCGCGACGCCCGCGTGCACGGCTGGCACCGTGCGCTCAAGATGTGGAGCCACATCAACCGGGGCACCCCGCAATGCCCTGGTCTGGTGTTTGGCATGCTCTCGGGCGGCAGCTGCCGGGGCATGGTGTTCCGTGTTCCACAAAAACATGCCCACCAGGTCATGGTGAACCTGTGGCAGCGCGAAATGCCCGTGGCCGTGTACGACCCGCGCTGGCTGACCTGCCACACCCCCCAGGGGCCGGTGCAGGCGCTGGCGTTTACGCTCTCGCGCAGCAGCCCCAGCTACACCGGCGAGCTGCAGCCCGATGAATACCGCCGCATCTTCGAGCAAGCCAGCGGCCGCTATGGCAGCACACATGACTATGCGCGCGACACCCTGCACGGGCTGCGCGAGGTGGGCATCCACGACCAGGCGCTGGCGCGCCTGCTGCAGTTCTCCAGCCCCCCGCCCGGCCCCGACGGCCCGGGCACAATGGCGCAATGAGCAGCCCCAACACCTCCATCGCCGATCTGCGCAAAAGCTACGAACGCGCCGAACTCAACGAAGACGCCTCGCACGCGGCCCCGCTGCAGCAGTTCGACCAGTGGCTCCAGGAAGCCATCCGCTCCCAGGTGCCCGAACCCAACGCCATGACGGTGGCCACCGTGGGCTGTGACCTGCGGCCCAGCACCCGCGTGGTGCTCATCAAAGGGTATGACGAGCGCGGCATCGTCTGGTACACCAACTACGAAAGCCGCAAGGGCCGCCAGCTGGCAGGCAACCCCTTTGCGGCGCTGCAATTTCACTGGGTGGAGCTCGAGCGCGTGGTGCGCATCGAAGGCACCGTCGAAAAAGTCAGCGACGCAGAGAGCGACGAATACTTTGCCAGCCGCCCGCTCGACTCGCGCATCGGCGCCTGGGCCAGCCCGCAAAGCCAGGTCATCTCGGGCCGGGGCGTACTGGTCGCCAATGCCGCCAAATACGGCGCGCAATTCATGCTCATGCCTCCTCGCCCACCCCACTGGGGTGGCTACCGCCTCCAACCCGAGCAATGGGAGTTCTGGCAGGGGCGCAAAAGCCGCTTGCACGACCGGCTGCGCTACCGACGCGATGGAACCCAATGGATACGCGAGCGCCTGGCACCGTAAACAGGCTATCGGACTTGTGAACCAGGTCAAAGGGGCATTTTTGCGTCCCTACACTTCGGCGCATTCTTTGGTACCCACTACGACAAGGAGACAACGCAATGCAATCCGAAAAAAATGCCGCACAAGCTGCCGCAAACAGCCTCCAAGGCAAAACTCTCTTCATCACCGGTGCCTCGCGCGGCATTGGCCTGGAGATTGCAAAGCGCGCTGCGGCCGACGGCGCCCACATCGTCATCGTGGCCAAAACCACCGAGACCAACCCCAAACTGCCCGGCACCATCTACAGCGCAGCCGCTGAAATCGAGGCCGCAGGCGGGCGCGCCCTGCCGCTGGCCGTGGACATCCGCGATGAGGCTGCCGTGCTGGCCGCCGTGGCCAAGGCGGTCGAGGCCTTTGGCGGCATCGACATCCTGGTGAACAACGCCAGTGCCATCAGCCTGACCGGCACCGAAGCCACGCCCATGAAGCGCTTCGACCTGATGCACGGCGTCAACGCCCGCGGCACCTACCTGTGCACCATGGCCTGCCTGCCAGAGCTGAAAAAATCGGCCGCTGCCGGACGCAATCCACAAGTGCTGACCATGTCGCCCCCGCTCACCATGCAGACGCACTGGTTCCAGCCCCACACGGCTTACACCATGGCCAAGTACGGCATGAGCATGTGCACGCTGGGCCATGCGGGTGAATTCAAACGCTTTGGCATTGCCGTCAACAGCCTGTGGCCGCGCACCGCCATTGCCACGGCTGCCATGCAGATGATTCCCGGCGTGGACATTGCGCTGTGCCGCAAACCCGAGATCATGGCCGACGCCGCCTGGCACATCCTGACCAATACCTCCGGCGCCACGGGCAACTTCTACATCGATGATGCGGTGCTGCAAGCGCATGGCGTGACCGACTTCGACCGCTACGCCGTCACGCCGGGCAACACCCGTTTTCTGCCCGATCTGTTTGTGGATTGACGGCGCGGCCCGTCACACCGCCACAAACCGCGCCACCAGATACATCACCACGGGCAGCGTGACCAGAGCCATGGCGGTTGATACCGCGATGCTCGCGGTCACCTCGGCCTCGGCCACGTCGTAGCGCAGGGCAAACAAGAAAACGTTGGCGCCGATGGGCAGCGAAGCCGTGACGACCAGCACCGCCAGCGCCGGCCCCCCAAAGCCCAGCAGCAGGCCCAGCGCGGCCAGCACCAGCGGGAACACCAGCGTTTTGACCAGTGCCACGCGCAGCGCAGGCCACAGGCCCGAACCGATTTTGGAGAACGCCAGCGTAACGCCCACCAGCAGCAGCGCCAGAGGCCCCAGCGCCTGGCCCAGCAGTTGCAGGGGTTTGTCAACCACGTCGGGCACAACCAGCCCGGTTTGTGCAAACAGCAGCCCGGCGATGATGGGCAGCGGCACCGGGTGCAGGATGCCGTTCTTGACCGCCTGCAGCACCGTGCGCAGCATGTGCGGCGGGGGCTGGCCCGGCGTGTGGGCGCGCTCGCGTGCAGCGGCCAGCTCAAACACCACGGTGGCGCCGGTCAGCAGCACCAGGGCATGCACCGAGATCAGGGTGAACAGCGTGACCAGGCCCGCCTCGCCAAAGGCCAGGCCGATGAGCGGCACGCCGATCATGATCGTGTTGCCAA
>JAANMW010002831.1_pt1 | contig 14778 bp, 16 predicted proteins | sample 7279671 | NCBI WGS metagenome assembly JAANMW01 (sample SAMN14094541, study PRJNA606508) | bioreactor metagenome | isolation source: A lab-scale SPAN reactor treating ammonium-rich wastewater day 247 | place: Ireland: Galway | collected 2017-09-19
CGGTGGGATTGCGTCAGTTCCTCATCTACGGAGTGCTGGGCGGTTACACCACCTTCTCGTCCTTCAGTTGGCAAACCTTGGAACTGGCGCAAAACGGCGAGTACTGGCGGGCCGGGGGCAATGTGCTCGGCTCGGTGGCCCTGTGTCTGGTGGCGGTGTGGCTGGGACATTTGTTGGCGGCAGGCATTACATCAATGAAAGGCTCTTGATATGCAAATTCCGCATGAAGCCGTACTGCTCCGGATTTTCATTGGCGAAAGCGACCGGTGGGAACATCGCCCCCTGCATGAAGCCATTGTGCTCAAGGCGCGGGAATTGCATCTGGCGGGTGCGACGGTTCTGCGCGGCCCAATGGGCTACGGTAAATCCAGCCGCCTGCACACCGCGAAAATTCTGCGCCTCTCCATGGACCTGCCGATCATCATCGAAATCGTGGACAGTGAGGAGAAGATCAACGCCTTCCTGCCGGTGCTCGATCCGATGATGAGGGGTGGCCTGGTGACGCTGGAGCGGGTGAAGTGTCTGGAGTACCGCGGCAAGACCCGGCCGGAATAATTGGCGGATCTCCATCTCCCAGGCGCAGCCCTCTCAATGCCGGCGTCAACACCGGACCGGCTCGGCGGAAACGGGCGTGTGGCCACATTCCACCAGGAGAATCCTCCGAAACCGGAAAATACCGCCCGAGCGGCAGCGGCTTGGGAGGTTTCTGGAAGGCTGACTTGGCCCTATACAGCCGGACCCGGTCTTGTTAGTTTTAACTCACTTATGACACTGGACGACATACTTTTGGAGGCGGAAGAGAAGATGGAGAAGACCGAACGGGTGGTGGTGAATGAGTTCTCCGGTGTGCGCACCGGCAAGGCCTCCGCCGCGCTGGTCGAGAACATCATCGTCGAGGTTTACGGTTCCAACATGCGCATCCGAGAGCTTGCGGGGATCACCACGCCGGAGCCGCGCACGCTCTCCATCCAGCCGTGGGACGCCACGACCGTGCATCCGATCGAGAAGGCCATTCAGAAAGCCAACCTGGGGCTCAATCCGGCCATTCAGGGTAAGGTGATTCGCATCTTCTTTCCCGAACTCAGCCAGGAGCGACGGCAGGAATTCGTGAAGATCGTCAAGAAGATGGCGGAGGACGGCCGGGTGGCGATCCGCCATGTGCGGCGCGATGCCATGGATATGTTGAAGAAGCACGCCCACGATCGCGGCGTGACCGAAGACGAGGAAAAGCAGGCGGAGAAGCAGTTGCAGAAACTCACGGACGATTACATCGCGAAGATTGACCAGCACCTGGACCACAAGGAAAAGGAGATCATGACGGTCTGAGTTGCCGTTCTCCAAGGCCCCGCCCGTTTGCGGTCATCGGCCCGGCGGTGCATTGGTGAGGGCCGGTTCAAAGTAGATGACGGTTTCGTCGGGCTTGGCAAGGATCAGTTGCTCGCGGATGAGGCGCCCGATCGCGTTGGTGTCTTCCCGCAACACCTTGGTGGATTCCTTCAACTGGCGCGCGGTTTCCTCCTCCTTCTGAATCTGCGCGTCCAGCCGGAGCACTTCACTCCGCTTGCGCTCGTTTTCCTTGATCAGCGGCAAGTACCAAACGGCAACGACCACGATGGCCGCAGCCAGCAGCAGGAAAATCACCACTCGCGTCAGTTTATCCCAGATGCTGAGCTCCACGTTCATGCTGCCTGAGTTAATCACGGCGCACCGATGGACGGAAGCAGATAAATTCGATCCGCACGGGCGAGACTCCTTTAGCAGTGCCGGTTCATTTCACGCGATCTTCCGCTTTCCGCATCAGCGCGGGGCCAGCCTTCTACTTGAACTTTACGGACACATCAACCTGCGCGATACTCGGCGCGTGTACACCTTGACGCGCTGGACGGTTGGACTGTTTATCCTGATGTTGGTCGCACTGCAGCTACCGGGCGGCGGCAGTGGGTTGAATGTTGTCGTCGTGGTCAATGAGAACAGCACGAACTCCGTGCAACTCGGCAATTACTACTGCGAGCAACGCCGCGTGCCGCCGCAAAATGTCCTGCGCATCAATTGGAACGGTGGCAACACCCGATGGACCAAAACCGAGTTTGAAACCCACCTGCGAAGTCCCTTGCTGGCCATGCTCACCGAACGGCAACTGACCAACCAAATTGATTTCGTGCTGCTCTCCATGGACATACCCTACCGCGTGGGGCACAGCGATTCGCCCGAGTTCTCCGGGACCAACAGCACGACGGCCGCCCTGCATTACGGCTTCAAGCCAGACGGCCTGTGCCCAACGTGTCCGGCGGGGATTACCTCGTGCAGTCTGCCCGACGGGAGCGGCAGCGCCTACGCTGGAGCTGAGGGCGTGTTCCGGCAAACTCCACCGATCAGTCAAAACAGCAACGCGTGGCTGGTGATGATGCTCACCTCCAGCAATCTCGCCCAAGCCGAGGCCGTGGTGGACCGAGGCGTGGCCAGCGATTATTCCTTCCCAACCCAAAAGGTGTTCCTGATTCATTACGAAGACGACCCCTTCCGCGGCGTGCGATATGCGCAATTCGATGATGCCATTTTTGACAGCCGCCTTCGTGCAGCGACCAGCGTTGTTCGAACCAACACTTATACCCCAAGCGTGCTGGGTCCGCAGGCCGGCTCGCAGTTTGGGCGGACCTCCTTCTCCCTGCCAGCCAACTTGTTCGTGCCCGGAGCCATGGCCGACAATCTGACTTCGTTCGGCGGAATGTTGTTTGAGGGCAACGAACCCAGACACACCGGGCCGCTGCATTACTTGAACGCGGGCGCGACGGCCAGTTACGGCACCGTGATTGAACCCTGTAACTACCTGGAGAAGTTCCCATCGCCGCGCAATTACTTCTACCAGGCCCGCGGCTTTACTGCGGCGGAGTCCTACTACCTGAGTGTGACCAACCCGTATCAAGGCTTGCTGTTGGGTGAACCGCTGGCCGCTCCCTTTGCATTGCCCGGTGAAGCGACGTGGCAGAATCTGCCGGCGGGCGCCGTTCTTACTGGCGCGACGAACCTGACCGTGGAGTTCACGGCGGCGGACGCCACGCGACCGGTGCAACAGGTGGATTTGTTCCTCAACGGCACGTTTGTCCGGGCCCTCACCAACATCGCCCCCGGTGAGGGCAATCGTCTGCACGTAGCCATCAATGGCCATCCCGTAAGCTACACCGTACCTGACAACGCAACGCTCCAATCCGTAGCCAGCAGTCTGGCGGCGAGACTCAACACCCCCAGCTACAGCAACGTGACGAAGGTGGTGGCGGCGCCACGCGGCGACCGCATTGAACTGCGCAGCATGGACATGGCAGTGCGCGGCGACCAAATTGCATTGAGCGTGAGCAATACCGTCGGCACGGCGACGGCCCTGACCACTCAACTCAGTGCCAGCCACGACAGTTTTCTGGAGAGCGCGGCGCTCGGCAGGCGGAATTTCATGGTCACCAACGCGCCCACGGAGAACAGCTATTTGCAGATGACCGTCACTCGGACCAATGGCGAAATGGTGACCGTGAGTGTGACCAATGCGCCGGGAAGCAATAACACGGGCGTGCTGATCAAGCAACTCGTGGACGCGATCAACACCAACGCCGTTTTGAAGGCGAGCGACGGCGTGATGGTGGAGGATTTCGTTTCTTACAATTTTTGGTTTGGCCGGCAGGGCGGGGAGTTCAATTTGCTGGCACGCTCACCCGGCTGGCCTGAGTCCCAAATTCAGGCTCAACTCAGCGGCTCGGCCAACTTTGCCATCCTGCCGGCGAACGATGTTTTGCTGGACGAAAACGTGAGCGACCTGCACCCGCGCAATCATCTTTACCTCACAGCCGGCCTCACGGAACTGCCGCTCATCTTTACCCTCGACACCACAACGTTGCCGGACGGCCACCATGAATTGACCGTGGTGGCGTATGAGGGCAGTCACGTGCGCACGCAAACCCGGGTCTCGCGATTCGTGCGCGTCCAAAACACGACCCTCGCGGCCAGCTTCGATTCGCTCATGGGCGACACGAACATCGCGCTGGAAGCGACGTTGCAGTTTGCCATAACCGCCAACGCCAGCGACATCACGCGCATCGAACTCTTCAGCACGGGCGGTTCGTGGGGAACGGTCCTGAACCAATCCGGGACCGTTTTCTCCGTCGCCGCCAGCGAACTGGGCATCGGTCTTCATCCGTTTTACTGCCTGGTGACGCGCGCGGATGACAAATCGTATCGCACGGAAACCAAATGGGTTCGTGTCATTGGAAATGAACCGTCGTTCTCATTGTCGGTGGCGGGCGCGGCGCCCACGTTGTCCTGGCCGGCCACCGCCGGGCGGCGTTATGAAGTGTTGAGCACAACCAACGTGGCAGCGGGGTTTTCGTTGCGCGACGCGATTACTCCGACCAACGCCCTTGGCCAGTGGTCGGAAACCAACAACGCCGCCTCGCAACGCCATTACCGTGTGCGGGCGACTCCGTGAGGGAGAAACATTTTGACGGGTTCGGTGTTTCCAGTGTCAATTGACAGTATGCAACAAATCATACACCGCGGCTGGCTGACAATCGGCTTATGGCTGGGACTGGGATTGCTTTCAGCCAGCGGCGCGTCCGGCACGAATCTGCTGATCTGGCACAAACAGACGGATCGCGTGGACGCCGACGTGCGGGGCTGGGAACTCGCCAGCCTGCTCGAACGCGTTTCAGCCGAAACGGGCTGGCAGGTTTATCTCGAACCCGACACCCAACACCGGGCTTCGGTCAAATTCCGGAATCTCGCTTCCGGCGACGCTTTGCGCTCGCTGCTCGGGGATTTGAACTTCGCGCTCGTTCCCCAAACCAACGCCGCCGCGCGCCTGTATGTCTTCCGCACCGGCATGCACAAAGCCACACGATTGATCCGTCCCGATGGCGAAGGTTCTGCTGACATACTCCCGCGCCGTGTGCCCAATCAACTGATTGTCCGGCTCAAACCGGGCGCCGACATTGACGCTTGGGCGCGGATGTTGAGCGCGAAGGTGATTGGCCGGATTCCCGAACTGGACGCCTATCTGTTGGAGTTTCCCGATGCTGCTGCCGCCGATGCCGCCCGGCTGCAACTCTCCGACGGCTCGGATGTCGCCTCCGTGGATTACAATTACTACATTGATGCACCCCAGCCCGCGCGGGGCTTGTTGGCCGCCTCCAATCCGCCTTTGTCGCTTCAACTCAAGCCCCCCGGCAACACCGGCCGGGTGATTGTGGGGTTGATTGACACCGGCGTTCAGCCAATGAGCGGCAACCTGGCGGACTTCTTCCTGAAACAAATCTCCGTGGCGGGCGACTCGCAGTTTGATCCCAACTCGCCCTCGCACGGCACCGCAATGGCGGAAACCATTCTGCGCAGTCTGGAAATTGTGACCAAGGGCAGCACCTCCGTGCAGATTCTCCCGGTGGACGTTTATGGGGCGAACGCCGAAACCACCAGTTGGAATGTTGCGCGTGGCATTCTGGAGGCAGTCAATGGCGGGGCAACGGTCATTAACTTGAGTCTCGGTGGTGGCGGCGACAGTCAAGTATTGCGGGACATGATCACCTCTGTCTCCGCGCGCGGAATTCCCATCTATGCGGCCGCGGGCAACGAGCCGGTTGCCACGCCATTCTATCCCGCCGCGTATCCGCAAGTCATAGCGGTAACGGCGGGCGAGCAGGGGAGAATCGCGGACTACGCGAACTTCGGCAGCTTCGTGGACGTGGCCGCGCCGGATGCCAGCGTGGTTTATTACGGTGATCGGCCGTGGTATGTGCGGGGCACCTCGGCGGCGGCGGCTTACACCAGCGGGATGGCGGCGGGACTGGCCGACACCACGCAGAAGAACTGGCAGGAAATTCAAGCCATCATCCAGCAGAACTTTCCCGTGCCGGGTAAATAGCAACCCGCTGAACTTCTTGGGCGCCGGCTTCAGCCCTAGACGCAAGCTGGCGTGGCGAATTGTGAGGCCCAAGGGGACGTTTCGGAACGAACTCCTGGCGGGGATCATCCCGTTGGGCCGCAGTTCTGCAGTTGACGATACAAATCAAATCGCCCCTCCAAGTTCTGGAGGGGCGACGCCAATGAAGGAATGTAGATTAGGCCGGACTCTTATGCTTGCTTCCGGCTGCGGATCAGGAAAGCCAGTCCGCCGAGCAGCAGCAGGCCGAGGCTGGTCGGCTCTGGCACTATGCTGAGTTGGAGGTTGTCGTAGTACACCGGGCCGACTTGCGCCGTGCCGGCCCCTTCGTCGGGGTAGAGATCCAAGGCTTGCAGTTGGTTGAGGCCGCCGGATTGCCATGTATGAGTGGCCAGCAAGGTATCGTTGTAATAGGAAGTCACTGAGTTGTCGGTCAAATTGATGTCGAACCGGATGGGCACCCACTGATCCGTGACCAACGCCACCGAAGCGCTCTCCACTTCATAGGAACGCATCTGACCGGCGCTGATGTCAGCGAACATTTGCGCGCTCCAGTTCAGGTTCGCAGGGTAGCTGTTCATCAGGATGACCCACGAAATACCCGACGAACTGGAGGGAATATACTGCAGAAGACTGAGCGTCCACACCCCACTGGCGACGCCGGTGAACGGACGAACCGTATCGTTGCCTGCCACAACTTGGAGGGACTGTGAACCGCCGAAGCCTTGAGCGGTGGTCACAGTGCCGGCGACGGATGCGGTGCCGGTCCAGCCTTCCCATCCGCCTTGGCCGTGAATGGAGCCGAGGGTGTAGGAATCGAAGTTGTCAAACATGCCTTGGGCGCTCGCGGAAGTAACAACCGCCACCATTGCCAAGGAGGTCACCAATCCTGTCAGCGATTTTGATTTCATAGTTATCTTTCTGATGTTTATTGTGGCGAACGGCGCGCTTTAGCAGGTTGGCCAAAGCAGGGCGACATCCGCCGACTTGTTTGTAAACCTATCGGGCTGTGCGGTTCAACGCTTTTCTTGGATTTTTTTGATCAGAGGACAGAGGAGGCCATTCTTGCATGGTTGCGGTGGAATTGGGGTCCGCGTCATACGGCGCAAGCTGCAAGTCGGGTATGCCGGGACGGTTCACCAGACGGTGAATCGCGGGGATCGGCGGGAGCCGATGAATCATAATCAGTGCGAGGCGCAGCCAATCTTGGAGAACGCAATCAAATAAGCCAGCCCGGCGACAATGAGCAGCCACGGATTGCCGCCCATCATCAACAAAATGCCCCAGGCCAGCACCAACCCCATCAAAAGATAAACCGCCGTCGCCAAAATGAATTTCATGGACGACAGATTAGCGGGTTCAGCCCCGGACGCAAGCCGCTGAGAGAGGAGAATCCCGCGTCCGTACATCAAGATTTGTCCCTTTGCTTGCACCAACGGACTCCGAGCAACCCGCCGCCGAGCAGGAACAACGCCCACACGCTTGGTTCAGGCACGGCTACCACCAAGTTGTCCAGCGACCAGCCGAAGGTGGGAATCTCCACGCGCGTCAGACCGTTGAACTCCGGGCCGAAATGAAACGTTTCGAAATCCGCCAGTGGTCCCGTGCCGTCAATAATCCCGTCCGTGGTGAAGCTGGTGGAAACCGTGCCGCCGTCCCAACGATAACCTACAAACTGTACCGTCACCGGATCCGACCGCACCGAGCTGTATTCGGCCAGATCCACGGACAGCAGGTCAAAGATGAACCCGTCCAAGAAGCCGAACCTCAGAGAGTCTCCGTCTAGCGCCTGCAGATACGCCGAGCCATTCTCAGGATAGAAATCAAATCCCCCACCATTGCGCGTAAAGCGACTCGGAGCACTGGAATCAATCGGCGTAAACGCCATTCCAGCCTCGTAGTATTCACTCACGCTGTACTGCGTCCCCGGCGGTTGTAACGGCGGCCCGTCGAAGGTGATGAGCAGCGGTTCAAATGTGCCTTGACCTGTACTGCAAGCCAAGCTGGAGAAAAGGATTAGCATCGCCCAGCCCGACGCAGGGTTCTCGCTGCCCCAACCCGATCTCAAAAGAATTGTCTTCTTTGCCATGACGAGTCTTCCCACGGACCCCTGAGTATGCATAGCCGTGTCCGCGCGCCTGCCAATCGCCGGGGTAAGTGACCGAGGTGCGTGACCCGGAAGTCGCAGCTTCCACGCGCTCCAGATTAAAGCATGGGCAATCGCTCATTGTCCATACCGTTATTCACTGGGCTCCAACTTACCCGGAGCAACACAGTAAAAGCCCATGTTCTACCGGTCAAGGAAGCGCCTCATTCAACGGTCAAATGGCGTGCCTGCCGTTTTAGTGATGCGGTGTGCCGACGCGGACGCGTTGGCTCAGCTTGATGAAGGAATCCGCGGAGGAAGGAGGGTTTGTCGGTTCGTCCACCGCGTTGGTAGTCGTGCCAGATCGTTTTCGCAGTTTCTCCTGCGTCCCGCTTCAATTCCTGCGTGAGATACGTGAACAGCAGTTCCATGAGGCGGACGAGCGCGATGCTGTCGGTGCGGCCCGTGCGCGCGTGCAACCATTCGCTCCAACGCATGAAGGCGTGGAAGGGTGACGCGCCCGCCCCGGTTCTCGCCGAAGTGGTTTCACACCAGAGCAGGGGAGTGGTTTCCACAAAGTTTCCGCTGTTGCCCAGCAAATCCCAGTAACGCGCAAAGCGCCGGAGCTTCTGCATCGTGGCAAAGTCCAGTGACTTGTTCCGCAGCAGTTCGTAGGGCGGCTGCGGACTGTAAACCATCTCCCATTCCGTGTCGTGCCGCACGATGGGCGTGCCGCGCAATCGTTTGAGGATGCCCACTTGAATCTCGTGCGGGCGCAGGGCGATGAGCCGGTCAAATCCCGCCGCGAAGCTTTCGAGGTCTTCGCCCGGCAGGCCCACAATCAGGTCGGCGTGAATGTGAACACCAGTCTGCTCGCGCAGAAACCGGAAGTTGTCCTCCAAGCGATCGTAGTTCTGTCGCCGGCGGATGCGTTCCGCCACGTCGGGATTAAAGGTCTGAATGCCAACCTCGAATTGCAGGGTGCCCGGCGGAAATTCTGCAATGATCTCGCGCAATCCCTCTGGCAGGCGGTCGGGGATCATTTCAAAGTGGTAGAAATTGCCGGGGCGGTGGCGTTCCAGGAAGAACTCGAGAATCGTGCGACTGGTGGCGACGTTCAGGTTGAACGTGCGATCCACAAACTTGAATTGTCGGACGCCGCGATCCAGAAGCTTCTGCATCGCGCCAAGAAAAGAGGGCAGGGGAGCTTGCCGCACCGGGATGTCCAGCGAGGACAGACAGAATTCGCAGGTGAATGGACAGCCGCGCGAGGCTTCGACGTAAATCACGCGATGGGCAATGTCTTGCTCGTGGTATAAGTCGTAGGGCAGGGCAAGCTGGCTGAAATCCGGCAAGTCGGCGCGGATGATTTTAGGCAGATGGTTTCCATCCATGGTCGGCGATTCCCCGGAGCTGCCGTTCGGAGCGCTGATCTCCGATCCGGCGCGTTGGGATGATGAGACGAGCCGGGTCGGAGACCGGCGCTCCGTCGGGTCGCTGGTAGGGCAGGTGGAGGAAGTATCTTCACCGCGTCGGGTCAGTTTGTTGGCCAACAAACACTGACAAACCTCAGCAAACTTCAAATCCGGCTCGCCCGTGATGACGTGATCAGCCAGTTGCACGATTCGTTGGGATTCAACCTCGTAACTGACTTCGGGTCCACCAAGAATAATGATCAACTCCGGACGGATACGTTTGAGCAACGCCACCAACTCGGTGGCCGGGGCGACGTTCCAGATGTAAACGCCCAGGCCGATGATTCTGGGTTTCTGCGCCAGCAACGCTTCCGCGATGTCCACCGGCCGCTGGTTGATGTCGAATTCCATCAGACGTGCCCGCGACTGGAGCGGACCGAGGTTGGCCAGCAGATAGCGGAGTCCAAACGCGGCGTGAATGTATTTGGCGTTGAGCGTCGTGAGAACAATGTCCAGCATGACGGTACGCTAACACGGCTCCGATTACGGGTGCAACGCTCTGCCGCGAGGAGATCCCGTTGCCCACTTGCGTCTGCGCGGTGATGGATTACGTTTGGACATGCAAACCTGGAAAGGAGACCCCTATGCCAGTCAAAAAACTGAAAGAGTTCCTGGACGCCAAGGGCGTGAAGTATGTGAGCATCATCCACTCGAAGGCTTATACCGCGCAGGAGGTCGCGGCCTCGGCACACGTTTCCGGGCGAGTCATGGCCAAGACGGTGATCGTGGAATTGGACGGCGAGATGGCAATGGCGGTGTTGCCCGCCAATCGCAAAATTGTGTTGCAGGACTTGCGCGAGATCACGGGTTCGGATCAGGTCAAGTTCGCCTCCGAGGAGAAGTTCAAGGCGCGATTCCCGGACTGCGAGACGGGCGCGATGCCGCCGTTCGGCAAACTGTACGGAATGGAAGTTTACGTGGCTGAATCGTTGTCACAAAACGAAGAGATCGCGTTCAATGCCGGCTCGCACATCGAGGTGATCAAATTGCCGTACCGCGAATTCGAGCGCCTGGTGGAACCGAAGGTTGTGAGTTTCACGACGTGAAACGCGGGGTGGGGCGCTGGCCACAGACCGGCTTCTGGCGGCGGATTTGGACAAGGCCGGTTCGGGCCGGCGCTTCGTGTTGAGGTTGTGGACTATTGGGGCTTCTCCACATAAGTCCCATGCGCCGTGGCGCGAGCGAGACGCGAGAAATAGTCGTGGAGTGTGCGGGAGATTTCCTGCATCGCATTTGCGGCGTCATCCTCCATGCCGTAATTCTCCATCACCGTCACCACGTAAGGCCGGTTCTGCAACAGCACAATGGCCCACTCGGTCTTCACACCCGCAAGGCCGCCGGGCTTGAAGGCCACCGGCACATCGGCTGGCAGACCCGATTTGATGCCGCCGGTTTTGGTCTTTCGCAGAATCGAGAGAATGTGATCGCAGATTTCGCGGCTGAGGAATTCTCCTTTGAACAACAGTTCCATGATGCGCGCGGCTTCCGCGGGGGTGGATATGTTTTCCTCGCCACGCCAGGAAGCGCCGGTGTCCAACATGCGGCGCTGCACGCGGGTGTGCTTGAGGCCGAGCGAGGCAAGGGTCTGATTGATGTTGGCCATGCCCACCAGATCAATCAACAGATTCGTGGCCGTGTTGTCGCTGACTGTGATCATCAGGACGCAAAGATCCTCAATGGTGAGTTCCACCGTGCCGTCGCCGAGATGCAACAACACGCCGCTGCCACCGGCCTTGTCTTGCTTCTCGATGCGCCGACGGTCGGAGAACTTGAACTTGCCCACCTGCGCCTGTTTGCAGACTTCCATGAGAATCGCAATCTTGATGGCGCTGGCCTGCGGAAATACGAAGTCTTCGTTGATGGCAAAACGTTCGCCGGTGGTCAGGTCCAAAGCCGTGAACCCCATGACTCCGCGAGTGCGCTCGACGATCTGCCGGAGTTGGCCGGCGGTTTTCTGGTGAAGCACTTTCAAGTTGGCTTCCTGGGCTGGTGTGGGACCGGACATGCCGAGAAAGATGATCGCCAGCGCCGACAACACAATCTTTGATTTCATGGGGCAGGGGAGGGGACGACAGGTTGGTGACATAAGATGATCCGGTTGGCTGAGTGAATCATGATGCGGAGGCGAGGCAAGTTGAAAATCGGGGTTTGCCCGTTCTGGTGTTCCTATCAACCGTTCGGTGGCAACGGTTTTTATTCGACAGGCATCAGCGGTCTTGGACAATGCCGCGATGCAACAACAGGTTTATACGCTGGGCCATTCACCGGATCCGGATGATGCGTTCATGTTCTACGGGCTGGCGAAGAATTTGATTCCGACGCGTGGCTTCCAGTTCGAGCACATTTTGCAGGACATTCAAACGCTCAACGAACGCGCGACGCGTGGCGAACTCGACATCTCCGCGGTAAGCATCCACGCCTACGCCTACGTCAGCGGTCAGTATGCCTTGTTGCCCAGCGGCGCGAGCATGGGCGACGGCTACGGTCCCATGCTGGTGGCGAAGCAGAAGTTCAGCCGGGACGAGATCGGGAGGAAGACAATCGCCGTGCCGGGCACGATGACCAGCGCGTTCCTGGCACTACAATTGTGGCTGGGCAAACCGGCCAAGGAGTTCAGTTTCGTGGTGGTCCCATTCGATCAGATTTTTCAGGCCGTTCGTTCGGGGGCAGCGGACGTGGGGTTGATCATTCACGAAGGCCAACTGACTTATCAGAACGAAGGCCTGGCGGTTTGCGAGGATCTCGGGGACTGGTGGGCCAGAACCAACGACGGCCTGCCGCTGCCATTGGGAGGCAACGTCATCCATAAGCGTATAGCGCCGGAAAAGCGGCGTTTGCTGTCCGCAATTCTTGCGGAGAGCATCCAGTTCAGCTTGGATCATCGCGACGAGGCAGTGCAACACGCATTGCAGTATGCCCGCGACATGGGCAAAGCCCTGGCTGACAAGTTTGTGGGAATGTATGTGAACCACTGGACGCTGGATTACGGCGAGCGCGGGCGTGAAACGATCCGGCGTTTTCTGGGCAGTGCTTTCGAACGCGGGCTCATCCCACATCGGCAGGAGCTGGAGTTTGTTGCCTGACTCGCGCGGTTACCTTTCCGGTCCGATTCCAAAATCGGGCGGAAAAAGGATTGCCATGACGAGGCAGAGGACTAAGATACCGCCCAAGCCAGCCAACAATTGCCCGCCAACGGTGCCGGAACATCGTTGCACACGGGCAGTGCGGCCAGGGTCCGTGTCAGTCCATTGCTACTGCGATGAAGATTCTGCTCCAACACAAAACCACGGGCCATTATCTGAAAGAGTCCGGCAGTTGGTCGGCAGACCCGTTGGAGGCCATGAGTTTCCTGAGTTCCACTTCGGCGATTGATTACTGTCTGTCCCACGAAATTTCCGGGGTTCAAATTGTGCTCACGTTCCAAGAGCAGCATTACAACATCGTGCTGCCCGTGATTGCCGATCATCGGCGCTCGCCTGAATCCACTCGAAAAAGCAGCCGGTCGTGACTGTCTTCACCCCGGCACAGAAATCCATTGGCCAGCGTGGCGACCGTCGCAGCGAAGGTGGAGGCTTGCGCCAGAGGCGCATTCCTTTAAGCTGTCAACCATGACCGAAGGAAAGATTGACGTAATTAACCACAGCCGGATCGCCGAGTTGGGGAAGCGGGTGCTTCAAGGCGGCGATATCACGCGGGCTGAGGGAGAATGGCTGTTCGCACTTGAAAGCACGGCGGACATCTTCGATTTGATGTCCTGGGCCAATCGCATTCGCGAGCGCTTCAAAGGCAACAAGGTTCATCTTTGCTCCATCATCAACATCAAGGCGGGCGGTTGTTCAGAGAATTGCCGCTTTTGCGCGCAGTCCGCGCTCTATCAAACCGATTCACCGCGCTACAGTTTGATTGACGAAAAGTCCATCCTCAGCGCCGCTGAAGAAGCGCAGACCAACGGCGTAGTGGGACTCGGACTGGTGGCGGCGTGGCGTGGTTTGGACGAGGGGCCGGTGCTGGACGAATTGTGCGAACGCTTCGAGGCCATGAAACAAAATGGCAAGGCACGGCCCGATGCGTCACTGGGCATCATTAAAAACCAGCGGGTAGCGGATCGTCTCAAGCAAGCGGGTGTCGAGTGTTACAATCACAACTTGGAAACTTCGCGCGGCTTCTATGAAAAAGTCTGCACCACGCACAGTTACGACGAGCGGGTGCAGACCATCCGACATCTGAAAGCGGCGGGCATCGGGATTTGTTCCGGCGGGATCCTCGGCATGGGCGAAACCCGCGCAGATCGTTGCGAACTTGCGTTCTCGCTCAAGGAATTGGGGGCAAACGTAGTGCCGATCAACATTCTCAATCCCATTGAAGGGACACCGTTTCAGGACCGTGCGCCGGTGCCGCCGATGGAAGTGCTCAAGAGCATCGCCTGTTTCCGCTTCATCCTGCCGCGTCAGGAAATCATGGTCGCGGGGGGGCGCGCGGTGAATCTGCGCGATTTACAGAGCATGATCTTCATGGCCGGAGCCAGCGCGATGATGGTGGGTAATTATCTTACCACCATCAATCAACCGGTTGACAAAGACCTTCAAATGCTCAAGGACCTCGGTTTGGATCCGAGTTGGGACAAGCACGGCTTCAGCGACCAGAACGGCGCGGATAGCGAAGGTCAGCACGCGGAAACCCAACCGGAACCCGTCCTCGCCAAGTAGGGCCGGGCGGCTGATGCGTTCGCGGTAAGTTCAGTGGAGGACAATTGCAGCGCCTGGGCAAAAATTCCGGCGGTTACTTTGGTGAAACGATTGCCATTGCGGAAGTCTTGCGCGCTTGCGCGACTGCGGCTCATGCGCACGGTTGGGTGTTGGAGGAGATGCCCGTTGCGTCGGGAGCGAATCTCGCCGCGTTCAAGCGATTGAGTTCGCACTCGTCGGCCACTGGAGCGCAAAGAATTTACCTGAGTGCCGGAATTCATGGAGACGAACCCGCCGGCCCACTGGCCGCGCTGCGATTGCTACAGGAGAACCGCTGGCCGCCTGGTCTCGATCTGTGGTTTTGCCCGTGTCTGAATCCCAGCGGCTTTCACCTGAACCGCCGCGAGAATAGTCGGGGCATTGATTTAAATCGCGATTACCTGCATCTGCAAAGCGATGAAATCCGGGCGCATGTCGCGTGGTTGGAAATGCAGCCTTCCTTCGATCTCTGTCTGTGCTTGCATGAGGACTGGGAATCGCACGGGTTTTATGTTTACGAGTTGAACCTCGACAACCGCCCGTCACTGGCAGAATCCATCGTGGCAGCAGCCGGCG
>JAANMW010002835.1_pt1 | contig 14762 bp, 13 predicted proteins | sample 7279671 | NCBI WGS metagenome assembly JAANMW01 (sample SAMN14094541, study PRJNA606508) | bioreactor metagenome | isolation source: A lab-scale SPAN reactor treating ammonium-rich wastewater day 247 | place: Ireland: Galway | collected 2017-09-19
ACGTATGAGAAGATACTTGTAGGTGGAGGATTCCAAAGATATGATGCTACTTTATAAAGATCACCATCAACACATTTATTGAGGTAATCGTAATTCTTTCCATCATACTTTTTTTTAAGAACTTCAATTATTTTATCCGTGTTCTGATGATACTCATATTTGTGCAAAAGAAATTGTATACCCAATATTGAAGGACATGAAATTACGAGCAGTACAATGATTAATTTCACATAGGTCCGTTTTAGGGCACTCTTATTCCAGCTTCTGTTGGAGTTCTGAATTGGGGTAATGAATCGATCATGAGCCAGTTCATACCATTGGGCACCTGCACGGGTCTCAGAACGAATGATGTGTTCTTGTTGCAAAACTTCTACTGCCTTATTTGGAACTCCACCGGTGCATTTACTTTTCTCGTCACAAAAAACGGTACCACGGGTTCCTGCAGGAGTGATAAGTTTTTCATCAAACCACCTACGTAATCTTCTTTCCTTGACGTGTTTCTTGGTTTTTTTGATCGCATTTTCGTAATATCTTTTGAGTACCTCATCTACATCTATGTACTTTATGAGAAGATCAGATGTGATCTTAGTAACTCCTGGTGGCAAATTGTTAAAGAGATCATAGCAGAGAACCTGAAGCTGCACAGGTTCAACAAATTGTCCAATGGTATCTTTTGAACCTTTTACCCTGATCTTAAGCAATTCTTCCACAAGATGTTCAGCTACCCCTTCTGCAAATGTGTAGCCAGTGCCATCTAATGGCTTGCTGACCGCTTCGCATGCCGCTTTTTCTCTTAAACGCTCTAACGGATAACGGATACGTAGCCTTTTGGGCAGGAAATCGACATAAGGGTCTAAATTTGCAAGAAAATCTTCTCTGATGATAAATAGAACTCGTAATAGATGATCAGCCTCAAGGGCGGAGTTTACTTGACGAAAAAAATCTTCTCGTTCCTTCCAATGTTCTGGATATGAAGTAAATATTTCCTCGAATTGATCGAAAATGGCTACTCTCAAAACTGGACGATCTTTTTTATCCTTTCCACGTTTGAATTTTTCCAAAAAGGTTATAAGAGAGAAGGAGAGAAGCGATCTGGGATTTTCAATCTCTCCTACCCAGCTCGACAAAGTGTTAAAGACGTAGATGTTAAATTTTTCTTTGGGATCCAGATCTTCTGGCTCAAAGCCATGCACCCTAGCAACAGGGAGCACTTGACACTTATCAGCCTTGAGTAGAGGAATGACTCCAGCATTCATGAGTGATGTCTTGCCAGCTCCTGACTGGGCATAAAGTAGAACTGTACGATGGGCAATAATGAGAGACGCAAGTTCTTCTATTTCACGATCACGCCCAAAAAACGGGCATGGATCTTCCTCTTTAAAAGGACGTGGTCCCGGGTAAGGATTAATATTCGTTGTTTTACCAAACATAGGAAAATTTACCTCCAGTGTTTTCGGAATTCAATTGCAAACTCTTTGGCATTTCCCCAGTAAACTCGAATTTTCATATTGCCAAAATACTTCTCAAGATACTCTTTTTGTTTTTTCCAACCCTTAGTCGAACTGTTAGGAGGTATCTGAACGGATAGGGTAAAGCTACGCACGCTTGATTCTATAGATTCGACTAAGCCTTTGAAAATTACACGGAAATTCATGTCAGCCATCCGATACCCAATAAAGAGAAGAGATCCCCGTGAGAGAGCACACTGGATAATCGGAGGAATAAGCTGCTGCAGATTGTTTCTGGAGATATTTACTAGAAAGTCGAGATAATCATCTTCGCTAATAACTATAGATTCCGGTACCTTATCGTGACCATGCAAATGAAATACAACAGGGTTTTTCTCTGTAGGTTTAAACCCTTCATCAAAAATGGAGGGTAAATCTTTGACATGCTTATTCCAACGACACAATTCTCGTTCCGGACTCTTATTATAAACGTTTAGAGCCCTGATAATTAGATCATCATAATTGGTAGTCATATAAATGCGGAAAGGCATTTCTGCAAGGAGACTGAGAATTTCATCAGGAGCTCTAAAAAAATTAGATAACTCAGCTTCTTTTTGCTGAAGTCGTTCCTTAAGTACCCTCAGAATTTCTTTCTTAGGAAACATAGGACTGCTTTTTGTCGCTAAAAATTGAGCAACTCGAATAAGATCTTCTTTAGAAGAATCTTTGAATGGATATTCATGCTTATTCGCAAGTTCTGTAGCAACCTCGCGGCCAAGAGGGAGAATATCTCCATTGGCTCCAGCCCCCAGAAATGGGATGCATTTACCATCCTTTATATCAGTAATAAGATCTTGCCATTCCATTTCTTCCATTATTGTGCTCCTCAAAATATTTTTTGTTATGATCTTTTTCTAATGTGTTTGACATTTAAAACCACTAATTAGCTATAACTAGGCATAAGCCCAACAGCAACACTGTTTTTATGAAAAATGTTATTGTTGCTTTTCCTTTGTATCTTCTTGTTTTTCCTTAGAAGTACCTTCCATTTGTTTTTCAGTAATGCGATCTTTTCCTTTTTCCGGCTTGGTAAGCAAGGTCTCTGATACTTCTTTCAGTTTCAGTATGGCCTGTTCTGAAAACAATCCTGCCAAAGCAGCCATTGCCATAAAACCAAAGGGGCTGGTTTCTCCCGTTTCCGCATGAGGGAAAAAACCTCCACGAATAATGAGATAAAAGAGGAGTCCAAGGGTTGCTCCAATGAAGGGTAGCATAATATACATAGCAAGCCAACTCCACACGAGTTCCCGATTGCCTACATACTTATAAAATGATCTGAGGGCATGAACCAGACTGCCAAGCGCACCTGAAAGGGTTACAATAAGGATAGCACATAGCTCATTCGGAATTTTGATTGAAAATACCGAGAAAAGAAAGGTTACTGTTCGATCAGGATTTAGTTCATTTGACCTGGATGGCCAGAGTGTTATAATGCCATACAGAAGGAGACCAGAGAAAATGATAAGGTATGCCATAGTTGAAGCAATACCTATTATACCAACCGGCTTATCACCTATTTTCTTAAGTTCCTGATCTTCAGTAGTTTTATCAGATATGCCTGCCATTTTTATCCTCAATTTTGTAAAAGAAGAAAGAGATTGCTTAGGAAAAAGCCATCGCAACGACAGGTTGTGGATTCGCTTCATTCACTCCCCGCCCTTACGGGTCCAATTTTGCAAATTGAACCCGTATATTTTGCATGGTCGCTAGTTCATAGCGTTTTCATAGTTAAACATAGGGGAATATTCCAAATTGAGGATTCAGGTTAGAAACCTGAATCCGTCCAGAGAATTATAGTATATCCTACTTTTGCACAAGCTCTTTAGGGTTACCTAGCAAGACTAAAGCCTTGCCCTACATCGATTCCGTTTTTTCATCAGGAGAGACTATAAGATTTTACGTCTCTACTGCCCAAGGTAGTCATGTATAACTCATGTAAATACCGAGTGAAAGAATAATGACCAGGAATATTTCTTGGTAAGTTGTCTATAGTAGTCATTCCTATCTCCGCCCAGGGCCTTGTTGATATCCTTTATTTATCCACATCTTTGACCTTCTGCCTTATTTCTCGCTTATTTGCTGGTTCTATTGATTTGGGTGTAGTACCTTCAGAATTTCCTGCAAGTGTAGTATTTCCAAGTATTTTTTGTAAAAGTATATCCTTCTTACTTGAATCGGCAACTTCTACACGAGTAAGACGCTGGCCTGCAATAGATTCTAATTCGGAGAGGAGATAATCTACCTGTTCACTAGATAACAACGGCGCTGTTGCTACATCGTTATTTATCATTTCTCTCAATTCCCCCTGTCCATTGAGCGATTTTTGCAGCATTTGAAGCAATTTTTCTGCATGAGATTGCGACGTAATTGATGTTTTATTTTTCTTTATGTCGTAGAGCAACTCTTTACCGGTATTGAAATTAATTGTTTGCGCACGTGGTATAATAACTTCACCAACTGCTTTTGACATCGAGGTGAGATTTGCTGCCTTTTCTTTATCCTTAGATTTTAATGCTGTAAGCAATGTATCGTAGCTAGTCTGACTTAGGTCAATATGTACAGAACTAACATTCTTGTTAATCTCTACAATAAGATAGGTGTTATCGATATAAGGCCTATTTTTCTTTTCCTTTTTAATATTTCCCTCCTCATCTATTACTTTAATATCATCAAATTTAGTCTTCCAACAAACTATCCCTTCGTTCTCATCGAGAGCTAGTTCGTCCCATGGAATATTACTCTCCTGATTTTCCTTTCGGTCACATCGTATGATGACGTAGTTTCCGGCTTCAAGGTTAAAATGGCTTAAATTATCTAACCCACCTTTTGGATCCAGCACCATGGAGTATCTGAATTCAATATCATTCAGATCAGTGTTTACTAAAGCCTGACCAAATCCATTTAACAATTTTAATATTGGAGAAGCAGGAGGGTAAGCCATCGAGCCTACATCAGCTAAGCCCTGCAACAAGGCCTTAATTTGGTCTGAGTTTGTGTCGAGCAAAGATTGCTATACGAAAAGCGAAAGATGCACCGTCATATTCGATAGGGCCATAGATAGGCATGTTGTTGAAATTGAGAAACTGACCTTTAATTGGCCTTCAGTCACTCCATAATATTTCTGGGAAGAACCGGTTTCCCACCCGGTTATAAATCCTTTCTCAGCAAGCATTTCAAGGGCTTCCTGAACCTTTGATTTTTCTTGTTCTATAACAACCACCTTTGGAATCCACCATTTGAGAATACCGTCTATCGTATCCTTTGCATCCGGGTTTCTCATGAGATAATGAAGGATATCCCAGATTACTATTTGATTGCTATCAGGTAAGTGATTTTCACCCAAAGGATACTGCCTTTCCCTTGTAGTTGAATTGTTTCTGTCTAAAGCTGATAATTTTAATCGCAAGGGAAATGCCAGGAAATTCCGTGACGGTTGAGTTTGCTGTAGAAAGAATTCACCGGAGAGGACGCAGAGGGCACGGAGTTTTTTATAAAGAGAGAAACAGATAAAAAGGAAGTTTTTGTATGATAATGGGTTAGATTACATGCAACGATTTTCTCGGTACTGAATATTTAAAAAAATTTTTTCCCGTAATAAAAACCAAATAATTATTTTTTCCCTTTTCAAGACCTTACAACTATTGAGTAAGTGCGGTTTTTTTGCCGCAGGGGTTTTTAGGCAAATTCCAGGAAATTGCTGAAAATACAAGGGAAAGAGGGGTGAGGAGAATTTACCTCAGGGGGTGGTATTGTTTGCCGCAGTTGTGCTCAGGAATATTATTGGGACACAGATTTGCGCAGATGAATAAGATAAAAGTAACATTTTAGTTTTGAAAAAACCCGGTTAAATTTGATGCGATTGCCCTGCCAGCATAGCTGATGGTCTTGATTCTTCAATAGGCATGAGGGAAAGAAAAAGAACTTAATCTCACTCATCTCTCCGGTGCTCAGCAACATCCTTCTGCAGGAAATTAAATTTGGATTCTTTGTTGTACTTGATAAGCGATTACGAATGTAGTATATTGTAAACATGGGAATCGTCTTTGATGCCTCAACGCTCATTCTGCTTGCAAAAATAGAACTGTTACGGGAAATAACAGAAGAGGTAGAAGTTATTATTCCAGAGAAGGTGAAGTCTGAGTGCCTTTTAAAAGAAAGTATAGATGGTACACTGATTTCAACCCTTATCAACGAAAAAAAGATTCGTGTGAAAAAGGCAGGAAATGGAGAGGCAATGAAAAAGATTCGGCATGATTTCAGGATAGAAGCTGGGGAAGCTGAAGTCCTTTGGTTGGCTAGAAGGCTTGATTGTGTGATAGCAGTAGATGATGGACCGACATTAAAGGCATGTAAAATTATCGGTCAGCAATTCACAACCGCAATTCATCTTCTTTTAAATCTTGCAGTACGGAATAGATTGGAAAAATCCATGGCTTTGGCGAAGCTTGAGAAACTATCTGTCTATGGTAGATACAGTAAAAAAATAATTGAGGATGCTACTCAACGTCTGAAAGGAGGAAACTGATGGGGGTTATAAGCCTGAGATTAAAAGATAAAGATTTGGAGAGGATTGAAGAACTTTCCAAACTTGAACACAAGGATAAGTCAACGATAGCCAGAGAGCTTCTTGAATACGGCTGGGAGTTTTTGATGATCAGATATTATAAGGAAAGAAAATTATCCTTAGAGGGATTCGCCAGAAAGCTTGATGTTTCAATAAGCGAAGCAATAGACTTATTGGCCAAACTTGGAATAGAAGCACCGATAGAATTCGATGAGTATCTGAAAGGTTTTGAGGTTTTTAGAGGTAAATAAGATGATATAAGAATTCAAATCAGGAGACAGCAGTTACTGCCTCATCCAGTGCTGTAGCAATAGCACTGGCATTGCTTATAGCAACTGCAGCAGCAAGTCTAACACAGAAGCTGCAACTCCTATAATCTTGTTGACCTGCTTAAGCCTGTAAACAACTTGATCCATGCCGCTTGTTGTTCGACGGATGCTGCCTGTCGTACTATGTGAAATCCAGCCTTTTTAAGAAGCGTAATGAGTTTGTCTCCTGATAATACCTGAGATTAAAAGATAAAGATTTGGAGAGGATTGAAGAACTTTCCAAACTTGAACATAAGGATAAGTCAACGATAGCCAGAGAGCTTCTTGAATACGGCTGGGAGTTTTTGATGATCAGATATTACAAGGAGAGGAAACTATTTCATTGGAAAACTTAAGGCAATACGATCACATCTATGTCATGTTGGGCCATTGGTATTTCAGGTGTCCATGGCCTGACCAATCGGAGATGACAACGAGCGGTGCCTGGCCGTCTACCAGTAACAGTAAGTGTAACAGGCGCCGGCTCGTTGGTTGGCGGTTCTTTCCGTTGAGGCGCAGGGCCGATTTTTATCTGAACAGTAGCTGCATCGCGGTTACCACCTATTACTGCAACCTGCCAGACATAACCGGCACTGGCAACCGATTGAAGAGGCACCCGGACTTCTGTACCGACCCGCACCTCTAGGCGATGCGGAAGTTTTTCAACGTATGATGTTCCGTTCATATCTAGTCAACTCATGCCTGGCCTATAATTGGTCCCTCATACCATCCACTACGGTCACGCCAGTAGTGTTGTAGTTGATTATCAGTGCGAAGGACGATGACTTCGAGGTTCATACCCCACTGACTCTCACACAGGCCGGCGACGGCCAGCACGTCATGACCAAATGTCGCGCTATGCCGCCACTGTTTATCACCGGAGTTCCAGCGCCACCAGTGCTGAACCCGCTCACCGGCAGCCACACACAACTCAAAGTTCCCGTGCGGACCAGTTTCATCGTATATCCCGTATTGTCCTTGAATCATCACTGGCGGGCTTGTTATGCCTGAACCAAATATAGCTCCTGCATTCCAGATCATATTCATCTCATTACGCCAAAAATGCTGCATTGTTCTATTATTGGAAACGGCGACTAATTCAAGGCTACCATGGGGAGAGCCAAATGTACTTTGAACCAGTGTCGCACCGGAGTATGCCAGGTTGTTCCCAAACCGGGGACCAAGATGCCAACCTGCCCCATCCCGCCAGAGGTGCTGGAGCTGTCCGCCGCTGACCAGTACCACAATCTCAAAATTACCGGGTGCATTGTAATCACCCTGGATAAAGCCTGGTACTCCCAGACAATCATTCGGACCAAACACACCACCATCGTTCCATGGCCCGGTTCCGCCACCAGGCCCCCACCAGTGGTGAAGACGTTTCGATGTAGTTAGATAAATAACCTCCATGTTGCGGTTAAAAGTTGTTCCGGTTAGCGTAGGACAAATAGCCGCATCGGTCGCAAAACTCCCGGCAGTACCCCATGTCCAGGGAGGGCCTCCTTCTCTCCATCGGTGAAGTATCCGGCTACCATTTGCCCCCATCACCTCAAGGTTACGGTTCAATGAGCCATTTCCACTTTCGTACAGATTACCGTTGTGAAGGCGACGCTTACTCCAGGGATCCGAATTAACATTTCTAACTCCCGCCTTAGCATAAGAGTCTATTCCGGAATCTCCATAGGCAATCCAACAATAACCGTTCATCCCCCATCCCTGGCCCCATGAATTTTTGCATAGCCATGCCTGGAGAGCATCACTGTAACCAATAACGAGCATAAAGTGCGAACCAGCTTGGGTATTCGATGGATCCGTACTGCGGCGATAAACGCCGGTGGAATATCCAAAGAAATCGTTCCACACCTCAAGCCAGGTTATCAACGGTCCAACCGTATCGATCCAATCTTTCGCCTGCTGGACAGTGCCGGTCCACTGAAATGCCGGGCCTCGCACAGTCCTGCCATTGCGGTCCTGAGTCGGTGTATACGGAGGGTTATTCGTAGTCCACGGGAAGCAACCCGGATCGGCAAATCCGTTATTTACAAAAAAATTTGAAACGTTTCCTATATTACCGTAGTCAGCACACTGAGCACCAATACCCCGGTGAACATCACCTTCAGAAAGCCGTGTCCATATGGCATCTTCAATTCGGACCATTGCTTCGACCAATGCCACACCAGCAAATGCCCAACATGCGTTACAACCATTCTGATCACGAATACTTGTAATCCAGTTTGCACCCCAACGGTTGCGCCAGTCAACAGAAGTTGCGGCTCCGGCTCCAGGGGGTATTGCCCTATCGGTTGGTTCGAGGATTTCTCCAAATCCAAGTCGGAATAATTCCTGCTTTCGGAACTGTTTTTCAATTGCCTCACGAGATATGAATCCACGCTCAAGACGGCGAAGTGCCAGAAGCGGATTCGTACCGACATCCAAAACTTTGTGAAAATTAATTGGACTAACAGCCTCAGGTTTCGATAACCCCTTTGGGTCACCGCCTAAACCACGGAACTGGATTACTTCATCATCCCTACGATCAATACCAGTCTGCCATGTTAATCCTTGCCGAGTAATAACTTCACGTAATTTACCAAATGTTAAAGCCATACCTTTTTCCTTTCTTCACGTATATATCACGGAAAAGATTTTACCTATCAAAGTATTTCTTATTTTTGCAGTTGGATTTCATATATTCAAAGATGATCATTTTAATTGCAAGGGAAATGCCGGGGGATTTTATGATAATTGAGTTTGTTATGAAAATGGGTTCACCGCAGAGGACACAAAGGGCGCAGAGATTTTTGTAAGGAAAGAAACAGATAAAGAGGAAGTATTTGTATGGTAAGGCCTTAAGTTAAGTACAACAATTCTCTCGATAATGGGCATTGAAAAAGGGTTTTTATGATTTAGTGAGGTATGGATAATTATTTTTTTCTTTTTTAATACCTTACCATTCCTGAATAAGTGCGGCTTTTTTGCCGCAGGATTTTTGAGTCAATTTCCTGGAATTCCTTGAAATATAGGGAAAAAGGGGTGAGGAGAATTTGCCGCAGGGGAGGGATTTATTTGCCGCAGTTGTGCTCAGGAATATTATTGGGACGCGGATGCACGCAGATAAACAGGATAAAATCTTAGGCCTAGTTCCGATAGTAAAGGTGAAAAGGAAGAGGGGGAAGGTAAAGGGGGGAAAATATTTTTAGTCTACACTTTCGTTGTTTATGCGTGCTTATGTGTGGTTAAATTAATCAGCCGATAAAAATTTTCCCACATTTTTCTCTTTTCGTTTAGACTGAGATTGTCTCTTTGATAGCATCAGGTGGAGCAGTCTTTATAGAGGTCATCCCAAAACCTTAATTTAGGTCTAGAATCATAAGGAGAGAGATTTCATACTCTGTAAGCCGGTTCCTGGGTGGCACTGACAAACTCTGTTTGTCAGTGCCACCCAGTCTGGAATCCCAAAACCTCAATTTCTTATCTGGGATCATTTGAAGATAGAGAGAGGTCCCGTACAGAATAGGTTTTGAGATAGCTTCTAGCATCCTCAAAGGAAAGACTACCTCGCCGGTCATTGCGAGGGTATTGTCCGAAGCAATCCTAAAGGCAGAGATTGTGGAGCCTGTTCCGATCGTATCAGCAAGGAATCTCCGGGTTTGCTTCAGCTTTCGCCACGCAACCCCGCCTCATTCCTCGCAATGACAGTGTTAATTATTCCGTATGTTCCCTATATCAGCATACACCCAAAGACTCAACTTGCACCATATTCTGTTCGGCTTTATCTAAATGATTGAAAAAGAGATGCAGGAGAAAAGAATAGCTCCTTTTTCCCTTCAAAACCTATTCCTTAGGAGGGTTGTCTAATGTTACAATCTCTACTTTAATATTTGCCATTGAAAGTATCTCTTTGGCAAGGGCATCAGGATAATCGGTAAGGGTAACAATACGTTTGATTCCTACATTAACGAGCATTTTTGCACAGAGAGAGCATGGATGGGTTGTGCTGTAGAGAGTCGCTCCGGAAATCTTTATACCATAATTTGCCGCCTGAAGCAGGGCATTCATCTCGGCATGAAGACCACGGCACAGCTCATGTCTTTCCCCTGGCGGCACCTTGAGTTGTTCCCGTAAACAGCCAATGTCCAGACAATGCTGGATTCCGCTTGGCGCGCCGTTATAGCCTGTCGTCAGGATATGTTTATCGATAACCAGAAGGGCGCCTACCTGTCTCCGCAAACAGGTAGACCTCTGTGCTACTTCCCTGGTGATTCGTAGAAAATATTCATCCCATGATGGTCTTTTGTTCATGTTATTTACCAATACAGAATTCAGAGAACACCTTATCCAAAATATCTTCTGTTGTAACCTCCCCGGCGATCTCGCCAAGGGTATCTATTGCCTCGTGCAAGCTTAATGCTATAAACTCATGGCTTTCATTATTTTCTGCTGATTCCATAGCCCGATGTATTGATTGAAGGGAGCGCTGTATCGCTTCTCTTTGACGCACGGTAAAGCATGCGGAGTCGCCAGACAGATTGATTCTTCCCCCCAAAACACTTTCTGTTAATAGTTCCTTAAGCCTTTCCAGGCCTTCCCCGGTTAAAGCAGAAGTATGTACCAGGGGGTACTTTTTTAACATACCCGGTATCTCGGTAATCTGTTTATTTTTTTGCAGATCGCATTTATTTATAATCACAATTACATTGCCGGTCAGGTCTTCTAATTCCATTTCCTTTACCTGTTTGCTTATATCAATACTGCCATCGAAGACTAAAACGACAATCTGTGCCCTTTTCAGACTGGCCTGTGCCATTTCCATTGCTCCGGACATAATAACGTCTTCCGTATTATCTATTCCCGCCGTATCTATTAATTTGAAACAAATACCCTCAATTTCTAAAGTACTGGTAATAACGTCCCGTGTTGTTCCGGGTATTTCACAAACTATAGACCTTTTTCTGCCTAGTAAAGCGTTGATCAGGCTCGATTTACCAACATTAGGATTACCATATAAGACGGTATCAATTCCTTCTGATGTAACTTTCATAGTTTCCGGTTGAGTCAGAAACTGTAACATGTTTTTTTCAAGTATTTCTATCCTGTTCCGTATTTCTGCCGTAGATATTAATTCGATATCCTGATCAGAAAAGTCAATTGCAGCTTCTATATAGGAACAGAGGGAAACTATATCATTTTGAATGTGTTTAATCTTCTTCGATACGTCTCCTCCCAGTTGTGCAACCGCCCGGTTTAGTTCACGGTCCGTTTGTGCACGGATTATGTGAAGCACACCTTCTGCCTGGGCAAGATCTATCCTTCCGTGCAAGAAAGCGCGTTTGGTAAATTCGCCAGGCTGCGAAAGACGAATACTTTTTTTTGTATGAATCCCGTTTGATAAGATGAAACACAAGAGCATTTCGACGATTACCGGAGAACCGGGGGTATGAATTTCCACGACATCCTCTTTTGTATAAGAATAGGGTTGTTTCATGATATATAAAACTACAGGAATAGTAACATGTTCAGCCGGAAAACGAATATGCCCGCATAGTGAGGTGTAGGTGGGGATATGTTCAAAATTAATCTGAGGGGTAGGTATAAAAATATCTTTAATACACTGAATGGCTTCAGGACCGCTGATCTTTATGATTGCGCAAAGAGACCTCCCCGATGGTGTGGAAGCTGCCACGATGGTATCTTGAGTTTCGGGGAACATAGAACAGTTATTTTCATGTATAGGAACTTCAATTCTGTAGGGCAACCCTTTAGGGTGCTATCCCGGCGCATATATTCTGGCGGGGAGGCGAGGCTGAAACTTTGCCCTACATCCGGACGAAGAGATAAAAGTCGCCGAAGGCCTATTTTATTTTTATCTTTTTAATAGATTTCCTGATTATTATACCTTCAATGATACTAAATACCGTGCTTACTGTCCAGTAAAGAGTAAGGCCTGATGGCATGTTATACAAAATGAAAGCAAACATAATAGGCATAAACGACATCATCTTTTGTTGGGCCTGTGCCTGAGGGTCTGCCGCAGGAGCTTTCGGCGTCGTCTTCATTTGAACAAATGAAGCGCCTGTCATAACTAATGGTAAAATATTGAGGGCATTCCCTATAAAGGGGATAGTAAACGGAAGGGTCATTAAGGTGTCAGGTCTTGAGAGATCGTTGATCCACAGGACAAATGGGGCTTGTCTCATTTCAAAAGAAAGTTGTAAGGTACGGAAGAGTGCGAAAAATACCGGAAGTTGTAACACCATCGGTAAGCAGCCGCTCATTGGGTTAGCGCCATACTTTTTAAATAACAACATCTGTTCCTTGCCCATCCGTTGCTTATCATGCTTATACTTTTCCTTTAGCTGATTAATCATAGGCTGCAGCTGCTGCATTCTAAACATGGAAACCTGACTTTTTTTTGTGAGCGGAAAAAGAATCATTTTAATAAGGATAGTCAATACAATAATGGAGAGGCCATAATTAGGAAGCACACGGTGAACAGCATTTAAAAAAGCTAAAAGCGCCTTGCTGATTGCGTTTAACCAGCCATACGTGAGAAGTGCATCCAAAGTCTCATAGTGTTTAAGAATCTCCTCTTTTTTGGGGCCTACAAAATATAAATAGCTGTGTTTAACCATATCATGGGGAAGGATACGAAGTTTATTGGTTTGTATACTAACCATGAAATCCCCATGTTCTGCCTTTTCATTTATAGGAATACCCTGAGCATCAAATGCCTGTGCATTTACTGCCCCAACCCAATCACTGGATGCAGGTTTTAGGATCGTAGCAAAATACTTATTCATCGATCCAGCCCAGGAAATACCTACAGATTCATTTTTGAGAGGCAAGTTCTTTGGCGATGTGCTGACTAATTTAATCCGTTTATTTCCCATATCCACACCAGCGACTGCGGCCATATCAGTCGAAGGTTCTCCCTCGTGCATGATCATGGAGGATGCAATAACGCTGTATGCGAGCGAAACTTCATCATCGGTCTTATTCTCTAAGACAACGTCCATATTTACATGGTATTTTTCCGGGGGCAGACTAATGGTTTTCATAATATTGATTCCCTCTTCCAGGCTGCACGTAAATACGATTTTATCCTTACTATGCTCAGCAATGGTATATCGCCATTCCCGAAAGTCGGATTTTCCAAGGATAGTATCAATAGCGAGTGGACGGTATTCCGTAGTATCTTCTTTTAGCAACTCAAGGGTTTCTTTTGCCTCCGGATCCTTAAAACGCTTGAGTTTTACAGACTTCAGCGCCGCCCCTTCATTTGTCCATACCATCTTTACCAGTTCATTTTCTATAATAATTTCTTTTCGGGGAATTTCCGTCTGAGGTTTAATCGATTCCCCAGGCATTATTGCTGACTGTCCAAGTTTGCCAATAACCTTTTTCTCTTGTTCCTGGGTCTTTTCTGAAATAGGTTCTACCGCTCCCTGGGGTGATTCCGGCTTTTTAGAAAGGAGGGGTAATATAAAAGGGTAATACAACAACATAATTACCCCACAAATAATCATTTAGTGAGTAGGTCATGTCTTCTTCTTGAAGACCGAACAAGACATGAATTCCGGGGGATTGAATATCCGTATCAATGACGCCAACTCGTTTACCTTCCGAGGCCAGCAGGGCGGCCAGGTTGGCTGTGGTGTTGGATTTGCCCGTTCCGCCGCCCGCCGAATAATTTCCCTTTCTGCAATATGAACGGGGTGCAACACTGCACCTCGTTTTTATTCTCAAGCAAAATATCATAGGTTCGAATCCGTTATCTGCTAAATCAAAAAAGCTGAATGTCCATAAACACCACCTTTTAACTACGGCCATTGTAAGTTTAAATTTTAAGAGTTGATTAAATTTGCACATTTTTGTGCAAAATTTGCACATTTTTGTGTTATAATTACACATGAGGTCAGTTGGGCACGCAGCAACCTCGAAGTATTTCTAGGGAGATGAGAGAAAGGCACCCACTATGGCAAGAGGAGAGTCAGCGTAACATAGCAGAGGTAGAAAGGAGGGGTGCATGGCAACAACCATGACCAAAAAACGGGCTAACATTGTGCTGCCGCCTGAGCTATATGATGCGCTCAAAGTGGCTGCCGATGAACGTCACACGACCGTCAACGGGCTGCTTCGCAGTTTCATCAAACTCGGCCTATTAGTAATAGAATATGAAAAATCCTCTGATGCTGCGCTAATCATCAAAGAGGGCGAGCGGGAGCGTGAAATCATGCTTCTGTAGTTCGCCATAGCATTAGGAGATTTTTCTAATGTCCAATCGTGAGCGTGTATCGCTCGATGAATTTGCGGATGGCAAGCTGCCACCACGACTAATCAAGGCCATTGAGGAGATGGAAATCACCGTTGATGAGATGATGG
>JAANMW010002840.1_pt1 | contig 14735 bp, 15 predicted proteins | sample 7279671 | NCBI WGS metagenome assembly JAANMW01 (sample SAMN14094541, study PRJNA606508) | bioreactor metagenome | isolation source: A lab-scale SPAN reactor treating ammonium-rich wastewater day 247 | place: Ireland: Galway | collected 2017-09-19
GCCGAGTTGTCGTGCGGCGGCACGCTGATGGGCGAGACGAGGTCGGTCGCCAGCACGCGGCCCAGCGTCTCGTGCAGCGGCAAGGTTTCGCGTCCCTGCACCGGCTGCACCAGTTGCTCCAGGAATTGCGCGACCTGCGCGGTCGTCATGGCCTGTGGGTCGTAGCCCTGCAGGCCGGCGGCAATCTCGTCCAGGCGGGTCATGAAAGGGTCAGGGAAAAAGGCCGGGCCTCAGGCGCGGGTTTCGAGCGCGTGCAGCTCGGCCAGGGTGTTGGCGTTGAAGAAGGCGCCGGGGTCGTCGCCCGGCGCGTCGAACGGCACGCTGACGCAGCGCTGCTGCCCGGTCCAGGCGTCGATCTTGCGGCCGCCGCCCTGGGTGAAGCGCACCAGGCTTTCGAGCAGCTCCACGCGCAGCAGGCAGAACACCGGCTGGGGGCGCACGCGCATGCTGCCGTCCGGCCCGGCTTCCGGCGCGGCGGCCATGGCGATGTCGGCCTGCTCGCGCTCGGCCGCATCGGCCAGGCGGCGCGCCAGATCGTGCGGGAAGAGGGGGGTGTCGCAGGGCACGGTGAGCAGCCAGGGCGTCTCGCAGCGCTCCAGCCCGGTGAGAAAGCCCGACAGCGGCCCGGCGTAGTCGCTCTCGGCGTCGGGCCAGACGGGCACGCCGAAGGCTTCGTAGGCCGCGAGGTTGCGGTTGGCGTTCACCATCACGCTGCCCACCTGTTGCTGCAGGCGCAACAGGGTGTAGAGCGCCAGGGGCACGCCGCGAAAGGCCTGCAGGCCTTTGTCCACGCCGCCCATGCGCGAGCCGCGCCCGCCGGCGAGCACCATGCCGGTGATGTGCTGGGTGTCGATCATGTCTTTGGGGGCCATTGCGTGTTCAGCTGGCGCGGCCCAGGCCAAGGCAGCCGAGCAAGGGCCGCCCCGCAGTGAGGGCTGCGTCCCCCTTCCCGTGCGCAGCACGAGAGAAGGGGGAAGCGACGAAGTCGCTCAGGGGGTTGTAGCGCTTGCTCATCCACCGATGTAGCTCATTTCAACGCGGGCGCGGGGCGGGCCCTCGCCGGTGTCCGACGGCAGGCTGGCGCGCAGCTCCGAATAGCGGTCGGCGCGGCCCTGCCAGATGGCGGCCACGGCCGCGCTCAGGGCCGCGTCGTCGGCGCCGCCGCGCAGCAGGGCGCGCAGGTCGTAGCCCTGGCCGGCGAACAGACACAGGTACATGCGCCCTTCCGTCGAGAGGCGCGCGCGGTTGCAGGCCCCGCAGAAGGCCTGGGTGACGCTGCTGATGACACCGATCTCGCCCAGCCGTGGGTCGTACCGGCCGCTGGCATCGGCATAGCCCCAGCGTTCGGCCGTCTCGCCGGGCGCGCTCGGCGCGAGCGGCACCAGCGGCAACTCGGCGCGCAGGCGCGCCACGAGTTCGCGCGACGGCAGGACTTCGTCCATGCGCCAGCCGTTGGTCGCGCCCACGTCCATGTACTCGATGAAACGCAGCGTGGTCCCGGTGCCGCGGAAATGCCGCGCCATGGGCAGGATCTCGTGCTCGTTGCTGCCGCGCTTGACGACCATGTTGACCTTGAGGCCTTTGAACCCGGCGGCGCGCGCCGCGTCGATGCCGGCGAGCACGTCGGCCACGGGGAAGTCCACGTCGTTCATGCGCCGGAACACGGCGTCGTCCAGGCCGTCGAGGCTGACGGTCACCCGGTCCAGACCGGCGGCCTTGAGGGCATGCGCCTTGCGCGCCAGCAGCGAGCCGTTGGTCGTGAGCGTCAGCTCGGGGGCGCTGCCGTCCACCGTGCGCAGGGTGGCGAGCTGGGCCACCAGCTCCTCGATGTCCTTGCGCAGCAGCGGCTCGCCGCCCGTCAGGCGGATCTTGCGCACCCCGTGCGCCAGGAAGACGCGCGCCAGGCGGGTGATTTCCTCGAAGCGGAGCAGCGCGGCATGCGGCAGGTAGGCGTGCTCCTTGTCGAACACTTCCTTGGGCATGCAGTAGTTGCAGCGGAAGTTGCAGCGGTCGGTGACGCTGATGCGCAGGTCGCGCAGCGGGCGGCCGAGCGTGTCGGCCAGGTGGCCCGACGCCGGCGCGGCGCGTCCGGCGGGCACGGCCAGCGCCGCCACCCGCGCATCGACCAGGGGAATCACGCGTTCAGCCATGGCCCGATTCTGCCGCACACCCCCGGTAGGGGCTTTGCGCTGGCGCAGGGCGCCCCGCGCCTGGAACGTGGGCACGTTCTCAGACGCAGCGCGCGCCATCGACCTCGATGCACACGCCGCTCACGAAGGCTGCCTCGTCGCTGGCCAGGTACAGCGCCGCGTTGGCGACGTCGAGCGCGGTGGAAAAACGCCCCAGCGGAATGCTGGCGAGGAATTTCGCGCGGCGTGCTTCGTCGACCGGCCCGCCGGCGAATTCGGCCGCGAGGCCCGTGTCGGGGTTGAAGACCGGGTTGATGCAGTTGACGCGGATGTTCTCCGGGCCGAGTTCCGCCGCCATGGACTTGCTGGTCGTGATCACCGCGCCCTTGGAGCCGTTGTACCAGGTGAGCCCCGGGCGCGGCCGTATGCCCGCCGTCGAGGCGATGTTGATGAAGCTGCCGCCGCTGCCACCCGGGTTGGCGCGCATGGCGGGGACAGCGTGGATGGCCGTGAGGTAAATGCTCTTGACGTTCACGGCGTAGACCTTGTCGAACTCCTCCTCGCTGACCTCCAGCAGGGGGCGGTTGCGGTGCGTCCAGCCGGCGTTGTTGACCACCACGTCGAGGCGGCCGTGCTCCCGGAGCGCCTCGGCGACCAGGGCCTGGACCTCGGCCGAGCGCGTCACATCGGCCGGACAGCACTGCGCCTGCCCGCCGGCGGCGCGGATCGCCTCGGCCACGCGCTCGCCGGCCTCGGCGTTCACGTCGTTCACCAGCACGCGCGCGCCCTCGGCCGCCAGGCGGCGGGCGATGCCCTCGCCAATGCCGCTGCCCGCGCCGGTGACGATGATGGACTTCTGGGCCAGGCGCATGGTGGTCTTTCGTTGGGGGTGGGTAAAAGGGGGTAGGCCCGGCGGGCGCCCTATTCTGGCGCCAAGCCGCGCCGCCTGCCGGCGCGCGGGCTTGATGCCGGTCAGTATGCCGGTTGCTGCATCGCAGCATGATCGCGTTTCGGGCCCATCCCGGGCCGTCTGGAGCCCTACCGTGATCCCGCTACCTCCCTGCCGCCGACCCTGTATCGCCACCCGCCGCGCTGTGGTGCAAACCCTGGCGGCCAGCCTGCTCCTGCCCGCCATGGGGGCCGCACAGGCGCAGATTGCCGTGTCCACGGCCATCAACCGCATCGCCCGCTACCGCGCGCTCTCGCAGCGCATCGCCAAGGTGTACGTGCAGATGCAGCTCGGCGTGCTGCCCGACCAGGCCGCCGCCGCCCTGGCGGCGGCGCAGAAGCTGGTGCGCAGCGGCTTCGAGGATTTGCAGAAGGTGCCCTGGCCGGCCGAGCTCGCCGGGCAGATCGCGGCGGTGCGTGGCGCGGTGGATACGCTGCAGGCGCTGCTCGTCGTGCCGCCGAGCATGCCCTCGGTGCTGGCCGTCGCCGCGCAGGCCGACCGCGTGCTGGCCATCGCCAACACGGCCACCGAAGCGTTCGAGAAATCCTCCAAGGCGGCCACCGCGAAGCTGGTGAATGTTGCGGGGCGCCAGCGCGCGCTGTCGCAACGCCTGGCAAAGAACTACTTCCTGCTCGCCACGGGCGGGGAATTCAAGGGCGCGCGCGAGGAACTGGCGAGCGATGCGCAGGAATTCCGCAGTGCCATGGGCTTTCTGAGTGCGGCGCCGTTGTCCACCCCCGCGATCCGCGAGGAACTTGCGCTCGGCGAGGGGCAATGGCTGTTCTTCGGCGCTGCCCTGCAGCGCAAGGCCGATGCGCGTGGCCTGGCCGATGTGGCGACCACCAGCGAGCGCCTGCTGGAAGTGACGGACCGCCTGACCAACCTGTACGACGCCGCCCTCAAGGAGGTTTTGGGCTGAACAGGCCCGGGCCGTGCTCAGCCGTGGCGGATGGCGACGGTCTTGAGCGTGGTGAAGCCGTACAGCGCCTCGAATCCTTTCTCGCGCCCGTAGCCCGAGGACTTCACGCCGCCAAAAGGCAGCTCCACGCCGCCGCCCGCGCCGTAGTTGTTGATGAACACCTGGCCGCTCGCCAGGCGCCGCGCCATGCGCAGCTGGCGCGCGCCGTCGGCCGTCCAGACGCCGGCCACCAGGCCGAACCGGGTGCCGTTGGCGAGCTGCACGGCGTGGTCCTCGTCGTCGAAGGGCATGGCGCAGAGCACCGGGCCGAAGATTTCCTCCTGCGCCAGGCGGTGGCCGGGCGGCACGTCGCGCAGCAGCACCGGCGCGGCGTAGAAGCCTTCGGCGGGCGCTTGCGGTACCACGCTGCCCTCGGCCACGGTGGCGATGCCGGCGGCGCGCGCGTCTTCCAGGAAGCCGAGCACGCGCTCCTTCTGCGTGGCGCGGATCAGCGGGCCGAGGTCCAGGTCCATGGCCGCCGGCCCGGCGCGCAGGCGGTGGAAGCGCTGGCCCAGGCGTTCGAGCAGCGGTTCGTACAGGCTGCGCTCCACCAGCAGGCGCGAGCCGGCCGAGCAGGTCTGGCCGGCGTTCTGCACGATGGCGTTGACGATGGCCGGCAGGGCGGCGTCGAGGTCGGCGTCGGCAAACACGATCTGCGGGCTCTTGCCGCCGAGCTCCAGCGTCACCGGGCAGTGGCGCTCGGCGGCGGCCTGGGCGATCAGGGTGCCGACGCCGGGGCTTCCGGTGAAGCTGATGTGGTCGATGCCGGGCTGGCGCGCCAGTGCGTCGCCGACCTCGTGGCCGTAACCGGTGACGATGTTCAGCGCGCCCGGCGGGAAGCCCACCTCGGCCGCCAGGTGCGCCACGCGCAGCAGCGACAGGCAGGCGTCTTCCGAGGGTTTCACCACGCAGGTGTTGCCGGCGGCGAGCGCGCCGCCCACGCTGCGGCCGAAGATCTGCATCGGGTAATTCCAGGGAATCACGTGGCCGGTGACGCCGTGCGGTTCGCGCCAGGTGAGCACGCTGGTGCCGTCCTGGTAGGGCAGGGTCTCGCCGTGCAGCTTGTCGCAGGCGCCGGCATAGAACTCGAAATAGCGCGCCAGCGCTTGCGCGTCGGCGCGCGCTTGGCGCACCGGCTTGCCGCAGTCGCGCTGCTCCAGCGCCGCCAGGGCATCGGCGTGTGCGGTGACGGCGTGCGACAGGCGCAGCAGCAGCCGCCCACGGTCGGCCGGCGCCATGGGACGCCACAGCGTCTCGAAGCAGCGGCGCGCCGCGTGCACGGCGGCCTCCACGTCGCGCGCGTCGCTGCGCTGGAGCTGGTCGAACACCCGGCCGTCGGACGGGTCGAGCACGTCCAGCGTGCGAGCGCTCACGCTGGCGACGGCTTCGTTGGCGATGAAGTTGGTCTGCATGGAACCATTGTGCGGCAAGCCGTCGCACCGTGGCGAAACTTGACGACAGACAAGTCACCAGCGCTTGTGCACAAAAGAATTTAAGCTATATAAACAATAGTGATTGAATGGCAATGCAGGCACTGGGGCGACGCCGGACGACTACCATGGAGTGTTCAGAGCACGGCGGTCCGCCGTGCTGTATCTACCAGGAGTTCACCACCCATGACCGTGATTTCGCCCCGTCCGCCGCTGGCCCTGCACCTGTCCTTTTCCGCCGCCCTGGCCCTGCTGGGGAGCGCCGCCCTGGCGCAGGACGTGCAGGTGGTGAAGATCGCGCACGCCGGGCCCGTGTCCGGCGGCATCGCGCACATCGGCAAGGACACCGAAAACGGCGTGCGCATGGCGGTCGAAGACCTGAACGCCGAGAAGCTGACCATTGGCGGGCGCGCCGTGCGCTTCGAACTGGTCGCCGAGGACGATGCGGGCGACCCGCGCCAGGCCACCGCCGTGGCGCAGAAGCTGTGCGACCAGCAGGTCGCCGGCGTGGTCGGACACCTGCAGTCGGGCACATCGATCCCCGCAGCCTCGGTGTACGCCAAGTGCGGGCTGCCCAACATCACGGCCTCGGCTTCCAACCCCGATTTGACCAAGCCTGGCTACCCAACGACCTTCCGTTTGATCGCCAACGACAACGCGCTGGGCGGCGCCCTGGCACTGTTTGCGGGGGACTTCTACAAGCTCAAGAACGTCGCCGTCATCGACGACCGCACCGCCTACGGCCAGGGCGTGGCCAATGTGTTCAAGGCGACGGCCAAGCAAAAGGGCATGAATGTGGTGGCCGAAGAGTTCACCACCGACAAGGCCACCGATTTCATGGCCATCCTCACCAAGATCAAGAGCAAGAAGCCCGACGCGATCTTCTACGGCGGCCTGGACGCGCAGGCCGGCCCCATGCTGCGCCAGATGCAACAGCTCGGCCTGGCCGATGTGAAGTACTTTGGCGGCGACGCGCTGTGCACGCCCAAGCTGCCCGACCTGGCGGCCAAGGCCGCAACACTGCGCAATGTGACCTGTGCCACGGGCGGCGCTTCGGTGGACAAAATGCAGGGCGGCGCGAACTGGAAGAAGCGCTACGACGCCAAGTTCCCCGGCCAGTTCCAGATCTACAGCCCCTACGCCTACGACGCCGCCATGGTGCTGGCCGATGCCATGAAGCGCGCCGACTCGGTCGACCCGAAGGTGTACCTGCCCTTCATCGGCAAGTCGCAGTACCACGGCGTCACGGCCAACATCGCCTTCACACCCAAGGGCGAATTGGTGGAGCCGGCGGTGACGCTCTACACCTACAAGGACGGTTCGCGCGTGGCGCTGAACTGAGGGTCGGAGGCCCGCGCCATGTACCAGCCCCCGCAGTTCCGCTCCCAGGACCCGGCGCACGCGCGCGCGCTGATGCGCGCGCATCCGCTGGCCAGCCTGGTGTCCACCGACGACACCGGTTTCCCGGTGGTCACGCACCTGCCGCTGCACCTGGAGGAGCAGGACGGCGAGCTGGCGCTGCTCGGCCACTGCGCGCGCGCCAACCCGCACTGGCGCTACCTGGCGGCGCGGCCGCAGGCGCTGGCGACCTTCCTCGGGCCGCAGGCCTACCTCTCGCCCGGCGCCTACCCCGACCTGGCGCGCGTGCCGAGCTGGAACTACCTGGCGGTGCATTGCCGCGTCGAGGCGACGCTGATCGACGACCCGGAGGGCAAGGATGCCCTCCTCAAGGCGCTCATCGCCCAGCACGAGCCACCCTATGCCGAGCAGTGGCGCGCGCTGCCCGAGGACTACACCGGCAAGATGCTCAAGGCCATCGTCGGCTTCGAACTGCGCGTCACCGAGCTGCAGTGCACGCTCAAACTCAACCAGCACCGGCCCGAATCGCACGCCGCGCTGCACGCGCGCTACCGCGCCGGCGACGCCGACGCGCAGGCGCTGGCCCGGTGGATGGAAACGCTGGGCCTGGTGCCGGCCGGGGAGCACTGAATTGCGCGCCGGCCTCGGGCTTGTGGCCCTGCTGCTGGCGCTGGCGCTCGTCGCGGTGCTGGCGCGCAAGGGCCTGGAGCCCGGCCGCGCCGTCCCGCCCGGGCTGACGGCGGTGCCGCCCGCCGGCGGCGCCTCGGCCGCCGAGACGGTGCGCATGCAAAGCCAGCAGATCCAGCAGCAGTACCAGCAGGCGCTGGACAAGGCCCTGAACCAGCCGCGCCCGGAGCCGGCCGATTGATTTCAAGAAAAAGTGGCCTCCAGCGCTTATCCTGTATAAGGTTATAGCTATTAATAGGGTAGCGAATTGATGGAAGACACCCATTTCATGCAGCTCGCCCTGGCCGAGGCGCGCGCCGCCGCGCTGGCCGGCGAAGTGCCGGTGGGCGCCGTGCTGGTGCGTGGCGGCGAAGTCGTGGCCACGGGCCGCAACGCGCCCTTGCAGGACCACGACCCCACCGCCCACGCCGAAATCGCCGCGCTGCGCGCCGGCGCGCAGCGGCTGGGCAACTACCGGCTGGGCGACTGCACACTCTACGTCACGCTGGAGCCCTGCGCCATGTGCAGCGGCGCCATGCTGCACGCCCGGCTGGCGCGCGTGGTGTTTGGCGCGGCCGACCCCAAGACGGGTGCCGCCGGCTCGGTGCTCGACCTGTTCGCCAACCCGCAGCTCAACCACCAGACGCAGGTTGAAGGCGGCGTGCTGGCCGCCGAATGCGGCGCGCTGCTCGAAGCCTTCTTCCAAAGCCGCCGCAGCGCCCAGCGCGCGCGCGCCCTGGCCGCGCACCCGCTGCGCCAGGACGCGCTGCGCACGCCGGAGGCGCGCTTTGCCGACCTGCCCGGCTACCCCTGGGCGCCGCGCTACCTCAGCGACCTGCCGGCGCTCGCCGGCCTGCGCATGCACTACCTGGACGAAGGCCCCCCGGACGCGCCGCGCACCTGGCTGTGCCTGCACGGCAACCCGGCCTGGAGCTACCTCTACCGCCACATGCTGCCGGTGTTCCTGGCGGCGGGCGACCGCGTGCTGGCGCCCGACCTGATCGGCTTTGGCCGCAGCGACAAGCCGAAGAAAGAGGGCGCGCACAGCTTCGACTGGCACCGCCAGGTGCTGCTGGAATTCATCGCCCGCCTGGACCTGCGGCGCGTGGTGCTGGCGGTGCAGGACTGGGGCGGCATCCTCGGGCTCACCCTGCCCATGGCCATGCCCGAGCGCTTTGCCGGCCTGCTGGCCATGAACACGCTGCTGGCGACGGGCGAAGAGCCGCTGTCGCCCGGTTTTCTTGCCTGGCGCGAGATGTGCGCGCAGAAACCGCTGTTCGGCGTCGGCCGCCTGCTCGGGCGCGGCAACCCGCAGATGGGCGAGGCGGAATGCGCCGCCTACGATGCGCCGTTCCCGGACGCCGGCTACCGCGCGGCGCTCCGCGCCTTTCCGCTGCTGGTGCCGGATGCCCCCGACGCGCCCGGCACGGCCGTCTCCCGCGCGGCGCGCGACTTCTGGCAGCGCGACTGGACGGGCCGCAGCCTGATGTTCGTCGGCGCGCAAGACCCGGTGCTGGGCGAACCCGTGATGCGCCGGCTCGCCGCCCAGGTGCGCGGCTGCCCGCCACCTGTCGTCCTGCCGCACGCCGGGCATTTCGTGCAGGAGCACGGCAAGGCGGTGGCCGAGCAGGCTGTGGAATACTTCCGGCCATCTGGCGCGCCGCATTGAAGGCGCCGCGCCCCGCAAACCATCGCCGCCCCGCGGCCCGCACCACTGTGTCCCACGACCATTCCGACCACGCAGACCACGCCGGCCACGGCGACTGCGCGTGCGGCCATGCGCACGGCCCGCGCCATATCTACATTTATTCGCCCTCGAGCGCGGTGCGCGACAAGGCGGCGTTCCGGCGCGGCGTCCAACGTCTGCAGGCGCTTGGCCACGAGGTGGAAATCGACCGCGACGCGCTCGCCGTGCACACGCGCTTCGCCGGCGACGACGCCACGCGCCTGGCCGCCATCGCCCGCGCCGCCGCCAGCGGTGCCGACGTGGCGCTGGTCTCGCGCGGGGGCTATGGACTGACCCGCATCCTGCCCGGCATCGACTACGCCGCCGTCGCCAAGGCGGTGGAGGGCGGCATGCACTTTGTCGGCGTGAGCGACTTCACCGCGTTCCAGAATGCGGTGCTGGCGCGCACCGGCGCCACCACCTGGGCCGGGCCGGCGCTGTGCCAGGATTTTGGCGTTGCGGGTGAGCCGGACGACATCATGGAGGCCTGCTTCGACGACCTGCTCACCGGCCACGGCGAGGGCGCGGGCTGGCGCCTGCCGTACCCGCGCTCGCGCGTGGCGCGGGAGAGCACGCCCGACTACGCCTTCGAGCTGCTGGACGCGCCGCTCTGGGGCGGCAACCTGGCCGTGCTGGCTTCGCTCGTCGGCACGCCCTGGCTGCCACAGGTCGACGGCGGCGTGCTCTTCCTGGAAGACGTGAACGAGCACCCCTACCGCATCGAGCGGCTGCTCACGCAACTGCTGCACGCGGGCGTGCTGGAGCGCCAGAAGGCCGTGTTGCTGGGCCAGTTCACCGGCATCCGGCTGGCGCCGCACGACAAGGGTTTCGGCATGGACAGCGTGGTGCAATGGCTGCGCAGCCAGATCGCCGCGCCGGTGCTGACCGGGCTGCCCTATGGGCACGTGGCCACCAAGGTGCTGCTGCCTGTGGGCGCCAAGGTCGATGTGGCCGTCGATGGGCGCGACGCGATGCTCGTCTGGGGCCACCCGCACTGAGGCGGGCCACTGCGCAGGTCTACACCACGCCGCCGTGCGCGGCCAGCGGGTTCTGGCCGACGGCCGCCACCGGCGGCACGCTGGCGGGGCCGGCCGGTGCCAGCGCGCCCGCGCCGGTGTGCGGCGCCGCCGCAGCAGCCCCACCGTGCGCCACCAGCACCGACGCGCGCTGGGCCGCGTACATGCCCAGGCGCACCATGGTGCGGTGGTTCATGTCCACCGTCACGCTGGTGTGCGCCAGGGCCGACTTCACATGCGGCCGGCCCTGCGCGGTGGGGTGGATCTTGGGCTCGCTGAGGTGGGCGCCGGCGGCATCCAGCACGCTGGCGACGAGCGGCATGTTGGGCTTGTCGCCGCGCCGCAGCACGATGGCGGTGTCGCCGTTGTCCAGGCGCACGAAGGTGCCCGGCGGGCACAGGCCCACGGTGCGCACCAGCATCAGGCCGACTTCGTCGCGCTGGTCGATCTCCTGGCCGACCAGGGCGCGCACGGAATCGGTGGCGCTGCGCCCGGCGCGCGACTTGCGCGGGCTGATCATGGCGGCGTAGCGGTCGATGGTGCCGAGAATGCGCGTCAGGCGGTCCACCGCCGGTAGTTCGGCCAGCGGCGTTGCGGCCGCCAGCCGGCCGTGGTGCTGGCCGACCACGTCGAGCCACAGGTCGTTGGTGATGTCCAGGTGCTCGAGCATGTCCTGGCTCTTGCGCGGGTGGTCGGCGATTGCCTTCTGCTGCGCCGGGGTGGGGGCTTCGCGCTGCACCGCCAGTTCGTCCTGCATCTGCGTCATGCCGATGTTCATGGTGAGCGCCGCGCGCACCAGAGCGTTGCGTTCGTGGTCGGGCAGGCCGAATTCGCGCGCCATGATGTGGCACAGCGTGCCGCAGACCAGCGCGTGCGAGGCGCTGTAGCCCACCGTGGACGTGGAGGCGAGCTGGAACATCAGGTACAGCGAAGCGTCGATGTCGTGCGCCACCAGTTCCTGCAGCCAGCGGTCGAACTGGCGCAGCTTGGCGGCGAAATCGCGCACCTGGCCGGGACGCGAGAGCAACACCGACAGGGCCGATTCGAGGTCGCTCCAGAGGCTGAGCAAATCCTCGTATTCCTCGTCGTGCGGGTTGCGCGAGAGCGCCTCGGTGGACATGGTGGGGTGTTCTAGCGTTTTTCCAGCACCATCTGCTGGGCGTCGCGCGTCATGCGCACTTCCCCGAGGAAGCTGTTGCCGAGCAGTATGAAGGGCATGGGCTGCGGCGTGACCACGGCGTCCACGCCGTAGACCTCGATGCCGCCCAGGCGGACCGAATCGAGCTTGACGTGCCAGCCCTGGGCGGTGCCGTTGGCCGTGCGCACGCCGACGGCGCGGCCCTTGCGGAAGTCGATCCCCAGGCGCTCGGCATCCGCGCTGCCCATGGCCACGGTGGAGGCGCCGGTATCGACCATGAGGTTCGCCGTGCGCCCGTTGATGTGCCCCTGGTACATGTAGTGGCCCTGGCTGTCGGGCGAGAGCACCACGCGCCGGGCGCCGCCCGTGGCCCGCACGCTGACGGGCGCGCCCAGGCGCAGCTGGCGCTGCGCGCCGTCGACTTCAATCAAGGCGCCGTCGCCGCCCACCGAGAGCAGGCGCACGCCCAGGTGGCTTTCGCCCGGCGCCAGCGCGCGGGGCGCGCCACCGGCCACCACCAGCAGCGCCTTGCCGCCCAGCACGCCTGCCAGGGCCACTTCGGCTGCGCAGGCCGGCAGCGCCGCCAGGCCCATCAACAGTGCAAAACCGGTGGCGCCTAGGCGGGCTGCCGTACGCTGCATGTCAGTTCTCCATGGCGCTGCTTGCTTCCTGAAGCGCTTAAAACGGGCGCGGCGAAGGCCAGCGCACCCGTAGAACTGGCTCTGCCAGGCCCCTGGGTGCGTCCACCTCCCGAAGGAGAGGGGGAAGGCGCCGAAGGCGACTCAGGGGGTGCCACACGTCAGTCCCGGAAGTTGTTGAACGACAGCGGCATGTCCGCCACGTCCTTGCGGATCAGGGCCATGGCCGCCTGCAGATCGTCGCGCTTGGCGCCGGTGATGCGGACCTTGTCCTCCTGGATGGCGGCCTGGACCTTGAGCTTGCTGTCCTTGATGAGGCGCTGGAGCTTCTTGGCCAGTTCGCTCTCGATGCCGTTCCGCACCTTGATAACCTGCTTAACCTTGTCGCCGCCGATCTTCTGCGCCTTGCCCACGTCGAGGAAGCGCACATCAACGTTGCGCTTGGTGAGCTTGCCGCGCAGCAGGTCTTCCACCTGCGCGAGCTGGAACTCGGCGTCGCCGAACAGGGTGATTTCCTTGTCCTTGAGCTCCACCGCCGCCGAGGTGCCCTTGAAGTCGAAGCGCGTGCCAATCTCCTTGGCGGCGTTCTCCACGGCGTTCTTCACTTCGACGAAATCGGCTTCGCAAACGGTATCGAACGATGGCATGGCGGCAGAACTCCCAAACAGGCCCGCATGGGGCGGATGCGACAATTCGCCCGATGTTAGTCGAGAAAAATTGCTCGCTTCAGCCCTACAACAGCTTTGGCATCATGGCCCGCGCCGAAACCCTGGTGCGGGTGCGCTCGGCGCAGGACATCGCCGCGCTGCGCGCCTGTGCGCCGCTGGCCGGCGAACCGCTGTTCGTGCTGGGCGGCGGCAGCAACATCGTGCTCACCGGCGACGTGCGCGGCGTGGTGCTGAAGGTGGAGATTTCGGGCCGGCGCCTGGCGCGCGAGACGCCGGACGCCTGGATCGTCGAGGTGGGCGCCGGCGAATCCTGGCACGACACCGTGGCCTGGACCCTGGCGCAGGGCTGGCCCGGCCTGGAAAACCTGGCGCTGATCCCCGGCACCGTGGGCGCCGCGCCGGTGCAGAACATCGGCGCGTACGGCGTCGAGCTGCAGGACCGCTTTGATTCGCTCGACGCCATCGACCTGGCCACGGGCGAGCGCTTCACGCTGGACGCCGCGCAATGCGGCTTCGGCTACCGCGATTCCGTGTTCAAGCACGCCGCGCCGGCGGCCAGCGGCCTGCCGCGCGGCATGGGCCTGGCGGGGCGGGCGGTCATCACCCAGGTGCGCCTGCGCCTGCCCAAGGCCTGGAAGCCGGAGCTGGGCTACCTCGAACTCGCGCGCCGTGCCGAGGAGGCGGGCACCCCGCAGCCGAGCGCGCAGCAGGTGTTCGACTGGGTGTGCGACATCCGCCGCGCCAAGCTGCCCGACCCGGCCGTACTCGGAAACGCCGGCAGCTTCTTCAAGAACCCGACCGTCACGCCCGAGCAGTGCCAGGACATCATTGCGCGCGACCCCAAAATCGTGCACTACCCCATGCCCGACGGCAGCGTGAAGCTGGCGGCCGGCTGGCTCATCGACGCCTGCGGCTGGAAGGGCAAGACGGTGGGCAAGGCGGCGGTGTACGAAAAGCAGGCCCTGGTGCTGGTCAATCGCGGGCGCGGCGCCGACAGCGTGACCGGCGGCGAGGTGATGACGCTGGCCCGCGCCATCCAGACCAGCGTGTACGAGCGCTTTGGCATCCGGCTGGAGCCGGAGCCGGTGGTGGTTTAGTAGAGCGCCCTGCAGGCGCTCCGGCGCTCCGGCGGGCCGGATTCAAGGCATTTTTTGCCACTAGCGCCCGTATCCATTGACTTTGCAGCTCTTTATTCAATAGCTCATCCCAGCGTGCGCTGCCACCCCGCGCCGGCCGGCATAGCATGCGGAGCCTGCGGCTTGGGGAGCGCGCAATGGAAACACAGGAATTGCACCGGGGACGGCTGGTCGACCACATCCAGCTCGTGGTGCGCGACCTCGCGGCGGCCCGGGTGAGCGCCCCTACCACCCGGGCTATTACGCTGCCTTCGTCCTGGACCTGCGCATCACGTTCTAGCGAGCAGCGCCGTATGCCTGAGGTAATGCTAAAAAAATATAGCTGTTAGCGCTTATGGATAAAGCGCTAAAGCCCATTTTTTCTTATATTTTTCCGCTGTCGTCCGAGAGCTGCGCCAGCGCTGCATTGCCACCCAACGAGAGCAGGCCGCTCTTCGCGTACACACCGAGCTTGCCGCGCGTGTCGACGATGTCGAGGTTGCGCATGGTGAGCTGGCCGATGCGGTCGAGCGGGGAGAAGGGCGCGTCCTCCACCTTTTCCATCGACAGGCGCTCGGGCGCGTAGGTCAGGTTGGGGCTTTCGGTGTTGAGCAGCGAGTAGTCGTTGCCGCGGCGCAGTTCCAGCGTCACGGTGCCGGTGATGGCGCGCGCCACCCAGCGCTGGGCCGTCTCGCGCAGCATGAGGGCCTGCGGGTCGAACCAGCGGCCCTGGTACAAGAGGCGCCCGAGCTTGAGGCCGTTCGTGCGGTACTGCTCGATGGTGTCCTCGTTGTGGATGCCGGTCACCAGGCGCTCGTAGGCGATGTGCAGCAGCGCCAGGCCGGGGGCCTCGTAGATGCCGCGGCTCTTGGCCTCGATGATGCGGTTTTCGATCTGGTCGCTCATGCCCAGGCCATGGCGGCCGCCGATGCGGTTGGCTTCC
>JAANMW010002842.1_pt1 | contig 14711 bp, 14 predicted proteins | sample 7279671 | NCBI WGS metagenome assembly JAANMW01 (sample SAMN14094541, study PRJNA606508) | bioreactor metagenome | isolation source: A lab-scale SPAN reactor treating ammonium-rich wastewater day 247 | place: Ireland: Galway | collected 2017-09-19
GGACCCGAAAGTGGGAACCGGTTTCGGGATAAATCCGATGCTCAATCAATTAACTGGAGCGGCGGCGCTGATTCCATTTGACCGGCGGCCGCTCTAGCGAAAGAACGACCGCTGCTTCTCGTCGAAAATGGCCCGCCAGATGCCTGACGGGCCCATTTCAACTCGAACCTCGAACTGGAGTCAGCGCGGCGCCAGCACCATGACGACCTGGCGGCCCTCGAACCTGGCGTCCTGCTCGACCTTGGCGTAGGCGGAAACGTCGGCCTTCACCTTGTCGAGCAGCTTAGTGCCGATCTCCTGGTGAGCCATCTCGCGGCCGCGATAGCGCAAGGTGATCTTCACCTTGTCGCCCTCCTCGAAGAACCGCTGCATCGCCTTCATCTTCACGTTGTAGTCGTGATCATCGATCATCGGGCGGAGCTTGATCTCCTTGATCTCGACGATCTTCTGGCGTTTGCGCGCCTCGGCGGCTTTCTTCTGGGCCTGAAACTTGTATTTCCCGTAGTCCATGATCTTGCAGACGGGAGGACTGCTGTTCGGCGCGATCTCCACGAGGTCCATGCCTGCTTCCATGGCCATCTTGATCGCGGCGATCGTTTCCACGGTACCTTGATTGGTACCTTCCTGGTCGATCAGTTGAACCTGGGCATTGCGGATTTCATCGTTGGTGCGCGGTCCGTCTTTCGCGACGGGCATTGGCGCTCTGTTGGGACGGCGAATGGGTGGCTCTCCAATGTGGTGACGGAAGCGCCTACTTTGAAGGAATAAGCGGCTCCGGGCAAGCGGCTGGATCAACGTGCCGGCAAAACCATCGACCGCGAGGTATTTTGGTCACGTATTTGGTCACGCCGGCTGGCCCCGGTCAGAACCCGGAAGCCCGCTGCTTGTTCCGTACGCGGCCAGGCCGTGAGATACAATGCTAGGACGGGGCGGACCTATGACAGACGGAACGGCAACACAGTTCATCGAGGTCGGCGGCGGTAACGCCGCGCGCCGGATCGCGGTGCGGGCGCGGCGCGGCGGCGCGCCGGGTCTGTTCTGGCTCGGCGGCTTCATGTCCGACATGGCGGGCACCAAGGCGCTCGCGCTCGATGCGTGGGCCGCCGAGCACGGCCGGGCCTGCGTGAGGTTTGACTATTCCGGCCACGGGGAAAGCGGCGGCGAGTTCACCGACGGCACCATCAGCCGCTGGCTCGAGGAAAGCCTCGCGGTGTTCGAAGCCTTTTGCGAGGGACCGCAGGTGGTGATCGGCTCGTCAATGGGCGGCTGGATCGCGCTCCTGCTGGCGCGCGCGGTGGCGCGAAGGGCATCCGCCCGCGCCACGCTTTCCGGCCTCGTGCTGATCGCGCCGGCGCCCGACTTCACCGAGGAACTGATGTGGAAGGCGTTTTCGCCGGAAGCCAGACATGCCCTCGAAACGCACGGCGTCTGGCTGCGGCCCTCCGACTACGGCGATCCCTATCCGATCACACGCAAGCTGATCGAGGACGGGCGCAACCATCTGCTGCTTGGCGGCAGCATCTCGACCGGCTGTCCGGTGCGCATCCTGCAGGGCGCCCAGGACACGGACGTACCGTGGCGGCATGCCTTCGCGCTGACCGAACGGCTGCCGAGCGACGATGTGGTGCTGACCATGATCAGGGACGGCGATCACCGGCTGTCGCGTCCGCAGGACATCGCGCGGATTCTCGCGGCGGTGGGGGAGTTCTGAACCGGCCGGTCCCGGACCCCTGCTGTTCAAGCCTTCGGACCGGGCCGCTTCATCTGCGCTTCACGATGAGTTTGGCCGCGCCTTCATTGTTGCGGTAGAATGTGTCGTAGAAACCGGGAACACCCAGCACCGCATCGTTGACGAACACGAGCAGCTCGCCGCTGCGCGTCGGACGGATCACCGCCTCGATGGTGCCGTCTTCGGGATCGGGATCGAGAAACACTTCTTCGCCGCCGACCGCGCCGTAGCGCAGCACCAGACGGAACCACGGCCGCGTCAGCTCGCGGCGCAGGGGGACGCCGAGCACCAGCGCAAGCTGCTGGTGCCAGTCCGGCGCATCGGTCGAGTAGAAACCGCCGAGCGGGGACGCAATGCCACCGTCACGGAACGGCTCGGTGGTTTCCACCTTGACCAGATAGCGCGCGCCGTTGCCCTCGACGAAAATGCCGGTGTTGTTGCAGAGGCCAGACGTGGCGAACGTCACGCTGGCCTCCTCGCCGCGCGCCAGCCTCTCCGCCTTGGGGTTCTCCCGACAGGTGAAGCCCGCAATGTCCTGAACATTATAAAGGAGATGGCTTGTCAGCGTGACGCCGAGATAGACAAACAGGAGCGCGAAGAACGCCGGCGCGCCACGCCGCTTCAGCCAGTCGTGAAAGGCCGTGTAGATGCGGCTGGTGCGCAGCCGATAGATCCAGTTTTTCGGCCGCGTGACGGGCGCGGACGGGGCGCGCCGCCAGATCGCACCCATCGTATCCGAGATGCCGGCCGCAAGCCGCCCGCTCCAGGCGATCAGCACGATCACGGCGGCGAACAGAAGTGAAAACTGTACCGGGCTGCGGGCGTAGCCATCGATCCAGGTCTGCGCGAATCCCGGCAGGAAGCCGCCGACCAGGCGGATGATGTCCGAGATCCAGCGGAACGGGCTGAGATACTCGTCCTTGGCCGGCAGCTTGCGCAACAGCGGATAGAGCACGAGCCAGAGCGAAACGCCGACGGTGAGAAAGTAAACGATGCGGCGCTTCCACACCTCGTTCCAGACGTGCTCCTGCGCCTCGGCGCGCGTCGCCGCCTCGCCCGAGGTCTCAAGCCCGAACGCATCCGGCGTGACGATCCGCCCGTCGTAAGTCGCGACATCGTAAACAGCCGGAAGCCCTACCGGCGCATAGGCGTGGGCACGGCTCGCGATACGGCACAAGGCGCTCTCGTGAACCTTTGGCCGCGCCACCGACACCACGTCGCGTTTCGCGTAGGTATAGTTGGAGAGAAGCTCGATCTTGCGCGGGCCGTAGCGATAGTAGCCGCCAAGACCCTTGCGCGGATCATAGAGCCGGCCGTCCTTGTCGCAGTTGACGATGGCATGCTTGAAGGTGTCGGGATCAGCCGGCGGAGTCCCCTGATCCGACTTGAAGCGCAAGCCGCAGGCTTCCGCCTCCCGCAGCATCCAGACCAGCGGGATATAGGCCAGCGAATCGTCCGGATAGCCGCCGCCGACGTTGGAGTGAACGCCGGGAAACCAGACCTGACTCACCTGCTCGTCGGCAAGATAGCGCTCGCCGTCCCTCCGTGGCGAGGAAGATCGTGCGCCGCATTCATCCCACAGTTCGGGATGAAAAGTGGTTCGCTCCTCGTCGATCGACAGCGCCTGGCAGGCCCGCGTCACCCGCGCCAGATCGAGCCTGTGGTCGGGGAATTGCAGCGGCCAGATGAAGCGGCTGATCCCTCGCGTCATCTCATCGATCGGCAGCCCGTAGGCGGCGACCGTATCCCACACGCCGATGAAGCGGATGCGCTGGATCACGCGATTGTCCGCCTTGTCGTAATCGTCGCGCCACACCAGATCGCGCAAGGTCCGGAACAGATGCTCGACGCGCCAGACGGTATGATAGCGTTCGCGGCGATAGGCGCGATAGGCGGCGCGCGCCTTGCGATCCAGTTCCTTCTCGGTGGCGGCGACGATCAGTCCCTGATTGAGAATCAATCCCATCACCACGCGAATGGTGAAGGCGCCCCGGCTGAAGCCGAAACCGAAGATTTCGTCGCCATCGTCGCGCCAGTTGCGGCAGGCGAACTTGTAGATGTCGATGACGTTGCGTTTCAGCCCGAAGCCGAAGGCGCCGCCAAGCATGGCCAGCGGCTTGAACGACGAGGTGCCCACGCCATCGTCGTAGAATGCGACCTGATCCGATCCCGACAGATCGAGCGCCTCGAACGTGCGCCAGACATTGGTGCGCCAGACCTTCGCCGCGGAATTTCCGGTGCCGTCGGACAGCAGAATGATTTTCCGGCTCATGCCAGCTCCCGGACGATGTCGCGCGACGGCGACGCCTACGCTCTTCCTCAAAACGAACGACGCCCGTTACGGGCGTCGTTCGCGTCGGCATCAGCTTAACCCTGACCGTGACATAACTTGCGAGTTAGGCGCCTTACAGCTGTGATCGGCCTTGATCCTATCCGGGAGCCGATCTCCCCTTTTGCGCCGGTTGCGTCCCTTTCGGGTCGTTCTGTGATCGTCACGACGGGTTCGAGGTCATCCCAAAATTATCGACCATCAAACCCGTCGTTCCCTGAGTGACGTGACTCAATCGTCACAAGAAGTTAGCGACAGCTTTCGTCGAGGACGCCACCGCGGAACTGAACCCCTCACGAAGGTTCGTCAGGAACTGAGCGAAGGGCGACGGACCAGCCTTGACGGTCTTGCGACGGTTTTCCAGCCGGTTCATGCTCAAGCTCTGCCCGTCGGCCTGCTCAGCCATCGACACGGGCGCTTCCTGGACGGAGGCACTCATTTCTTCGCTGGCAGCGGCGGCCGATTCGATCACCGTGGCGTATTGGACAACCTTGGTCGTCTTGCCCTGGGCATCGAGGACCGGGATGTACGAAGCCCGGATCCGGACTTCGCTGCCGTCCTTGGCGATACGCTTGTATTCGGCCGACTGAGCCTCGCCGCGATTGAGCTTGCCCCAGAACTCGCGATAGGCAGAACCGGAACGCTCCGAAGACTCGACAAACATTCCGTCATGCTTACCGCTAACCTCGCCGAGGGTGTAACCCATCGCCTTCAGGTACTTATCGTTGGCGGCGATAATGGTGCCGTCCGGCCTGAACGAAGCGATCGCCTGGGCGCGTTCGATGGCGGCGAGCTGACCCTCGTTCTCCAGGGCCTTGAGCTTCCTGGCGGTGATATCGGTCGCGATCTCAACCACCTTTACAGGCTTGCCCCTCGAATCCAGAACCGGATTATAGGAAGCCTGCAGCCAGACCGTCTTGCCATCCTTGCCGATGCGCTTGTACTCGGCGGACTGAGCTTCGCCGCGAGCGAGCCTGGCCCAGAAGTCGCGATAGGCGGTGCTGGTCCGCTCAGCAGCCTCCACAAACATGTTGTGGTGCTTGCCCTGGATGTCCTTGAGGAGCGAGTAACCAAGCGTTTTCAGGAAGTTGTCGTTCGCGGTCAGGATCTTTCCATCCATGCCGAGTTCGACGACCGCCTGCGACTTTCCGATGGCCGTGATCTGGCCTTCGAGATCAGCCGACTTCACCTTCTGCTTGGTGACATCAGTCGCGAACGCAACGACCTTGAAAGGCTTGCCGCTCTCGTCCGCGATCGGGTTGAAGGTCGCCAGCAGCCACACTTCGTTCCCGGCCTTATTAATCCGCTTGTATTCAGCGGATTGAGGCTCACCGAGATTGAGCCTGGCCCAGAAGTCGCGATAGGCGTCGCCAGCCCGCTCCGATGACTCCACGAATACCCGGTCATGCTTCCCCTGCATTTCACCGAGAGTGTAGCCCATCACATTGAGGAAGTTCTTGTTCGCGGTAATGATCGTGCCGTCGAGGTTGAATTCGACCACAGCCTGCGCGCGCTCGATGGCTGAGACCTGACCCGCGTTCGCCAGATCCTTGATCTTCTTGGCGGTGATATCAGCCGCCAGCGCGATGATTTTTTTCGGATTCCCCCTCGAATCCAGCACCGGAATGTAGGAAGCCTGAACCCAGACCTCGTCGCCGTGCCTGTCGATACGTTTGAATTCGGCCGATTGGGTCTCACCCTTGTTCAGCCTGGCCCAGAAGTCGCGATATGCGGCGCCGGACCGCTCGTCCGCCTCCACAAACATGCTATGGTGCTGGCCTCGAACATTCGCCAGCGTATAGCCGAATATGCCGAGGTAGTTCTCGTTAGCCGTGATGACCGTTCCATCAAGCCCGAGCTCGATGACGGCTTGCGATTTTCTGATGGCTGCGGTTTTCGCAGCATCTTCTTTCGCGATCGACCACTTTTTGAAGAAAAACATTGATCCTCCCCAGGAGTTAGATCCAAGAACACCGAGGCTCCGACTCGCGGGCGAAACCTTGGTATACCGATCATGAATGGAATCGGTTAAAACGAGGTTAATTCTTTAACCATCACGGCCGGGTGCCGGCCTGCGCCGCAAGGCCCGGCCTCAAAATGCCTTGCTGGTAGCCGACCCTGACATTTATTTAGTTATTTCAATAGCTTACTGTCACCAATGCACGGGCCAGGAGGCCGGGCGGCGGAGTTTCCCGTCTTTGTTGCAGTGCGAGGACAACGGCCCGGTTTCCTTAAGCAAGACAGCATCATGGCCGCCGCTGAAGGCGGCATTAACAATTCAGGACGCAGGAAATTTGGCCGGCTCCGGAGTCGGGAAAGCCCTCCGGGCATCAAAAAATTGTCCCGGCGTCCCTGAAAAATCAGAAGCGAAAATGCCTGGAGAAGCCGGCGGAACGTCGACAGTCCGTTCCGCGTGGACCATTCCCACGGATTGAACCCCGGTTTTCGGTGACGGATACTGAAATAAAGAGAGTGTCTGTTGAAATCTGGAGCGGGCGAAGGGATTCGAACCCTCGACCCCGACCTTGGCAAGGTCGTGCTCTACCCCTGAGCTACACCCGCATCCGAAAACAGGCGACCGATCGCGGGCCGCCGGAGGCGAGAGCTATGCCAAATGCGGCGCGCGAATGCAACAGCCGGATCAGATATTAATGTCACTCCTCCAAGTCTTCCGGTTGGGTGACGGCCGCGAAGACCGGGCGAACCCGGCCGCCGATTGCAAAAATTCCGCACAGGGACCAATTTAGGGTCCGGGGCGTGCTAGCGTGACGGCTCAGACTTTGCTTTCGTCTCGGCGCTTTCGTCTCGGCGAAATTTACCCAGCGGGTTTCCGATGACGAGGGTTTGTGTCACGGGGCGCTGGCCAAGAATAGGCGAACGTCGGATAACGGCACCAGACCGCTCATTCCGGGGACATCAGGCGAGGATCACGTGACCATAGTCGAGCACGGCGGCGGGCCGCCACCACAGACGCCGGATCTGATCAATGAGACGACGACGCAGACCTTCATGAAGGATGTCGTCGAGGAATCGATGCACCAGCCGGTGCTGGTCGATTTCTGGGCGCCGCGGAGCGGAGGTTGCCGCCAACTGACCCCCCTGCTGGAAAAGGCGGTGCGCGCCGCCGCCGGCAAGGTCAAGCTGGCGAAGATGAATATCGATCAGCATCCCGCGATCTTTCAGCAGCTCGCGGCCCAGATCGGCAATCAGTCGATTCCGGCGGTGTTCGCCTTCGTCGGCGGGCGGCCGGTCGACTATTTCACAGGCGCGGTCCCCGAGAGCCAGGTCAAGGATTTCATCGACAAGCTGACGCAAGGCGCGGGGGCGGCGCCGGGCGCCCCGAATATCGAAGAGATCCTGCAAGAGGCAGACGCCGCGCTCGCTGAAGGCGATCCGGCCACCGCGGCCGCGGTTTATGCCGAGGCTCTCGGGATCGACGCCGCCAATCTCCGGGCGATCGCCGGGCTGGCGCGCTGCTATGCCAGCACCGGCGCGATCGACAAAGCCAAGCAAACGCTCGCGCTGGTTCCGGAATCGAAGCGTGGCGACGCCGCCGTGACCACCGTTCAGGCCATGATCGACCTTGCCGAACAGGCGAGCTCACTGGGACCGATCGCCGAGCTCGAGCAGAAGGTTGCGGCCGACCCGCTCGATCATCAGGCACGATTTGACCTGGCCACGGCATTGAACGCCGACGGCAAACGCAGCGAGGCCACCGATCATCTGCTTGAAATCGTGAAGCGCGATCGCAAATGGAACGATGATGCCGCCCGCAAGCAGCTCGTGCAGTTCTTCGAGGCATGGGGCGCCACAGACGAAGCCACCGTGGAGGGGCGCAAACGACTGTCGACGATTCTGTTTTCCTAGAGCGGGATGAGGAAAAGTGTGGTGCGGTTTTCCGCCCGCATCCCGCGTCTCAAAATGTTGGACTCGATCACGTTCATGGTTCTGGATCGAATAGATCCAGAACCATCGCGATCTAAGCGCCGGACCAGCCCATGCCCATCAATGCCGATTACCGCGGTCCCGCTGACCTTCCCGAAGTGATACCGGTGTTCCCGCTGCCCGGCGCGCTGCTGCTGCCGCGCGGGCAAATGCCGCTCAACATCTTCGAAATGCGCTATCTCGCGATGGTCGACGACGCGCTGCGGGACGGCCATCGCCTGATCGGCATGATCCAGCCCGACCTCACCCATTCCGCGAGCGAGGACAAGCCTGAACTGTTCCATGTCGGCTGCGCCGGACGCATTACCCAGTTCGCCGAATCCGGCGACGGCCGTTATATTCTCGAACTCACCGGGGTGTCGCGTTTCAAGGTCGTGGAAGAGCTGACGGTGCTGACGCCCTATCGCCAGTGCAAAGTCGATTTCTTCGCTTACGCCGATGATCTAACCGCGCGTAAAGGCGAGGACGACGTCGACCGCAAACGGCTGCTCGAAGTGCTGACCGATTTTCTCAGGGTCAACGATCTGAAGGTGGACTGGAACGGCATCGAGAACGCCCCGAACGAGGCGCTGGTCAACGCGCTGGCGATGATGTCGCCCTACGGCCCCCCCGAGAAGCAGGCCATGCTGGAGGCAGCCGACCTGAAAACCCGCGCGGAAATTCTGATCGCCGTCACCGAAATGGACCTCGCGAAGAAGCGCACCAGCGGCGATCCCGGATTGCAGTAGCGAGGCAAGCGCCTCACACCTCATCATGATGCAATGACGCACCTATCCGCCCGACCTGACCTTTCGAAGAGACCCGCATGACGCCGCCCCCCTCTGATCGTCCCGAGGATACCGCCGATCCGAAGCTTCTTGAGATTCTGGTCTGCCCGGTGACCAAGGGTCCGCTGGAACTGGACGGCGCGCGGCGGGAACTGATTTCACGCTCGGCGAAGCTGGCCTATCCGATCCGCGACGGCATTCCGATCATGCTGCCGGAAGAGGCAAGGAAGATCGAGTGAGACGATGCACGTCATATCGTCTCGAAAAGATCATCTCACAAAACAAGCGTAACAAATCGTCATAGCGCGTCGCTGTCGGTCTCGCCGGTGCGGATGCGCAGGGCGTGATCGATCGGCAGCACGAAGAGCTTGCCGTCGCCGATCTGGCCGGTGCGGGCGGCGGCGGCGATGGCCTCGACAGCTTTGTCCGCGAGCTCCGACGCCACCGCGACCTCGATCCTCAGCTTGGGCAGGAAGTTCACGACGTATTCGGCTCCGCGATAGATTTCCGTATGGCCTTTCTGACGTCCATAGCCCTTGACTTCTGTCACGGTCATGCCGTGCACGCCGAGCGCGGTCAGCGCCTCCCGGACCTCGTCAAGCTTGAAGGGTTTGATCATGGCGACGACGAGTTTCATGGTCCGGCCCCTTTATCCTGCTCGGCAACCCGGTTATGACCGGATACGTTCCCGACCAATCTGCCATCTTTCGCGGCCGCCGGCACGGCGAATTTGCCGATCACACCATGCGCGCGCGAATTGGCCGCGCCGCGCCAACGGGCCGGATTTTTTCATGAACCAGCGGCGTCTTCTTTCCGACCAATCATCGTTCCGGCAGCGAGGCCGAAGGATTTGAGGGGCATGCATGCCGAATCGTCAGTGGTTTTTCGCTTCCGGTAATACTCAGCAGGGCCCGTATTCCGAGGACCAGCTGCGGGATTTCATCGCCCGCGGCGCGGTCAGAGCCGACACGCGCGTCTGGACCGAGGGCATGTCGGACTGGCAGAGAGCGGGCGATGTTCCGGGCCTCCTGTCCGGCGGTTCGGCTGCTCCGCCCATGCCGCCGGCGGCGGCGCGTGAGAGCGCGGTGCTGGCGAGTGCCGGACCCACCGGCGCTCCGCTGTCCGTGGATCTCAACATCTGGGCGCTGCTTGGACGCGCCCTGATCTTCGTGATCGGCTTCCTGCTGGTGATTCCGGCGCCGTGGGTGGCGACCAGCTTCTACGGATGGTTCATCTCTCAGGTGCGGGTGCCGCAGCGCCCCAAGCTGAGCTTTACCGGCCAGCCGATGGACATCTGGTGGGTGTTCGTGCTGCTCGCGCTGTGCGCCTATTCCGGCCTGACCGACATACCCTATATCGGGATCATTCTGATTCCGGTGCAGGCCTGGCTGTCGTGGATGACGATCAAATGGGTGGTGGCGAACATCAGCGCCAACGGGCAGCCGCTTCGGCTTTCATTCCGGGGCGAGGCGCTGCATTACATCGGCTGGTTCGTGCTGCTCAACCTCTCCTTCATCACCATCATCGGCTGGGCATGGGTCACCACGGCGATGACGCGGTGGCTGTTCCGCAACATCGACGGCACCCGGCGCGAGATCATCTTCAATGCCAGCGGCCTTGAAGTGTTGTGGCGAACGGTGGTGGTTGCGATCGGCTGTATATTGATCATCCCGATCCCGTGGGTGCTCGGCTGGTTCGCGCGCTGGTACGTCTCGCAGGTCGCACTGGCGCCGCGGGCGGCATGATGCGGATTGCCATAGCGTTTTCAAGCGAAGCATGTCCTCGGGCTAGACCTGAAGTTGAATCACTGTCGTCGTCATGGCCGGGCTTGTCCCGGCCATCTACGTCTTTGATCCGGCAAAGACTTAAAGACGTGGATGCCCGTGACAAGCACGGGCATGACGGATCCGGCTGAACATATCCCGTTCGAAAACCGGTTCTCCGCTTTCCGGATGATGCCCTATAGCTTTTTCAAGCGAAGCATGTCCTCGGGCTAGACCCGAGGATGGAAACCGGTTCGCGTGAAGAAAACGCGTTAGATCAAGGTTATGGAGCCTCGCTTCTGATTCCATCAGAAGCGAAAAGGCTCTAGCGCCGCTCTCGGACCGAGCCTTCCTGCGCCACCGATGCGATCAGCGTGCCGTCCTGCCTGAAGATCAGGCCGCGCGCGAGGCCACGGCCGCTCTGCGCGCTCGGCGAATCCTGCGCGTAGAGCAGCCATTCGTCGGCGCGGAACGGGCGGTGAAACCACATGGCGTGATCGAGCGAGGCAGCCATCATGTGCCTGTCGAACAGGGTGCGGCCGTAGCGCGCCATCACCGCATCCAGCAGCGCGAAATCCGACGCATAAGCCAGCGCGCACATGTGCAGCGCCGGGTCGTCGGGCAGTTTCGCCGCCGTGCGGATCCAGACATGGACGCGGCCGTCCCCGATCTTCTCACCGAAGTAGCGCTTGAGTTCGACCGGACGCAGGTCGATCGGCCGGTCCGATTCGTAGTAGCGGCGGATGAACTCCGGCATCTCCCTGAACACCGGCTGCTTGATGAATTCCTCCGGCGAAAGCTGCTCGGGCGGCGGCACGTCCGGCATTCTCTCCTGATGATTGATGGCGCCCTCCTCGTCCACATGGAACGAGACCATGATCGAGAAGATGGCGCGGCCGTGCTGGATCGCGGTGACGCGCCGCGTCGCATAGCTCTTGCCGTCGCGCAGCCGCTCCACCTGATAGATGATCGGAACGGCGGGGTCGCCCGGCAGGATGAAGTAGCAATGCAGCGAGTGCGGCAGGCGGCCTTCCACGGTGCGGCAGGCTGCGGCCATCGCCTGCCCGATCACCTGCCCGCCGAACACCCGCTGCCAACCCGTCTTCGGGCTGCTGCCGCGAAACAGGTTTTCCTCGATCGGCTCCAGATCGAGGATCGAGATCAGATCGGTCAGGCTTTCGGACATCAAGGCGCTTTCAACATGAACTCATGCATTGTCATATCGTTAGTCCGGGTTCACGGCTTCCAAGCGCCTGAAACGACGATACGGTTCAGGCGGTTGCTAAGGAAGCAACGTTTGGAAACAGGTTTCGTCCGGCTATACTGCGGCAGCATAGAAGCAAGGCGTACGCACCATGACGACACAACAGAGCATTGTCATCTGCGGCGGCGCATTTGCCGGACTGGCGCTGGCGCTGGCGCTGCGTCAGGGGCTCGGCGCTGAAATTCCGATCGTGGTCGCCGATCCGATGCTGGCGAACCGGCCGAGCCGCGATCCGCGCGCCACCGCGATCGTCGCCGCGTGCCGCCGGCTGTTCGAGGCGCTCGGGGTCTGGGACGAGGTGGCCGCGACCGCGCAGCCGATGCTCGACATGGTGGTCACCGATTCGAAGCTTGAGGACGCCACCCGTCCGGTGTTCCTGACCTTCGCCGGCAACGTCCAGCCCGGCGAGCCGTTCGCGCACATGGTGGAGAACCGCTACCTGATCGAGGCGCTGGCGTCGCGCGCGGAAGCCGCGGGCGTCGATCTGCGCGCCACGGCGGTGACAGGAAACGATGTCCGGCCCGGCGGCGTCACCGTCTCGCTGGCCGACGGCTCGACGATCGAGGCGAGCCTTCTGGTCGCGGCCGACGGCGCGCGCTCGAAGCTGCGCGAGCGCGCCGGGATCGCCACCCACGGCTGGGAGTATGATCAGTCCGGCATTGTCGTCACTGTTGGCCACGAGCGCGATCATCAGGGCCGCGCCGAAGAGCATTTTCTTCCCGCCGGGCCGTTCGCGATCCTGCCGCTGACGGGCAGGCGCTCTTCGCTGGTGTGGACCGAGAAGCGGACGGACGCCGCGCGCATCGTCGCGTTGCCTGACGAGGAGTTTCACGCCGAACTGGAACAGCGCTTCGGCCTTCACCTCGGCGAGGTCAAGGCGCTCGACAAGCCGCGCGCGTTTCCGCTTCAGTATTTTGTCGCGCGCTCGTTCATCGCGGAGCGGCTGGCGCTGGTGGGCGACGCGGCGCATGTGATCCACCCGATCGCGGGACAGGGCCTCAACCTCGGACTGAAGGATGTCGCGGCGCTGGCCGAAGTCGTGGTCGATGCGGTCAGGCTCGGCATCGATCCGGGGCAGGCCGACGTGCTGGAGCGCTATCAGCGCTGGCGGCGCTTCGACACCATGGCGATGGGCTTCGCCACCAACACGCTGAACGTGCTGTTCTCCAACGAATCGACGCTGTTGCGCAGCGTGCGCGATCTCGGGCTCGGTCTGGTCGACCGAATGCCGCCTTTGAAAAACGCCTTCATTCGCCAGGCGGCCGGACTGACCGGCGAAGTACCGCGGCTATTGAAGGGCGAGGCGTTGTAGGCACGTGTGCGCGTTCTTGAATGGATTTGTCTCCGGAGCAAGAACCGATCTTTTTCCTGCGGGGCTATTGTTGTTGCTGTCGGATAGCACGTCGCTTTTGATCAAAAATTTGGTATTGACCTTCCGCAAAAGCATCGGCCTTCGTCCGCTTAACTACGCCCATGCCGCGCAAGAGCGGACGATTGTTGAATTTTATGAACTCATCCATCTTTTGCTCCGCTTCTGCCATCGTAACCAAGCGACTCTGTTCTAGCTGGTCCTCAAAATAATCGAGCAGCATCGTCGCAAAGCGATTCTTGTCCTTGATTTCCTGTTCGGCGAGATAATTGTTTGCTATCGTAACGTCGCTCTTCCGCAGGTTATCATTCGCCCAAGTACAGCCCCATGTTGGGATGCTGGGCATTTGCCCTTTGCATAATCAGCTCAGGACCAGTCATCTGGGTAATTGCCCAGAGAAGTTTGTTTTGCATCCCAGCGTAGAAGTTTCTCCAGTGCTCGGAGTGCGGATCGTAGTCGCGACACATAGCGCAGATGCTGCGCACTTCGCGATAAATGTTAGCTTCCGAAGCTCGGATATCGCGGATGGTCTCCCGCAATTCGGTGATTCGATTATTCTCTTCCGGCCGCTTGAGGCGGTCAGCATCAATGGACCAGCCTTTGAGCACCATCTCTTTGAGACGCTCAGTAGCCCAAATCCGGAACTGGGTGGCTTGCTTGGAGCTAACCCGATAGCCAACACTAATGATGGCATCCAGATTGTACTGCATGGTCACATATAATTTTCCGTCCGCCGCAGTTCTTTCATTTTTTGAAATAACTGAGATTGGATTTAACTCACCCTCCTCAAAAATATTCTTTAGATGACGGCTGACCGTAGGCACATTGACGCCGAACAGATCGCTCAATTGTTTTTGAGTCATCCATAGCGTATCACCATGATATTTAACGTCTATTTTTTTCCTTTATCGGTTCCATATACAAAGAGTCTATCGCCAGTAACAGCGTCCTCACCCTCGCCAATAACGACTCCGGAACCGACCGCAGGCACACCCGCAGGCAGCTTAGCAACCTCCTTTTCGACTCTTTCGAGTGTGACCCGTTTGCGCGGTGGCATCGCGAATCTCCGGTTATGAAACCCTTAGGAAGCTAGCGATACCGCCAGCCATCCAAAGAAGCGGGTTCGTGAAGAACACAATCCTCGCGAAGCTACAAGAACAAACCAAGAAAATCCACCCTCTCCCCGATGGTTAATCGCGTCTTAACCCGGCCGCAGCTAAGCTTACTCAACCCTCTTTCGTCCGGCCTCGACCTTCGGCCGAACGTGTTGAAAGTGTTGACGCTTAACCGATGGCAATCCCCGCTTCATCGCGCGCGGCGCCAGGCGCTGCCAGCCCGACTCAGCTCGACGCCGGCGCGTCCCCGTCAGCCGACGGCCCGTCCGCGTTGACGGCTGCGAGCGAGCGGTCGCCGTTCGCGCGGACGGCGGAACTGCTTGCGCCCTTTGAGCCGGAACAGTCCCTGATCAACCTGTCGCTGGGCGAGCCGCAGCACCCGCCGCCCGATTTCGTCGGCCCGATCCTGTCCCGGCATATCGACGAGTTC
>JAANMW010002847.1_pt1 | contig 14690 bp, 14 predicted proteins | sample 7279671 | NCBI WGS metagenome assembly JAANMW01 (sample SAMN14094541, study PRJNA606508) | bioreactor metagenome | isolation source: A lab-scale SPAN reactor treating ammonium-rich wastewater day 247 | place: Ireland: Galway | collected 2017-09-19
GGGCTGGAGACGCTGGTGCCGAAGTTCCGCTCGAAGGAGATGATCACGTTCGTGGTGGCGGGTGGCGAGGCGGGCAAGTTCGGGGCGTACCTTGGCGGGCCTCTGGCTTCTTCGGGAGCGAGAGGCGGAGCATGCCGTGCTCGAAGGCGGCCTCGGCCTTCTCGGCCTCGACGGTCGGGGGAAGGCGGAGCTGGCGCTGGAAGGTGCCGTAGCGGATTTCGCGGCGGAGGTAGTTCTCCTCGCTGGCCTCTTCCTTGTGCTCGAACTCGCCCTTGATGGTGAGGACATCGTCCTCGACGGAGATATCGACATCCTTCGGGTCGACCCCGGGGATGGCGGCCTTGATGACGAAGCTGTCGCCAGTCTCGATGACATCGAATGCGAGGTTAGCGGGACCAAGGTCTTCGCCGCCGTTGCGGAAGACGGGGACACGCGGGAAGTTTCCTTCGAAGACGCGGTCCATCAGGCTGCGCATCGCGGCGAAGTCGGCTGCGGGGTCCCAGCGGGTCAGTGCGGTTGCCATTGGTGATACACCTCCAGAGCTTGTGTTGTGCTGCTGACCACGATAGCAGCTGTAGCAGAGGCCGTGCAACTACTCTGACAATTTCTTTATCAAGTCTCTTCACGCGGCGGTTGTTGCCGAGGCTGCTTACCCTGTAGAGTAAATTCATGGCGAAGGACCTCTACGACGCGCTCGGTGTGCCCCGCACTGCCTCGGAAAAAGACATCAAAGCGGCCTACCGGCGGCTCGCCCGCAAGTTCCACCCCGATGTGAACCCAAACGACAAGGCTGCCGAGTCCCGCTTCAAGGAAGTCAACGCCGCCCACGAGGTCCTCTCCGACCCAGACAAGCGCAAGAAGTACGACAAGTGGGGCGACCGGTGGGAGATGGCCGACCAGCTGGAAGCAGCGCAGGCTGGCCGCGGCGCCGGTGCCGCCTTCCGGGGCAACGGGGGCGAGGCCTTCGGCGACTTCGGCTCCATCTTCGATTCCTTCTTCCGGCGCGAACGGGGCGGGCCGCGCGCCCAGGCCGGCAACCGTCGCGGCCAGGACGTGGAAACGTCCGTGGAGGTCAGCCTGGAGGAGGCGTTTCACGGCACCAGCCGCACGGTGAACCTGCAGACCCAGGAGGTCTGCCCCACGTGTGGTGGCTCAGGCGAAATCGCGGGTGCGATCTGCCACACCTGCGAGGGTATGGGCGCAGTCGCCCGGCCGCGCCGTCTCGAAGTCCGCATACCGGCAGGCGTGAAGACCGGCTCGCGCGTGCGCGTCGCTGGCGAGGGCCGCCCGGGCTCGGGCAAAGGGGCCGCGGGCGACCTCTACCTGGTGGTCACGGTCCTCCCGCACGGGCGCTTCGAACGAAAAGGCGACGACCTCCACACCGAGGCTGAGGTGCCGTTTCTCGACGCCATCCTTGGCGGCGAGGTGACCGTGAACACGATCGATGGCCGCGTGGCGCTCCGCATCCCGGAGCTCACCCAGAATGGCCGCCAGATCCGGCTGGGCGGGAAGGGCATGCCCGTCCTGGGCGCCCAGGGCAAGCGCGGCGACCTCTTCGTGAAGGTCCGCGTGAGCCTGCCGGATGCCCTCACGCCCGAAGAGCGGGAACACCTTGAAGCCCTCCGCAAACTGCGGCAGGGCGCCGCCAGCCACCAGGAAGGGAGGTGACACATGGCCCGAAACCGATCGCGTGAACCCATGGACGAGAACGTCGAAGACGACGAGCCGATGTATGTCATCTCGATTGCTGCCCGGCTGGTCGGCATGCACCAGCAGACGCTCCGGTATTACGAACGCGCTGGACTCATCGAGCCCAAGCGTACCGGCGGCAACATCCGCATGTACTCGAACACCGACATCCAGCGCATCCGCCAGGCCCAGCGTCTCGTCGATGAGCTCGGCGTCAACCTCGCCGGCGTGGACATCATCATCCGGATGAGCGAGCAGATCCGCGCGCTCCAGGAAGAGCTCGCGACGACCCGAACCGAACTGGACAAGCTCCGCTCGACACGGCTGCCGGCGCCTTACCGGGCAGGAGGCACGAGGGATGAGGGATGAGGCACACCCAAGTCCTCAGTCCTCAGTCCTTAGTCCTCAGTCCCATCTCCGCGCTTCTCATTCCCAGGAGGGACCCCCACCCATGATGCGACAAGACCGTTTCACCGAGCAGGCCCAACAGGTGCTCGCCAACTCGCAGGAGATCGTGCGCCAGCAGCGCAACTCGCAGTGGGGCGTGCCCCATGTGCTGGCCGCCCTCGTTACGTTCGAAGGGGGGCTCGCCCAGCAAGTCCTCGAAAAGCTCAATGTCGACATGAACCGCCTGCGCGACCGTGTCGGGAAGGCTGTCGCCGGCCTGCCGAAGCTCGCCTATGACGTCGTCCAGATCTACACGACCCCCGAAGTCGTGCGGATGCTCGAGGTCGCCAACGCCGAGGCCGAGCGGCTGAAAGACGACTATGTCGGCGTCGAGCACCTGCTGATCGCCATCGCCGATAACGAAGAGAGCGGGGCGACGCGCCTGCTCGCCGAGTTCAAGGTCAACAAAGAGAGCATCTACCGCGCGCTGCAGGACATCCGGGGAAAGCAACGCGTGACCAGCCAGACCGCCGAGAGCCGCTACCAGTCGCTTGAGAAGTACTCCACGGACCTGACGGAGCTGGCGAAGGCCGGCAAGCTCGACCCGGTCATCGGGCGCGACACGGAAGTCCGGCGCGTGATGCAGATCCTCAACCGGCGGACAAAGAACAACCCGGTCATCATCGGCGAAGCGGGTGTCGGCAAGACGGCTATCGTCGAAGGGCTCGCCCAGCGCATCGCCGCCGGCGACGTACCCGAGAACCTGCAGGACAAGCGCGTGCTCTCGCTCGACATGGGCGCACTGGTCGCGGGCTCGAAGTTCCGCGGCGAGTTCGAAGAGCGCCTGAAGGCTGTCATGGACGAGGTGAAGCAGTCGGAAGGGGAGATCATCCTCTTTATCGACGAGCTGCACACGGTGATGGGCGCAGGCGGGGCGGAGGGCGCGATCGACGCTTCGAACCTGATGAAGCCGGCGCTGGCCCGGGGCGAACTGCACGCGATCGGCGCGACCACCCTCGACGAATACCGCACGCGCATCGAGAAGGACCCCGCACTGGAGCGGCGGTTCGCCCCGGTGTACGTCGATGAGCCGAGCGTGGACGACACGATCGCCATCCTCAAGGGCTTGCGTCCCCGTTACGAAGCGCACCACAAGGTGGAGATCACCGACGACGCGATCGAAGCGGCAGCGCGCCTTTCGAGCCGCTACGTCACCGAGCGGCACCTGCCCGACAAGGCGATCGACCTCATCGACGAGGCAGCGAGCAAGCACGTCATCGACGCGCAGGCGATGCCGGACAACATCCGTGACCTGCAGCAGGAGCTCGACGAGCTCGCGCTGGAGACCGAGGCGGCCGTCCAGAAGGAAGACTACGAAGGCGCCGCCCGGATCAAGCAGCGCATCGTGCAGCTCCAGGATGAGTACAACCGGCGCAAGGCGGAGTGGGCCACCGAGCACCCGGAGGTCGACATGCGCGTCACCGCCGAGGACATCGCCCGGCTCGTTGGCCAGATGACCGGCATCCCGGTGTCGCGCCTCGAAGAGACGGAACAGGACAAGCTCCTGAAGATGGAGGATTACCTCCACGAGCGCGTCATCGGCCAGGACAAGGCCATCGTGGCCGTCTCCGACGCCATCCGGCGCGCGCGGGCGGGGCTCAAGGACCCGACCCGGCCAATCGGCTCGTTCATCTTCCTCGGGCCGACGGGCGTCGGGAAGACAGAGCTTGCCAAGACGCTCGCCGAGTACCTGTTCGACGACGAAGACGCGATGATCCGGATCGACATGTCGGAGTACCAGGAGCGGCACACGGTGAGCCGCCTGATCGGCGCGCCTCCGGGCTACGTGGGCTACGACGAAGGCGGGAGCCTGACCGAGGCGGTCCGCCGCCGGCCGTACCGGGTCATCCTCTTCGACGAGATCGAGAAGGCGCACCCGGACGTCTTCAACACGCTCCTCCAGGTGTTGGACGACGGCCGCCTGACGGACGGCCACGGGCGGACCGTGGACTTCCGCAACACAGTCATCATCATGACGAGCAACCTGGGCACGGGGGCGCAGGAGAAGGCCACCTTCGGCTTCACCCGCCGCAGCGACGACATGACCGACCACGAGCTGCTCCAGGGCTCGATCGAGAAGGCGCTGCGCGAGTTCTTCCGGCCCGAGTTCCTGAACCGGATCGACGAGATCGTCATCTTCGAGCCGCTGACCCACGCCGAACTGACCCGCATCGTCGACATCCTGGCGGCCGAAGTGCGCGAACGTCTGAGCGACCGCAAGCTCGACTTCGAGCTCACCCCGGCGGCCATCGCCGAGCTGGTACGCGAGGGCTTCGACCCGACGTACGGCGCGCGGCCCCTGCGGCGCACTATTCAGCGCCGGGTGGAGAACGAGCTGGCTCGGCGCGTGCTGGCCGGCGAGTTCCGCGACGGCCAGAAGGTCACGGTCGACTTCCGCGACGGGGCCTACGAGTTTACCGTCACTGACTCGCCGGCCGCGGCGGAGAGCGGCGACGTGGTCGAGGGTGAGGTGGTGGAGGTTGGCTAAAGCCGCCCCTCGCGGGGTACGAAGTCCGAAGGCCGGGTGCGCATCGCCCGGCCTTCTTCTTTCCAGGGGGAACCGGGCGAGGGCGGTGTACGTTGTACTGAGTATGAAGACGGCGATTGTCGCTGGGATACTGGCGTTGATGCTCGCCGGGTGTTCGGGGGACGACCAGGCACCCGATGTCACGCCTTCGAGCACGGCCACAGCCGCTGCATCTCCCACCGGTACACCGGATGGCACACCCGATGCGGCATTCCTCGAAACGGTGCCTTCGCCACTTCAGAAGTCGACGCACCAGGCAGGCGAATTGCTCAGCGAGGACACCGGGATCGCGTTCATGGACGCCGCCAGCGGCGCCATCGAGTTCTGGTCGCTGGTCGACCCTGCGGGCGCGCAAGAGTGGCCCCAGCTCTCGCCCACCAGGGATGGCAAGCTCCTCGTCCTTCACCGCGGCAACTCGCCAGCCCGCCACTACGTTATCCGGAGGGACACGGGGGCAGCGTACGAACTGAAGGGCGGCTGGGCGCCCGACACGTCGATCGGTTTCGGCGACGTGATTGGCGTATGGAAGGGCACCGACTACGCCACGCTGGGGCTGCTCGATCTCGCCGGCGGCACCATGACCCGGACGGGAATCACGCGGGATGGGCGCTCCAACTCGAGTCTTACTTCGAGCCCTGATGGCACCGTATTCGTCTTTGGCAACGGGTCCGAGTTCGTCCTGGTTAGCGCGAAAACCGGCGCATCGAGGCTCGTGAAGGACGGACTCTACAACCACCTGGTGTCGCCATTGCCGCATGGCAGGGGGTTCGCGGTCGGCCCGGAGGGCCCGGGTGAATCGTTGAACTTCGACTGGGACGGCAACCCGCTCCCACCCGGCAATGCCTTCGGGCTGTCTCCGGACGGCTCGCTGCGCGCCATCCCCGGTTCCCCCGGTCGGCTCGCCAGCTACGGGATGGGAGCGTTCCCGGTGATCGACACGATCACCATCGTCGATGCGGCGACGGGCGTGCCGCGAGTCCGGTTCCTGGGCGCCTCGTTCCATGGTTGGGCGGCGGATAACTACACGCTGATGGTCGGCGGCGAGGACGGCGGGGAGCGGATCATCGACATCGACGGCCGAGAGATTGCCCGCGTTCCCTTCCCGGGCCTCGTGCAGGGCGGCACACAGTTTTCCCCGGTGGACGCATCGCTCGTCATCACGAACCGGGCAATCCTGGATCTCCAGAGCGGCCGGAAGCTGGAGCTCGTCGTTGGCAACAATATCTCGACCTCCGGCAGATGGAACGCGGATGGCACGGAGGTGGCGTTCTGGATCTTCCCGACGCCGGGCAAGGGCGGCGGCGTGCCGGTGCAGCTCCTGCCGCTGAAATACCAGGAGGCCCCGTTCACCGGCGAAGTGGCTTTGAAGGTGTCGGCGGGAGGGGACTGCCTCAACCTTCGCGATGCCCCCGAAGCGGCAGCCACGGTGATCGCCTGCCTGGTTGACGGCACGCGGCTCACGTTCGAGACCGTCCTCCTGACGACGAACCCGAAGGAACCACCACACGAGTTCATCGGCCAACGGAGCGAGGACTCGAGCATCTGGCTGCATGTGAAGACGGGAGACGGACGGACCGGCTGGGTGAATGCCACGTACGTGGCATGGGTAGACTGACCTCGCCATTTGTCGAGCGGCACACGTGCGGTACGCTGGAAGCTCACCCTCAATCACAGGAATCGAGTGCCCATGCCCGTCATCTCTTATTTCCCCATCTCGCTCCCGCCCGAGGCCCGCGCCGGTTTCGAACAGACCTGGAAGTCGCGCGTCGGCGCGGTCGATACCTTCCCGGGCTTCATCAGCACCGAGCTCTTGGCCCTGCCCGACCGGGGCGAATACGTGGTGCTCAGCCGCTTCGAGGACGAGAAGTCGTTCGAGGCCTGGATCACCTCGGACAACTTCACGAAGGGCCACCGGGGCGAGAGCTACGACAGTTACAAGGACAACCCGGCGATGAAAAGCCACAAGCTCTTCGAGGTGCTGGGCTAACCGCCAGGACGCCAGGGGCGCCGGGGGCGCGCTATGGCCAACAGGTTGAACACAGAGGCGCGGAGGTGCAGAGGATCCTCAAAGAGACCCTCCGCGCCTCCGCGCCTCGTTGTTGGGCTTCGTTGCCGCCCGGTAGGGGTTAGCCGATGAGCGGGTAGGGCGGCTCGAAGAGCTTGCCGTCGACCTTCGTCGAGATCTCCGTCGCCTTGAACTTGGTCGACGTGCTGTCGATGAGGGTGAGGATTCCCTCGCCCTTATCGATGCAGAAGAGGCCCTCCTCCTCCGTGTCCGGGAACTTGCCCTCGAAGCAGCGCGAGTCGCGGCCGGCGATCTTCTGGCCGGAGACTTCCTTGATGTCCTTGTCCTCTCTCACCCGCGCGAGCACGCGTTTGACGTCGAACAGGGTGAAGTTGTCCCCCAGGCCACCGGTGGCGCCGGACTTCAGGCACTGGCCCGAATCCCCGGACTTGAAGCAGGTGAACGAGCTCGTCCCGTCCTCGATGAGGATGAGCTCTTCGAACTCCGCGTTGTCGCCGAGGGAGATTTCCATGCGGGACTTGGGCGGCTCCTGGGCGAAGGTGACCGACCCCTCCTGGGTCTTGCCATCATTGACGATCTCGATCTCATAGGTCACGAGGTAAGTCTTGTCCGAGGCGTCGGCCAGGAGGTCGGAGAAGTCGTCGTCGCCGCCGTCCGCGCCCCGGGTCGCGGTAGCGTCGCTGCCACCGTTACCGCCCGAGGGTGTTTGCCCCGTGGTTGTCTGGGTGGCGTCTGCGCCGCCGTTACCGTTCGCGTCGTCTCCCTTGTCATCGTCGTCGCCGCCACATGCGGCGGCGGTGAGCATCGCGGCAAGGGCCGCGGCCATCAAGAATCGAAACTTCACGTTCCCTCCCATCCCCTGTCGCAGGGGTCCAGCCCATTGTGGGACGGCGTTGGCTGCGAGCCAGCAGCCTGGTTCACAGAAGGGCAAGGCATCTTCACCTGGCATCCGGTCCACGGGAGACCCCATCCCGAACACGGTTCGCACCGGTTATAGTTTGCGTCCAGCGAAATACCTACCGGAGTGCCCCCACCTTGACCACCCTTGAGACAGCCCTGAACAGCAAGGTCCACCAGTTGCTTCTCGACCAGATCGCGCGCGGAATGCAGCTCGGGTCGCAGGTCTGCGCCTACCGCTACGGCGAGAAGATCGTCGATACCCGGGCCGGACAGATGGGGCCCCAGGACTCCCGGCCGGTGACGGCGGATACCCTGTTCAACAGTTTCTCGACCACGAAAGGGGTTGCCGCCACCGCCCTGCATATCCTCGCCGACCGGGGCATCATCGAATACGAGCAGCCGGTGGCGAAGTACTGGCCGGGCTTCGCGAAGAACGGCAAGGGGAAGATCACCGTCGCCCAGGCGATGAGCCACCAGGCGGGCCTCCACGCGATGCCGGAAGACCCGGTGTTCGCGAGGACGCTGCTGAACTGGGAGAACGGCCTGGCCTACATCGAGAACGGCACCCCCGCGTGGGAACCTGGTACGGCGACCGGCTACCACGCGGTGACCTTCGCCTGGGTCGCGGGGGGCATCATCCAGCACGCCAGCGGACGCCACATCAAGGAAGTCCTGGCCGAGGACATCGCCGGGCCGCTCGGCTGCGGCGGCGAGATGTTCATCGGCATCCCGGACGGCGTGGAAGAACGGCTGGCGACGCTCCAGACCGCCGAAGAACAGACCACCGGGGGCGGCGCGCGGCGGCCGCAGATGCAGATCCCGCCTGACCACGACTTCTTCAAGGCGATGCGGCCCAACCTGGACTGGAACTTCGACGACATGGAAGTGCGGAAGGCCTGTATCCCTTCGGTGAACGGGCACTTCAGCGCACGCGCGCTCGCCCGGATGTATGGCGCGCTGGCCAACGGCGGCCAGGTCGACGGCGTGCGCCTGATGTCCGCGGAACGCATCCCGCTGATGACCACCGTCCAGGTGGACACGCCCGACCGCGTCATTGTGATGCCGCTTGTGAAGAGCATCGGTTTTTTCAACGGCGGCAAGGCGATGGGGATGCATGGCGCGACGGGCCCGCGGCGGACCGCCTTCGGCCACCCGGGCGCGGGCGGATCCATCGCATTTGCCGACCCGGAGGTTGGGCTCTCGGTCGCGGTTACCATCAACAAGATGCAGACGACCCTCCAGGCTGAAGGGCCGACGTTCGAGGTGTGCGAGCTCATCCGCAACGAGCTGGGCGTCAACCAGTAGCCGGCAAAGACGGAGCGGAGCGCGGCCGCCGGGTAGAATTGGGATATGACCCAGTTGCAGGCCGCCATCTTCGACATCGGCGGGGTGCTGACGCACTCGCCCGTTACCCGGATCAAGGACTTCTGCCGCGAATACGGCATCCCCGACGAAGTCCGCGTCGCCATCTTCGGACCGGAGGACGGGCCGTGGTCGCGCTTTGAACGGAGCGAGCTGACGCCCGCGGGCTTCGCCGGCGAATTCGACCGCCAGATCGAGCCGGCGGGGACGGCCACCAGCGGGCGCTACTTCCTTGAGTGGTTCTTCCAGGGCTTTGGCGAGCGCCCGGAGATGGTGGCGGTGGTGAAACACCTGCGGGGGCGGGTGAAGCTCGGGAGCATCACGAACAACGTCGCGCGCGAGGAGCCGGCCCAGCGCCGCACCTCCGGGATCGACGTCCACAGCCTGTTCGACATCGTGGTCGAGTCGGCGATTGTGGGTGTCCGGAAGCCGGAGCCGCGGATCTATCAGATCGCCTGCGAGCACCTGGGCATCGAGCCGCACCAGGCGGTGTTCCTCGACGACATGGGGGCGAACCTGAAGGGCGCGAAGGCCCTCGGCATGCGCACGATCAAGGTCGACCACACCACCAGCGCGATCGACGAACTGGAAGAAGCGCTGGGGATACCGCTGCCGCGGCTGTAGGCGCCGGCATACGGCACGATTCGAAATCCGATACCCTTCCGCCTCAGGCCAAGAAACAGGAGCGACTCGACGGCATGGAACAGTGGGAACTCGACCTCATCGCAAAGGTGCGTGACCTCGCCCGCGGGCCCTGGACCGAACGCGCCGCCCGCTACGACCGCGAGGGCTCCTTCCCTCGCGAGAACCTGGACGAACTCCAGGCGCTCAAGGTCCCCCAGATGGCGCTCGCGCCCGCGATCGGCGGCCTCGGTATCAGCGCCGAAGCCCAGATGCGCGTGATGGAAGAGGTGGCCTACGGCGACGGCTCGACGGCGGTCGCGCTCAACATGCACGTCCTCGTCGCCAGTTTTCTCGAGTCGATGCCGCCCTTCGCCCGCCGTGATGCGGTCCTCAAGGACATGGGCCAGGACGGCGCGCTCATCTGCGGGCCCGGCTCGGTGCCCACGGGTGAGGTCGACAACCGCAAGGCCGGCTTCCACTTCACCGAAGACGGCGACTTCGTGGTCGGCTCGGGCAAGGCGGGGTTCGCGAGCATGAGCGAGGGTGCGAAGTACGCGCTCATGGGCGGCCAGATCGACCGTGGCGAAGGCAACGAGCCCGACGTGGTCCTGAGCATTCCCGAGCTGAGCACGCCGGGCATTACCAACCTCATGAACTGGGACTCCATGGGCCTGCGGGCAACATCGAGCCACGACATCGTGGCCGAGAACATGCGCCTGCCGAAGTCCGAGGTGCTGATTATCCCGGCGGCGATGCTGCGGATGGTGCTGCAGGCCCAGGCGAACGTCGTGAACGTGCAGACGCAGATGCGGGCACGGGGCGCGCTCGGCATCCTGGCCATCTGGCTCGGGCTGGGCCAGGCGGCATTCGACTTCACCATCGACTACGTGAAGGAGCGCCACGGCTACCTGGCCGGCCCCACGGCCAGCGTCGGTGGCGCGCAGGTGGGCTACCGCGCCGACCAGCCCTGGGCCCAGTTTGGCATCGGCAACATGGAACACTGGCTCGAAACGGGGCGGATCGTGCTCTACGACACCATCCGCCGGCTGGAGACGCCGTTCGAAAGCTCGCAGGCGTTCACGCGCCACCTGGTCCGCACCGTCTACCATCTCCGCCGCATGAGCGAGGAGGTCTCGGCGGGTGCGATGCGCGTGTGCGGGGCCCACGCCTACGTGCGCAACCGCCCGCTCGAACGGATCTACCGCGACATGGTCGGCGGCAACGTGATGGCCTGGAAGACGGATGAACTGCTGCACTCGCTCGGGCTTTCGGCCCTCGGGCGGGAGATCACGTTTGTCGGCCCGGCCGGGACGTAGGCGCGGGAGGGATGTAAATGCCAGGCAGACTCGCAGGCAAGCGCGTGCTCATCACCCAGGCCCCGGACTACATGGGCCCGGCCATCATCGAGCTCTTCCGGGAGGAAGGCGCCGCCGTCATTGCCGATTCCAGCGACCTCACCCCGGCCGACGCGCCGGCACGGGTGGTCGCGGCCGCGGGCGAAATCGACGTGCTGGTTGCCAACCTGGCACTGCGGCCCCGCCGCGCCCCGGTCCAGGCGATCGATGATGCGGACTGGCTGGCCCTGTTCGACACGCTGGTCCATCCCCTGATGCGCCTTGTCCGTGCCGCCCTCCCCCAAATGATCGAGCGGCGCGCCGGGAAGATTGTGGCGGTCACCAGCGCGGCGCCGCTACGGGGCATTCCCAACGTTGCGGGCTACGTCGCGGCCCGGGGCGCCCAGAACGCGTTCATCAAGACGGTTGGGCTGGAAGTGGCGCGCCACAACATCCAGGTCAACGCGATCGCACAGAACTACGTGGAAAACAACTTCTACTATCCGCCGGAGCTGACCGGCGACCCGGAGATGCTCGCCCGGATGGAGGCTGCCATCCCGCTCGGCCGGCTCGCCAAAGCGCGCGAATCGGCCGAACTCGCGCTGTACCTTGCGTCCGATGCCTCGGACTTCATGGCCGGCCAAGTCATTCCGTTCGCGGGCGGCTGGGCCTGAGGTTCAGATCGGGAAGTGCACCCAGGTCCGCCACTTCGCCGGGTCGGGTTCGCGCTCGGGATCGGTCTCGTAAACCTCCCACATGGCGCCCGTGACGACCTTGCCGTTCTCGCCGAGCCACTCCGTCACCGCCGTGTAGGCGGCTTCCATCCCATCGTATGGGCCGACGTACAGTGTCTTCGCGACCGTCGTAGCCGGGCGGATCCCGGCGATGATTGGGCTGCTCGCTTCGACCAGGGCCGCGACGGGTACGCCCACCTCGAACTCGACCTCCTCGGGGCCGACGCCCAGGTAGCGCGCCCAGGGCGGCCCGATAGGGGTCACGCTGTTCGCTTCGAGCCAGCCGAAGAGCTGTCCGAAGAGCAGGCCCATGTGCTGGCCGATGTCCGCCATGCGGACGGTGGTGCGGACGGCGACATATGGTTGCCGCGGCTGTTGTTCGACTTCGATGGTGTACGTCATGAAGGACCTCGGCGCGGATGGGCGCGTGCGTGATTATCCCCGTGCCAGGGGGCCCGCCGGCAGGTGCAACGGGCTCTCCCTCGGGGTCCGGTTGGCCGGACTGAAGGACGCCGGGGAATAGGGAAGGCCCGGTGGAGCGGACACCGGGCCTTCGCGGCCGGAGACTGAGTCGTCCGGCTAATGGATCGGCGGGAGCCACGAGCGGAATGGCGTCCCGCGCCGTTGCGGAAAGTACCGAAACCGGGTGCCGCTCGTCAATCGTTAACGACGAAATCTTTGCATTTTGCGGCAGTCCGGGTAGCCTTCTTATCGTGACAGATCTGGAAACCATCGAGCGCGTCGCCGGCTGGCTGCGCGAATCGTCGTACACGGTAGTGCTCACCGGCGCCGGGATCAGCACGGAGTCCGGGATCCCGGACTTCCGCGGCCCGCAGGGCGTATGGACCAAGAACCCTGGCGCCGAGCGGGCTGCCACCATCCAGAACTTCATGGCAAACCGCGACTCGCGCGTACGCTCCTGGCAGAATCGCATCTCCAACAACACCTGGGCGGACGCGCAGCCGAACGCCGGGCACATCGCCCTCGCCACCCTCGAGCGCAAGGGCAAGCTCGACACGCTGGTGACGCAGAACATCGACAGCCTCCACCTGAAGGCCGGCAGCTCCCAGTCGCGCATCATCGAAATCCATGGGACGGTGCGGGATTTCGTATGCATGGGCTGCGGTGAACGCGGCCCGATCGAGCGCGTCCTCGACCGGGTGCGGGCCGGTGAGGAAGATCCGCCCTGCCGGACCTGCGGCGGGATCCTCAAGTCCGCCACCATCTCGTTCGGGCAGAACCTGGTGCCAGAGGACCTCGAACGCGCCGAACGGGCCGCCTCCGAGTGCGAATGCTTCCTGGCGGTCGGCACGTCGCTGACGGTGTACCCGGTGGCGCTCCTTCCCGAAATGGCCCTCCGCAACGGCGCCCGGCTCGTCATCCTGAACGCGCAGGACACGCCGTACGACCAGATCGCCCACGAGGTCATCAGCGAACAGATCGGCGACGTGCTTCCCCGGATCGTCGACGCGGTCTGACCCCGCGGGACCGGTTCTGGTACGCTCCGGCGCAAGTTCGCTGGAGGATTCCCCCATGGCCATCGCCGAAGCATCCGCCCCAACCGAGTTGGGCCTCGATCCCACCCGTCTGGGCTACCTCGACGCTCACCTCAAGGGGTACGTCGACTCTGGCAAGATGGCCGGGACCCTCGCCCTCGTAGCACGGGGCGGAGAAATCGGACACCTTGCGGCGTACGGGCTGGCCGATCGCGAACGCAACAAGCCCATGGCGCGCGACACGATCTTCCGGATCTACTCGATGTCCAAGCCGATCACCTCGATAGCGCTCATGCAGCTGTACGAGCGCGGCCTCTTCCAGGTCGACGACCCGGTGGACAAGTACATCCCCGAGTGGAAGAACCAGCGCGTCTATGTGATGGGCAACGGCCCGGCGATGGTGACGAAGCCGGTGACGCGCCCGATGACCATCCGGGACCTGCTCTCGCACCAGTCGGGGCTCACCTATGGCTTCCTCGAACGTACGAACGTCGACGCGATGTATCGAAACAACGGCATCGGCCAGATCGAGACGCGCGGCACCCTGCGCGAGATGGTCCAGGCGCTGGCGGAGTTGCCCCTGGAGTTCTCTCCGGGCGACGCCTGGAACTATTCGGTCTCGACCGACATCTGCGGCTACCTGGTCGAGGCGATCAGCGGTCAACGTTTCGATGACTACCTCCAGGCAAACATCTTCGGCCCGCTTGGCATGGGCGATACCGGCTTCCACGTCCCGCAGGCGAAAGCCCACCGGCTGGCTGCGAACTACGGCGTCGCCCCGGACGGCATCCGCCTCATCGATGACCCGGCGACGAGCACCTACCTCACGCCGCCCACCTTCCTTTCCGGCGGGGGCGGGCTCGTCTCGACGATCGACGACTACCTGGTGTTCTGCCAGGCGCTCGTCAACGGCGGCGAGGTCAACGGCACGCGCATCATCGGGCGGAAGACGCTCGAACTCATGACCTCGAACCACCTGCCGGAGGGCAAAGACCTGGCCGCCCACGCCATGGGCCGCTGGGCCGAGACGACGTTCTCCGGGATCGGGTTTGGGCTCGGATTTTCGGTGACGCTCGACCCGGCGAAGTCGCAGATCTCGGGCACGCCGGGCGAGTTTTCCTGGGGCGGCGCGGCCAGCACGGTGTTCTGGATCGACCCGATCGAGGACCTGGTCTTCATCTTCATGACGCAGTTGATGCCATCGTCGCACTACAACATCCGGCGGGAGCTGCGGGCGATCGTGTACTCGGCCCTGGCGGACTGACGGCCGGATCTAAGTTCCCGGGGGTTTGGAGCGGCTGGGAAAGCACTTCGACACCGCGGCCGTTTACCGTCAGGGTGGGCCGGTGTGGGAACGATGACCTATCTTCCGCACGTCCTCCGGCTGCCGTAGCGTTCCCACCAATGGGATTCCGTAACCTGTCCGCCGAAGAGATCGACCTCGTGCTCGATAAGGAGCGCATTGTCCGCATCGCGTTTGCCGCCGATGGCGAGCAGTTCGTGGTGCCCGTGTTCTACGCCTGGTACAGCGACACGCTGTGCGGATTGACC
>JAANMW010002849.1_pt1 | contig 14685 bp, 10 predicted proteins | sample 7279671 | NCBI WGS metagenome assembly JAANMW01 (sample SAMN14094541, study PRJNA606508) | bioreactor metagenome | isolation source: A lab-scale SPAN reactor treating ammonium-rich wastewater day 247 | place: Ireland: Galway | collected 2017-09-19
CGCCATAGGCGTCGAGCAGCGCCTCGAATCGGGCGAGCGCCTCGCGCTCCGTGCTAGTGCCGGCCATGACTCATTCTCCCGCCACTTCGTCCTTCAGCTCCAAGAGCGCCGCGCGCAAGGCGCGCCGCCCGCGCGACAGCAGCGATTCCAGCGCCTCGACGCTGATCTCCGTCGCTGCCGCCGCCTCGATATTTCCCATTTCGAGCGTGTGCACCAGCGTGATCGCAGTGCGCTGTCGCTCGGGCAAAGCCGCGATCGCCTTCTCGACCGCGCCCTTGCGCTCGCGTTCGGCGAGACTCTCCGCCGGATTCGGCGCCGGATCGGCAAGGTCGAACGCTTTCTCCACATCGACCGTCGGCCGCCGCCGGCGGATGCGGTCGATGGCGAGGTTGTGCGCGACCCGGTAGAGCCAGGCGCCCACCGGCGCATCCTCGTGCCAGCGCGGCGCCATCTGCCAGAGCCGCAGCATCGCGTCCTGCGCCACGTCCTCGGCCTCGGCCGCGTCGTTGAGCATGCGGCGCGCCAGCGCCAGCACCTGCGGCAGGTGACGCGAGACGACGAGGCGCGTTGCCGCGCCGTCGCCCGCCGCCACGCGCCGCATCAGCGCCGCATCGTTCTCCCCGCCGGTCTGGGACATGCGCGATTATACGAACCAGGGCGCGCGCCGCCACGCCGGTCGCGCAGCGCCGATCGCCGCGGCGGTCGGGAGCGATGATCGTGGGGCATGAGGCATGCATCGTCGGCGATCCTGCGAATGGCCGGGCGCCGGGGATTCGCCCCGGTTTCGCCCGCCAGGATAACGCTGCCGCGAGGCCGTTTCCGTCGCGCCCGACAGTTCGTTTGCGCAAGTAAGAAGCGGCGCCCCCGGGGTGAGGAGCGCCGCTTCCGCTGTGACCGGCCGGAGGGGGGATCGGCCGGGGCCGGCACGCCCGCAGCGGGCCGGCGGTCGTGTCGTTCGCCGCGTTAGCGGTCGCCGCGCCGAGCGCGGCGGCGGAGATCGTCGGCCGTCACGTCGCCGTCCTTGTTGCGGTCGAGGCGCGCGAAGCGGCGCTCGCCCGCGGCCTGCCACTCGGCGGTGCCGATCTTGCCGTCCTTGTCGGCGTCGAGGGCCTGGAACACGCGCTCGCTCACCTGCCCGCGGCGGCTGGCGAAGGCCTTGGCGAGCTCTTCCTTGGTCACCGCGCCGTCCTTGTTGGCGTCGGCGATCAGCAGCAGCATCGGCTTGCCGCGCGCCGCATCGACTTCGGCCTTGGTGAGCTTGCCGTCGCCGTCGCCGTCGAGCGCCTTGAACTCCACCTCGACGCGGCGGACGAGGAACTGACGCGGCCGCGCCGCGAATTCCTCGAACGACACCGCGCCGTCCTTGTTGGCGTCGGCGCGCAAGATCGCGTCCTTACGCTCGGCCGGCAGCTCGTCGCCCGCGAGCTTGCCGTCGCGGTTCGTGTCGAGGCGCTCGAAGCGGCGCTTGGCGGCCGCCTCGGCGCGCGCGCTGCGCAGCTTCGTCAGGTCCTCGAGCGTGAGATAGCCCTTCTTGGCCGCGTCGGCGCGCTCGAAATTGATCCGGCCCGCGCGATTGCCGCGACGCTCGCCGCGATCGGCACGATCGCCTTTCTCGCCGCGTTCGGACTTGTCGGCGCGATCGCCCCGCTTGCCGCGGCGTGTCGATGCCTCGCCGGCCGTGATCTTGCCGTCGTTGTTCTTGTCGAGGCGCGCGAACATGCGGTCGGCGAAATCACCGCGCCGCTGATCGCCGTAAGCCGCGAATTCTTCCTTGCTGACGAAGCCGTCGCCGTTCTTGTCGGCGGCCTTGAACTCGGCCGCGCGCGAGGCTTCGTATTCGGCCTTCGTGATCTTGCCGTCCTTGTTTGCGTCGAGGCGCTCGAAGAACTGCGTGCGGGAGCGTTCGCCGGGGCTCTTCGTGCCCGGGCCGGTCTGCGCGAAGGCGGTGGCGCCGAGCGCCACGGCAAGGGCCGTTCCGGCGAGAAGAATGGATGCGCGTCGCATGTCTTTGCTCTCCTGATAGGGTCCGCTCCGGCGGACCTGTTCTTGCTGATGGGTTGCCCCACCGCCCACATCACCGAGAACGCGCCGCCCGGCAGTTTCCGTCGCGGGCTCCGGCGCCGCCTTTCGCGCAGGCAGGTCCGGCCCTTCGGGAACGACTCGTTTTCGGCGAGTCTTTTCATACTTTGTTCTCTGCAAAGTCGGCATGTTAGACTTGCCGTACCCATTGTAGTTATGGAATCCTCCTTGGGCTTTCTCAACCCTAGGAGGTTATCATGGCAGACGCGCCGGTCGTTCATATCGGGGAAAATTCGCCCGAGTACGTCGCGTGGAAGCTCTTGCACGAAATCGCCAGCATGGAGCGCAAGGCTACGAGCGCAAAGCCGAGCGGCGAGGGTTGGCAACCCGCCGGAAGGCAGTGGTGGCTCGATACCTACGCCGAATGTCTCTACACGGTTAAGGGCTTCCGGACTGCTTGGCGGAAGGATCGCGATCTGTAACGCCCTCTCGAATAAACCGAACTAATAGTTCGGCATCCCGCGCCATGTCGGCGGCGGGCCGGTTGCCCGCGACCAGCTTCAGGCATTCAAGTCGTAATGAACATTCATCCATTTCGCGCGCCTCCATTGTGGTATTATAATACCTAATGAAACGATATAACAACACATTTCTATGTCGATCACCTTGACATACCCAAATCAGACGTATACAACTGACTCCATTGATGGAGTTGGCTATGGCGTCCGTTCTCGAAAGCACCCCGTTCCGCGATGAAGCCGCTGCTTATCGGTTCGTCGAGGCGCGCGTCTGGCCGAATGGCCCGGTCTGCCCGCACTGCGGCAACGCGGACGCGGCCAAGATTGGATTGCTCAAGGGCAAGTCCACTCGCATTGGCGTGCGCAAGTGTTACGAGTGCCGCAAGCCGTTCACCGTGAAGGTCGGCACCATCTTTGAGAGCAGCCATATCCCGCTCTACATCTGGCTTCAGGCGATGGCGCTCATGTCGTCGTCAAAGAAGGGCATCAGCGCGAACCAGCTGCATCGCATCTTGGGCGTAAGCCTCAAGTCCGCTTGGTTCATGGCGCATCGCATCCGCAAGGCGATGGAAGGCAACGGTTCGTCTGGCCCGCTCGGTGGCGAAGGCAAGATCGTCGAAGCGGACGAAACCTATCTCGGCCAGAACGAGGCAGAGTTCCGCGATGGCAAGTGGGTTCGCAAGCAGGGCGTCGGCGGCAAGGTCGTCGTCATGACCCTGATTGAGCGCGGCGGCTCTTCGCGTTCGGTGAAGGTGGATCGAATGAGTGCCGACATGGTGCATCACGTTCTTACCGAGCAAGTGGACCAGCGTTCACGCCTCATGACCGATGAAAGCACCCTCTACAAGATGGCGGGCCGCGAGTTCGCCAGCCATGAGGCCGTCAATCATTCGAAGAAGGAATACGCGCGCGGCGACGTGACCACCAACACCGTTGAGGGCTTCTTCTCCGTATTCAAGCGCGGGATGCGCGGCACTTATCAGCACTGCAAAGAGCGGCACCTTGCGCGTTATCTCGCGGAGTTTGATTTCCGCTACAGCAATCGCGCCGCGCTCGATATCGACGATCAAATGCGGACTAGCAATCTAGTTCGTGGTATCGTCGGCAAGCGCCTCACCTATCGCACAGTTAATCGCGAAATCCCCGAATGAAAGCGAAGAAAGATCAGTATCAGCGCTTTCTCGAAGCGGCCCGAAAACTTGGCGTAGACGAAAGCGGCGCCGAGCTTGAGCGCGCCTTTGCGAAGATCGCTCCGCCTCGTGAGAAAAAAGCTGAACCTAAGAAGGCAAACAGGCCGCGACGACGGTCGTGACCTGCCAACAACCTAACCGTTTAGCCGTCCTGCTGCGAATCGACAGTTGGTGGCGTAGGGGTTGGCACGGGGTCCGTTGGAACGTCCATTTTCGGTAATGCCGCAGCAACAAGCGCTGCTTCCTGCCGACGCTTCATATCCGCGACCATCGCCCCCACGACGCTTTCAATCATACCGACGAGCGAGAGGGCCTCATCGTTGTTTATCCGCGTTTCGGGATGAAGCACGGGGTTGCGGTGAAGGTCTTTGATTTGCTCCAAAGCATTCAACACCTTCGAATCGGCATTGCACTTCTTCAGCGCCTTCAGGTAGGCGCCCCAATTGCGCATTTTAGCTTTGGGAAGCGTGCCCACCACGATGGTGTAGTACCGGCGCATAACCGATTCGGCGGCGCGAAACAAATGGAAGGCCGCTGCGGTCGGCACCTCAACCGCCAAACACTTTCCCGCCTGCTCAACGTCGTACTTCTCCTCCAGTGTGAAGCTCAGCTTTACCGCATCGGAGAAGATCGCGGTGCCGTTATCAATTAGCGTGTCAATGTCATAGGCGCGCTTTGGCGCGATCTGATACACCGCCTGCACGCTCAATTCAGCGCGAAGCACTGGCGCCAATTGCTCCGCCGCCCAAGAAATTCTGTAGAGTTCCCATGGCAGTCGAGATTTATCCTCTTCAGCGGGGAGTTTTTTCGTCTCCTCAATCCCATCGCCGAGGGCATTAATCAAATTATTGATTGCCGCGCGGCTGGCCTTTAGCGAAAGCGGGAGCGCCTTTGTGTCGGTCAGTTGCTCAAGGATTTCCTTGGCGCGCACCATGTCGTATCCGCGCTTGCTTTTGTCGTCCGCCGCTCCGGCGGGATAACCCTCCAACTCCTTGAGCGTAACGCCCAACTCCGCAAACCACGCCAGACTGATCCGGTTCATCGTGCCCCCCGCCAACGGCAGGACTAATGAAATGGGGCGCATCATCTACCCCTATTCATTGGGTACGGCAAGTCTAACATGCCGTGCAAAGTTGTCAAGACGTTCTTAGAACATTCTCAGCACCGCGCACCGTCGAAAAATGTCGTGCCCGCGTTCTCCCCGGGGCGCCGATCCCGCCGACGGTAATGACGCCGACGCCGCGCGCGCCCTATAGTGCGCGCCGACATTTTCTTCGGACGAGGTTCATATGCGTTCGTTGCGATTCCTGGCGCTCGCCGGCCTTCCCGCGCTTGCCGCCTGCATTCCGTCGAGCCCGGCCACGTTCCGCGGCTGGCCCGACCCGCCGCACAAATTCGCCGATTGCAGCGGCGCGCCCACCGGCCTCGCCGCCTGCTTCGAGCAGGCGCGCGCAATGTGCCCCGAGGGCTATCAGCTCGCCGAGCAGCGCAGCGACCCCGACATCAACCGCTTCCAGATCATCGTGCGCTGCGGCCCGCCGGTGGCCGCGGCCGAACCCGCGCCGCCGCCGCCCGTGCGCACGGTGCGGCGCGCGCCGGCGCCCACGGTGCCGAAGTGACGGCCCGCGCAGCGGGCCGGAGACGGCGCTTCAGGCGGCGATGAGCGAGACGAAATCCTCGAACTTGCCGCCGGGCGTCTGGTGCAGCGGCGCGTCGAAGCGGAATGCGACGTCGAGCTGCTTCCAGGGTTCCTGACGCGCCCATGCCCGAAGCTTCTCGACTTCCGCCGGCGTGAAGGGCCGCATCGGCACGATTCGGACCTCGACCTGCGCGGGCGTGAGCTGAACGATCTGGTACTGCTTGATCGGCAAGCCATCCACCAGGCCGAGGCTGTCCGTTCGCGCCCAGACCATCGCTCCGTTCGGCAAGGCGAGGCGATTGCGCTTGCGGCCCACGATGCGCTTCAGCACCGGCAGCGTGCGCCCGCACGCGCACGCTTCGCCGCGCTCCGCATAGTCGCCGAGGTCGTAGCGCAGCAGCGGCATCGCGAAATTGTGGAGCCGCGTGACGACGACGCGTCCGATCTCCCCGGGCGCGCATTCGGTTCCGTCGTCTTTGATGAGCTCGAGGCGCACGGCCTCGGATTGCACGTGGTAGTGATCCGCCTCGGGGCACTGGATGGCGAGATAGCCCATCTCCACGGAGGTGTAGATGTCTTGCACGGGCAGGCCCCAGCCCTCGCGCACCAGCTCGCGAAGCCCGCCGGGGAACTGCTCGCTGAACGTCAGCGCCGCCTTGAGGCGCGGCAGCCGGATGCCCCTCTGCCGCGTTTCGTGGACGAGCTGCTGCAGGACCAGCGGCGGCGCCAGCAAGTAATCGGGATCGAGCGGCACCAGCGCTTCGACGATGTCGGCGAGCGGCCGGCGCCGATCGAGCAGGATGCTCGGACCGTTGTGGAACGCGGCGGACGCGCCCCGATTCCAAATGGGATGGCGCTGGCCGTGGAGCGTGGCGTCGCCGCCGGGCGGCGTGCGGATCGCGACGAATGTCCCGGCCAGGTCACGGCGGTGCCACAGGTGATCGCGCAGCGCGCACGCCTCCCAGAACATCGACGCGAGGTCGCTGACCGGCACCTCGACGGGCCGGCCCGTGGACCCGCTCGTCCGGTGGACGTGCGCGCTCCCGTGTCCCGGAGGCAGGGTGTTCGGGCGTAATGCGGCGGCATTCTCCTGCACCTCGGCGCGGGTCAGGATCGGCAGCCTCCGCCAGATTTCTTCGGTCATCGCCTCGCCGCGGCGGAAGCCGGCCTCGGTCAATCGCCGCGCGCAATAGAGCGAATGTTCCGATGCGAAAGCGGCCAGCGCGCGGAGCTGCTCGCGCTGCTGCTCGGCCAGCAGCGCGGGATCGAGGTATTGGCTGTGGCGAAGCTGATACTGAAGGGCCAGCATGCCGAGCCCGTAGGCGTCGGGCAGTGCCGGCCATGCCGTCTCGGCAATCGAGGCGCGGACGCGAGGACCCGGCGCGTCGTCGCCGGCGCCTTGCCGCATCATGGCGGATTGCCGCCGCGCCGCGTCCGGGTCGGCCGCGGAGGCACGTCGCGCGGGACCGTGAACGGCCCTCGCCGATCAGAACTTGCCGCGCTCGAGCTTGAACACGTCGGGCGTTTTGGCGTTGAGGATGTAGCTGACCACCACCGACTGGGGCTCGTCGACCTTCACGCGCTTCCCTTCTTCCGCCTTGGCATCGTATTTGAACCGGCCGACGATGGCCGCCACCCTGCCCTCGTCGTCCTCGCCGCGGAAGAAGATGATCACGTCCGGGCGATCGGTCGTCGCGTTCACGATCGTCTTTTCTTTCTTGAAGCCGCGCTCGATCATCGTCTGCCGGAGATTGGCCCCGACCGCCGTCAGGCTGACGGACGTGATCTTGGGGTCGATGCTCTTGTTCCAGATCACGTCGATCTGGATCAGCTTGTGCGACTTGTGGCCGAACGTGTAGTTGATCTGCGCGATGCCGCGATCGGGGATGAGATCCGGCACGCGAATGCTGAGGATCTGCGTTCGCGCGGCGGCATCGGCGCGTTTCTCGATCTTGGCGCCCTTGAAATCGGTGTCGATCGCTTTCCGGACCTGCTCTTCGGTCATCTGGAAGCGCGCGGAGCGGAAGCCTTCGACCGTTGCCGCGTTCTGCGCGGCCGCGGGAGCGCCCGACACGATGATTGCCAAGGCGAACAGCGACAGCGCGCGGCGGGTCATCCGAAGCATGGCAAGCGTCCTTTTCCTGCGGTCGTGAAAACGGCTCCGCGCGCCGGCAGCGACTGGCGGGCTGCGGAATTCATAGCATACGATGAGTATGGTCAAACATCGGCAGGTTACGCAGCTGCCCGGCCGGCGATCGCCGCCGCGCGGCCTTGCGGCCGCGCGGCGCAATCACTACCAGCGGATCCTGATGCCTGCCGAACCGGCGTGCGACGTACCGGAGCTCGAAATGTCGCCGGAATAGCCGGCGAAGACGCCGACCGTCGACGTCACGTTCATTTCGAACCCGGCCCCCAGCAGGAACGTGTCGCGGGCACGCCGTGCGCCGGTGACCTCGAAGCTCGAGGTGGGCGCTCCCGTGAAGCTCGCCGTCACCGAGGCCGAACGATCGCCGAACTCGTGCGCCCAAGCGACGCGCGCGTAGGGATCGATCCGCATCGTCTCGCCGATGTTGAAGGTCGTCCGTACTTGAACGCCGAGGCTCGACCGGGCCGAAACGGTCGTGTCGTCCTCGTAGGACAGCGCGGCGACGCCGCCCGTTTCCGTGTAGCCGTTCTGCGAGAACACGCTCATCTGCATGCCGAAGAACGGCGTGACCTGGAAGCGATCGAAGTTGAAGCGCCACCCGGCCTCGAAGCCGCCGATGAATTGATTGGCCGAAGTGCTGCCTTCGAGGAAGTTCGCGAAGCCCGGGAACACGACCGAACGCTCGGTCGAGATGCTGTGACGGGCGTAGCCCACGGCGCCGTCGATGTACCACGGCCCCGGCGCGTAGCTTCCGTAGATCGCGGCCTGGAAGAACGTGCCGCGGGCGCGGCTATCGAGGTCCTGAAGGCGGAGCCACGACGAGCCGGCGCCGAGCGTGAAGCCCACGCGAACCGCTTCGCTGTAGGTGTACTCGATGCCCGCCATGCCGCCGGCGACGTTGAAGCGCGCGCCGGAGATGCCGGGCTGGGAATCGACCTGGCCGGTCTGGCCGTAGCCGCTCACGAAGCCCATCCACCGGCCCATGCCCGGGATCGCCGTCGCGGACCGCGAGGCCCCCGGCGGCGCCTGCGCGATGTCGAAATCGCGCGAGGCGAACTGGACGCTACGGGCGTTGCTCGTCAGGCCGCCGCGGAATTCGTTGAGGCGGCCGAAGAGCATGCCGAGCAGCTGGCCGGCATTGGCATAGCCGATCTCGCTGGCATTCGAGATGATTTCGCCCGCGAGCTGCTGATACGCACCCGGCACGTCGCCGGCGCCGAGAACCTGGATCTTCGCGAGCAGCCCGGCCAGCGCGCCGTTCGGATCCTGATTGACGGCGTTGAACAGGCCTTCGAGCCCGCCGCCGAGCGTGCCCTGGTTGCCGGGAAGGTTCGGCGTCGTGAACGCAAGGCGCGTCAGGATGAGATCGTAGCCTTGCGTGCCGTTATAGGGATCGGCGAGGGTGTCGAGCGACGGCACGAGGAACGCGCTGGTGCTCGTGAGGTTCGGCTGCTGGCCGGTCGTCAGCCCCGTGACGTTGGTGCAGCCCGACGATTCGCCGCAATCCACGAAATAGCGGAACCGCGTGCGTTCCCCGTACAGCCCGGCGTTGCCGAGCGGGTTGATGACGATCTGGCCGCCCGACGTGTCGAAGCTGGCATTCGTGTGGACGACGATGCGGTCGTAGGTGCCGTAGCGCGCCCAGAGCTCACCGGTGTAGATGCCGTTGTCGGTCTGCAGGATGCCGTCGGTCGGCTGCAGCGTGCGGAACGCCATCGTCCCGAAGTTCTGCGCCGTATCGCCGGTTCCACCGACGTGGATCGAGCCGATCGTGGTTCCGTAGTTGTAGAACTGCGAATTGCTTCCATCGCCGGCCATGAACACGGCCCAGTGCATGGGGCCGATTCGCGTGACGCCGACGGTGCCGCGGTTCGTGATGATGTTGCCGCCCGTGGCATAGATACCGAAAGCCGAGGACGGATCGTTCTCGCCTTGCAAGATCGTTCCGCCGACGCTGACGAACGAATTGGCCCAGATCGTGCCATCGTTCGTGACGGCGCCGTACCAGTCGATCTTGATGCCATAGGCGCGCGCCGGGCGATCGGAGCTGTTGCCGGCCCCGTGATCCCAGAAATACCCGTAGCCGTAGACATTGCCTTCGGCGCCGCCGGGAAGCGTGACGTAGGCCGTGGCGAAGATGCTGCCCGGGTTGGAGACGAAATAATACTCTCCGGCCTTGATGCCGTAGGCCGTCGCGTGCACGTCGCCGTAGAAGTAGTAGTTCGGCGCCGTCACCGTCACGGTGGCGGTGGCGAAGATCGTCCCCGGGTTGATGATGGAGTAACCCGAGCCGTCGCCGTCGGCGTAGATACCGTAGGCCTTGGCCTTCAGCTCGACGCCGTAGCCGCCCTCGCTCATCTCGCTCTCGAAGCCGATGAGCGTGTAGGTCGTGGACGCCACCGCGATGATCGTGCCGCTGTTCGTGACCGTGCCGTAGCCGCCGTCGATCTCGATGCCGGCGGCATAGGAGCGGATTGTGAGATCCTGGGTGGCGACGCCGGGCCCTTCGCTGTTGCCGGGGTTCGTCAGCTGGTAGGCCGACAACGCCATCGCCGTGATCGAGCCGTTGTTCACGACCTCGCGGTCTTCGTCGCCGCAGCACGAGTAGTACGGAACGTAAATGCCGCGCGCCTCGGAACGGATCGAAATCGTGTGCTCGCCGCCGTCGAAATAGGGAGCGTTCGAGGTGTAGAGGCTGGTGGCTGTCGCGGTGACGTTGCCGTCGTTGCGGATGAAGAGGCTGTAACCCTCGCCGCCGGCGAAGCCCTCGGCTCCGCCGAGGCCCGTGGCGCTCGACGAAATGTATAAACTGCCGCCCGGCCCCGCGTTGGCGTAGCCGCTCTCGCTGTTGACGGTGACCGACGCGGTCGCCGTGGCCGTCACATCCGAGTAGTTGTAGATGCTCGAATATTCGACCGCGGCGATGCCGACCGCATTCGCGTACACGCTTCCGGAAAGCGCGACGTAGCCGTCGCCCATCGACGTGATCGACAGCGACGCATTGGCAGTGGCGTTCACCGGCCCGTAGTTGTGCACGATGCCGTAACCGTCGTCGAGGACGATGCCGCCCGCGGCCGCATAGACGTTCGCGTTGAGATAGACCTCACCCCAGCCGAACTCGGTGGCGGTGTAGTTCATCGCCACCGAAGTATTCGCCGTGGCGTTGATCGTCCCGTTGTTCGTGATGGTGGGTCCCGAGTCGGGTCCCTCGCTGTACCGCGCCGAGTCCGCGTAGATGCCGACCGCGTAGGACTCGGCATTGACGTAGAAAGACCCATAGTAATCCGTGATGCCGAGCGTGGCCGCCGTCGTCGCTGTTGCCGAGACCGTGCCGTCGTTGATGATCGTCGCGATCGGGCCGCCGCCCTCGCCGCCGCCGATGTCGCTCCTGTTGCGGTAGACCGCGATGCCGACGGCATCGCTGTGGAGATAGAACGACTGATCGCCGGGCGACATCTCCTCGGTGCTGGCGAACGTGTAGTTGAGGGTCGTCGTGGCCGTGGCGGTGACCGTGCCGGAATTGTTGATGGACACCCGCCCCCACACGCTGGGCAGACAGCTGTCGTAGCACTCGTAATAGTAGTCGCCCTCGGTATAGGCGACGAGGATGCCGGTTGCGAAGCTATACGTATCGACGTAGTTGTAGGTCGAATTGTTTAGCGTGAAGAGCGTGGTGGCTGTCGCCGTCACCGTTCCGCTGTTGATGATGGAATCGACCGAGAAGCCCTCGTAGAGCTCTTCCTGGTCTGTCGCGTACTGAGCGCCGACATAGATGCCGATCGCGCCCGCCCCGGGCGCGACACAGTCGCCCTCGCAGGACTCGTTGTAGCTGCCGAAGTAGCTCTCCGAGACGTCGGTCAGCGAAACCGTGAGGCTGGCGGTCGCCGTGACCGTGCCGCTGTTCGTGATGTTGGCCATGTGGTCGACGGCGATGCCGACCGCGCCGCTGGTTTGCGGGACATACCACCAGAAATCGCCTTGCGCGCCATAGAGCGAGAGGCCATAGCCCTCCGACGCCGTGAGCGTGCTGGTGGCCGTCGCCGTGACGATGCCGCGGTTGTCGACGACGCTGCCCGTTCCCACGATGATGCCGCCGGCGTTCGCGGTGGGTCCGTTGATGACGGTTCCACTTTCAAAGCTCGACAGCGTGGCGGCGTTGATCGCCGTGCCCGAAACCGTGTGCCCGGCGTCGTTCTGGACGAGATTGAAGCCTTCGCTGCCGTAAATGCCGGCGGCGAAGGTTTCGGCGAAGATGGAGTTATCGCCGTAGAAATTCGTGATCGTCGCGCTCTGGCTTGCGAGCGCGGTGATATCGCCGCTGTTGAAGATCGTAGCGCTGGACGCGCGCTCGACGCCGATCGCCCTCGCGTCCGCATAGACCGTGAAGTTGCTCGAGCCCTCGCCGCCGGCCACGCCGAGCGTGACGGTGGCCGTGGCGCTGATCAGGCCGTTGTTGTTGAGCTGGCTCTGCGAGCCGACATAGACGCCGAGCGCATAGGCCTCGTTGTTGTATTCGCCGCTCGGAATTGAGTCGAACGAATACGACTGAACGTCGGACGCGATCTGCGAGAGGTTGTTGGTGATCGTGTTGAACGTCGCCGGCGAGCCGAGGACGGTGCCGTAGAACGTCGCGTTGTTGGTGAGGTTCTGGCCGGTCTCGAGATACAGCGTGACGTTTTCTTCGGGCGAGCCGACCGTGCCCGTGCACGTCACCTGATTGCCGAGCAGCACGCAGCCATCCGGCAATTCGACGACGGCATGAGCTGTGCTTGGCAGGGTGGCCATGACGGCCAGCGCGGCACCGATCGCCGCATACGACGTGTTCGACAGCAACCGTTCGCGGCTGTTGCGCATCTTCCTTGCCCCCCGGCACGAAACTCTGGTCGTTCGACTATCGGACCCCTAACTTTCAGTTTACCTAGCTTTTTAATGTTGGCTCAAGAGCGAAAAATATCTGAAACTTCGGTGAACCAATGCTGTTGCCGAAATGCAACGCTTTAGCTGATTACCTAGTGAGCACGTCTTGAAGCGCGGAATGCGACGCGGCGACTGCGCCTGCGCGGTGACCGTGCAGAGAGGCCATGGAGGAGAGGAACTTGACGGAATTCAGCGTACTTAACACGTTCGCCGTACCCATAATCACGCGGAAGATGGCGGGTGCGCAGGCCGCCAATGCTGCGTTGCGGCAGGCGATACTGGCCCGGGAAGCAAGCGAGCCCGGAATGAAGCGCAGCAACGCGGACGGCTGGCATTCAGACCAGACCTTGCTGACGTGGCCTGAGGTCGAGGGCACGGGGCTGCGCGGCTGGATCGACGAGGCGGCGCGGCAGGTCGCGCGCCTGGCGCTCCGGGACCCGAACAAGGCGGTGGACATCGGCTACGAGGCGCAGGGCTGGGCGAACATCAATCGCCACGGCAACTACAACCTCGTCCACACGCATCCGGGCGCACAGTGGTCGATGGTCTACTACGTCGACATCGGCGTGCCCGAGCAGGGCCACCGGCTGAACGGCGTGTTCGAGTTCCGCGACCCGCGGCAGCGGGCGACGGAGTTTCCCGGCTTCGATTTCGGCCGTGCCCTGAACATCGTGCCCGAGGCCGGGCTGTTCATGGCGTTCCCGGCCTGGCTCGAGCACATGGTTCACCCGTTCTACGGGAGCGGCGAACGCATCTCGATCGCGATCAACGTGCGTTTCACGAAGTTCCAGTTTCGGGACCTCACGCCGGCCGAACGGCAGGCGCAACCGGTTCCGGCGGGCGGCGCGGGCTGACGCCGCGGGATCAGGCGAGTTCGCAAACGAAGTCCTCGTACTTGCCCGAAGGAAGGCGCGGTATCGCGTCGCGATAGGCGATGCGCACGGTGCAGCCGCTCGCGCCGACCGGGCCCGTCACGATTGCGCGCAGTTCGGCCTCCTCGTCGGCGGTGAACGGGCGCGCGGCGACGATGCGCGCCTCGATCTCGCCGAACCCCGTTTGCGCGAGCTGATATTGGACGATCGGCAGGTCCTGCCGGCGCTCGAGCGCCAGCAATTCGAGCCATTTCCCGTCCCCGCCGGGCAAGCGGAACATGTTGCGGCTGCGGCCGAGGATGCGGGAGAGCACCGGCAGACCGCGGCCGCACGGACAGGGCGGCCCCGCCTCGGCGTGGTCGCCGAGCTCGTAGCGGATGAGCGGCGTCGCGAAATTGTGGAGCGGCGTGACGACGACACGGCCGACCTCCCCCGGCGCGCATGCCCTGCCCTCGGCATCGAGGATCTCGACGAGGACGAGTTCGGACTGAACGTGATAGTGCGGATGGCTCGGGCACTCGAGCGCGATGTAGCCGACCTCGCGGCACGTGTAGAGGTCGCGCAGCGGAACGCCGAGGACCCGCAGCGTCTCCTCGCGCAGCCCCGGCGGGACGAGCTCGCTGTAGGTGATCACGCCTTTCAATCGCTCGAAGCGCGTTCCGGCGCGCTCGACCGCCCGCAGCAGTTCGCGCAGAAACGTGGGATTGGCCTGCACGTAATCCGGCTGGCGGCGCTTCAGCCATTCGATCTGTTCCGACAGCGGGCGCGTCGCGCTGAACAGCAGGCCCGGCCCGGTGCGGTAGACGGCGTTGACGCCCTGGTTCCAGATCTCGGAGACGAGCCCGTCGCGCGCCTCGTCCGTGTCGCGGTGCCGGGCGCGGATCGAGGCGAGGCTGCCGCGCAAGTCGCGCCGGTGCCAGGCGTGATCGCGCAGCGTCACGGCCTCCCAGAACAGATCGCAAAGCTCCGTTTTGTGGACCGAGATCGGGATCCCGGTCGAGCCCGAGCTGCGATGCTCTTTCGCGGCGCCGTGCGCCGGAGGATAAGACGCTGCGCGCAGCGCCGCGGGATTCTTCTGGAGATCGCGGCGCGTCAGGATCGGCAAGCGCGCCCAGAGGGCCTCGTCGACGACCATGCCGGGGCGATAGCCGGCGGCGCGCAGGCTTTCGCGATAGTGGGGCACCTGCTCGGCGGCGTGGCTCAGCAGCAGGCCGAGCTGCCCGAACTGCCGCGCGCGCAGCTCATCGGGCGCCAGCCATTGCGATTGCTCGAACTGGAACAGCAGCGCGAGGACGTTCATCCCATACGGCGACGGCAGCGCGGGCCAGCGCGCGCCATGGATCAGCGACACCATCTCGGCGCCCTCGACGCCTCGGACCGGCCG
>JAANMW010002851.1_pt1 | contig 14679 bp, 11 predicted proteins | sample 7279671 | NCBI WGS metagenome assembly JAANMW01 (sample SAMN14094541, study PRJNA606508) | bioreactor metagenome | isolation source: A lab-scale SPAN reactor treating ammonium-rich wastewater day 247 | place: Ireland: Galway | collected 2017-09-19
GCTCGTCGGCCGGGCGGACCTGGATGCGCAGGTGATCGGCGGGGGGCAGGGCGGCCGACGGCGCGGGGTTGGACCGGGCGTACAGGGCGGGGTCGGCGGCCGGATCGAACCGGTCGCTCGCGGCCGGCTGCCCGTGACCCGCGCCCGGCGGGGCGGAGGCGGCCTGCACGGCCAGCCAGGCCGTCCCCGCGGCCAGCACGATCGCCGCGGCGACCCAGAGAGACCGCCGGTCGGTGCGACTTTTCGACCGAGGAGACTGGGGCGGAACAGTCGCGAGCCGGTCGGGAATTGACCGCCCGGCCGCGGGTCGGTCGGCCGGCTCGCCTGGCGCGTCGCGGCCCTGATGGAGAGGCTGCTCGCTCATGGCTTCCCTCCGATCTGGACGAGCTGGTGGGTGGGGGCGTTCTGCCACGGGTCCAGGCCCTTGCTCTTCGGGTCGACGATGCGGTAGCGGGCATCGGCGTCCCGGCCGATCAACAGATCGAGCACCTCGCTTCGCCCGCCGGACTGCACGGTCCGCAGCTCGGTCTCCAGCCGGACGATCACCTCCCGGACGCGCGGGCCGAACAGGTATTCGAGGTACTTCATCGGCACGCGCGGGTCGTCCAGGATGCTGCGGTCGGCGCCGTAGCGGCCGCGCCGCGGCGGGTTGAACGGGGGGACGTAGTAGACGTTCGGGCCGGTGCCGCGCTCCGGGAACAGCCCGAGGGCGACACGATGCTCGACGACCAGTTTGTGCACCGGCGACTGCGGATCGTCCAGGATGCCGACGAAGCGCAGCCGCCCCGGGCACTGCGACGCGCAGGCATTCACCTTGCCCTTCTCCAGGCGCGGGTAGCAGAAGATGCATTTCTGGCTGACGGCGGCCGCCTCGTTGAAGTAGATCTTCTTGTACGGGCAGGCCTGGATGCAGTGGCGATAGCCGCGGCAGCGCTGCTGGTCGATCAGGACGATGCCGTCCTCGGGGCGCTTGTAGATGGCCTTGCGGGTGCAGGCCTCCAGGCAGGCGGGGTGGGTGCAGTGGTTGCAGATCCGCGGCAGGTAGAAATAGTAGGGTTCGTCGCGGTCGGCTTCGCCCTGGTCTTCGTCCCAGTTGGGGCCCCAGTCGAGTTTGGGGTCGTTGGGCTGGACGGAGCGTTTGGCGCCGCGGAACAGCCGGTCCTCGTAGTTGTACTCCCAAGCCTTGCCGTAGTCGTCGGCCGTTGGCAGAGGAGACGGGCTGAGCTGCCCGCTTCGGTCGAAACCCCCTCCGATGCGGTCGAAGCGTCGGGGGTATCCGTCGCCGGGACGGGTCTCGACGTTGTTCCAGTACATGTAGTCCATGCCGTCATGGTCGGTCCACTGCTTCTTGCAGGCCAGGCTGCATGTGTGGCAGCCGAGGCACTTGTTCAGGTCCATGACCATGGCGTACTGGTGATTCGACATTGATCTGACTCCACAGGGAGAATCGATATGGGGGAATCATTTCAAATTTCAAAATACAAATTTCAAATTTCAAATTGGGGGTCCGGCGCCGCGTCGAAGACAAAGCTCAATAACCGATGTGCAATTTGATATTTTCATTGTGAAATTCGAAATCCTTTCCTCCTATCCCATCAGGCATCGCCTTGTCTGTTCGGCGGCGGTCCCTTGTATCTCTCGATCTGTACCTTGATGTCCCGATTGTTTCCCGTCGGGCCCCAATAATTGAGCTGGAAGTTGAGATGGCCGTATTTCCCGACGAGCTGCGTCGGTTTCATCTTGATATAGGTCAGGCTCTGCCACCCGCCCTCGCCGAAGCCCAGGAACTGCTCCCAGCCGTGATACATGGTCAGCCGACCCGGCTTCTCCCCCGCCAGCAGCTTGCACAGGCAGACGGTGCCGCCGATCTGGTTGAAGATCCGCACCCAGTCGCCGTCGGCGATCCCGCGGGCCTTTGCGTCGTCGGGGTGGATGTAGACCAGCGGCACGCCTCGCTGAAGCCGCAGCATGTAGCGGTTGTCCCGCCAGGTCGAGTGGATGCTCCACCGCCCGTGCGGCGTGTTCCAGAACAGCGGATACTTCGCGTCGTCCTCCGGCACCGGGTCGCGGTGCCCCGGCAGCGCCTCGCCCAGCCGCAGGAACCACTCGTGATCGACGTAGAACTGCTGCCGCCCGACCAGCGTCCGCCACGGGCGCTTCTGCTCGACGTGATGCTTGTACGGCGTGTAGGCGACGCCCTCCTCGATGTCGCTGGTCCAGGCGGCCGGGTCGGTCTGCTTGAATCGTTTCGGGCGCTCGTGCAACTCGCGGTAGGTGAAGCCCTCGGTCTCCGGCGAATGGCCCATCAGGTAGTCGCACGCCGCCTCGTCGCTGCCCAGCTTGCCCCCGTCGGACCAGTCGTCGTAGAGGCGGGTCAGGTCGCGCGTCCAGCCGAGCCGGCCGAACCGTTCGTCGTCGTCGACGAACGGCGTCAGCCCGCGCTTGGCCGCCAGCTCGCCCATCTTTCTCGCCAGCGCCGCGAAGACGTCCCAGTCGGTCTTGCTGTCGAACAGCGGCTCCAACGCCTTGCCGAACGGGTGCATGAAGCTGTGGCAGTCGGTCGAGTTCAGGTCGGTCTTCTCGTAATAGCTCGACGCCGGCAGCACCACGTCGCTGAACAGCGCCGTCGTGTCCATCCGGTAGTTGACGTCCACGATCAGGTCGAGCTGCTTCCACAGCGAGTCGAAGATCAGCTCGTTGCCCTTGGCCTGGTTCAGGTAGTTGGCCCGCCAGATGATCATCGCCCGCGGTTTGCGCGGCGGGTCCTTCAGGTCGGGCACCTTGGACTTGTCGCCGTAGTCGTTCTTCGGCCACAGCGGCATCCAGCCCTGGCCCACCGACTCGCGGATCCACTCCTCAATCGGCCGGCCGCCGTAGGGGTGCGGGTCGTGGTTGGCCGAGTGCACGTAGGTCCACAGCGTGGTGTTCTGCCAGCGCTGTTTGGCGCCGCCCTGGGGGAAGGCGAGCATCTTGAATCCGTGCTCCGGCCAGATCTTCTCCTGCCCGACGTAGTGGTTGAACCCTCCGCCGTTGCGCCCGACGTTTCCGGTCAGGGCGACCAGCAGGATCATCGCCCGGTTCATCGCGTCGTTGTGGAACCAGTGGTTGGCGCCGGCGCCGTGGATGATCATGGCCGGCTTTCGCGTGCCGAAGTCCCGGGCCATCGCCCGGATGTCGCCGACGTCCAGTCCCGTCGCAGCCGCCACCTTGTCCAGCGGATAGGCCTTCAGCTCTTCCCGGAGCTTCTCGAAGACGGTGGTCACTTCGACGGTTTTTCCGTCGGCCAGCTTGACCTGCCAGCGCCCCTCCAGGGGCACGTCCAGCCCGGTCAGGCGGATCGAGTCTCCCGACTCGTCGGGCCCGCCCTCACCGCCCGGGCCCGGAAACATCCCCGCCGGCTGGGCCTTGCGCTTCTGAAGCCCCATGCAGCCCGGGGCGGGCACGGGCCGGCCGCTGTTGTTGTCCCACAGGTAGAACACCTCGCCGTCGCCGGCGGCGACCAGGTCCGACTCGCGCAGGAACCGCCCCGTGTCGCTCCGCACCAGCAGCGGCAGGTCGGTCTGCTCGGTGATATACGGCCGGTCGATCCAGCCGTTCTCGACGAGCAGCCGGGCGATGCCCATCGCCAGCATCGCGTCGCTGCCCGGGGCGATGGCCAGGAACTGGTCGGCGTGGATGGCCGAGCAGTTGTAGTCCGGGCTGATCACGGCGATCTTGGCCCCGCGGTAGCGGGCCTCGTAGGCGAAGTGGGCGTCGGGGATGCGGGTCGCGGAGATGTTGCTGCCCCACAGGACGATGTAGTTGGCGTTGAACCAGTCGGCGCACTCGCAGGCCTCGGTCTGCACGCCCCAGGTGATCGGCTCGCCCGGGGGCAGGTCGCAGTACCAGTCGTAGAAGCTGAGGAACACCCCGCCGATGAAGTGGCACAGCCGGGCCCCTCCGGCAAAGCTGATCGGGCTCATCGCCGGGATGACGCTGAAGAAGGCGTTGGTGTCCGGACCGTGCTGGTAGAGGTTGTCCAGCAGCTTGCCGGCGACATATTCCAGGGCCTCGTCCCAGGTCACCCGCTCCCACAGCCCCGAGCCGCGCGGCACGGGGTCGCCCGACCGCAGGCCCTTTCGCATCAGCGGATATTTCAGCCGCTGGGCGCCGTAGACGTACTCGACGAAGCAGGCGCCCTTCTGGCAGCCGCGCGGGTTGTAGTCCGGCAGGTCGCTGTTGATCCGCGGGTAGTCGCCCGCCTGCTCCTCGCGTAGCATCACCCCGTCCTTGACGTAGACCATCCAGGAGCAGCTTCCGGTGCAGTTGGCTGAGTGCGTCGAGCGGACGACCTTGTCCCAGGCGAACTGCCCGCGGTAGAGGTCCTCCCAGCGGCGGTAGGGGTAGAAGTCAGCCGGGTCGAACGCGGAGGCGTCGAGCTTGGCGCCCGGGGCGGCCGCCCCCCCGTCGGCGGCTTCGCGGCGGCAGCCCGGCAGGGTCAGCCCGGCCAGCCCCGCCCCGGCCGCCGTGCCCATCAGTCCGAGGAATCCACGTCGGGAGATGTTCTTGCCGCTATCACTCATGCTCGCCTCCTCGGACCCGATTTTCGCAGCCTGGTCGGCGCCGGTCCGTGATGCAGGTCAAATTCACCGATGCGGCGCGTCGATGACTCCGCAGCCGTGCGGACCTTCCTTTTTGAGATCAACCGTCGTATCATGGCGTATATGGTCAGGCTGACGGTCAGCATCCCGGAGGACATGAACGCCCAGATTCGCGAAATCTGCCGGCGGCGGCGCTGCGACCTGGACGAGGCCGTCCGCGACGTGCTGCGCCGATGGATCGCCGTTGAGCAGTTCCGCAGGGACGCAGCCGAGGTCCGCCCGTTGGCCCAGGCCGCGGGGTTTTGCTCTGAAGAGGACATCATCGAGAGCACCTCGTGAAGGTCGTCCTCGACGCGAACGTGCTGCTGGCGGCCTACGGCTTCGGGGGCGTCTGCCTCGAGTTGGTGGAGTTGTGTCTGGCCCAGCACGATCTCGTCCTCTCCGAACACATCCTGATTGAGTTCCACAACCACCTGCGGGGCACGTTCGGCGTCAGCGAATCCCAGGCCGCGGCGATCACGGATCGCCTGCGCGCGGCGGCCCTCTGCGTCACGCCTTCGACGGTCAGCACAGACGCCTGCCCCGACCCCGACGACCTGCCGGTCCTTGGGACCCTGGCCGCCGCCGGGGCCGATTGCCTGGTGACCGGGGACAAGGCCCTGCTCGCGCTGGGCAGTTTCAGCGGGCATCCTGTGCTCTCGCCACGTCAGTTCCTGGAGCGATTGAAGCGGTTCGATACGCCTTGCGACCAGTAGCCAGGCAATGGGGACAGGTGCGTCATTCGAACGAGAGGATGTGCCTGTCCCTTTTCTTGCCTCCTCTCTCACTTTCGACCCAGCGTCCGAACAAAAGCCGTCACGTCGCGCACCTCCTGGTCGCTCAGGCCTGCTCCGCCGGGGCGCTGGAAGGCGGGCATGGCGGTGTCGGCCCGGCCGTTCACGATCGCCCGGGCGATCAGTTCGTCGGAGGCGGTCTTCTGGAAGTCCGGGTTGGCCAGCGCCGGCGCGATCGCGCCGCGTCCGCCCGGTCCGTGGCATCCCGTGCAATGCTGGGCGAACAGCTCGCCGCCGCGGGCGGGGTCGCCGCCGGTCAGCGGGTCCGGGACCGGCCGAAGCGGCTGCACCGGTCGCTCCTTCGAGTCGTCCTCCCGCAGGAGCCGGACGAGTGACTCGACCTGGGCGTCGCTCAGCCCGCCCCCGGCCTGGCCCCAGGCGGGCATCAGCGTGCCCGGACGGCCCAGGACCACCGAGACCCGGACGAACTGTTCGTCGGCCTGGGCTCGCAGGCCCGGCCCGCGGACGGCCGGGGTGAACTGGTTGTAGAACTTGTGCCACTGTCCGAATCGGCCGTCGCCGTGGCAGTTGACGCAGAAGCCGTCGTAAAGGGCCTGGCCGTCCAGCACCGGGCTGTGCAGGCGCTCGTTCCACTGGGCGACCTTGTCGGGGGCGAGGTAGGTCTGCGGCAGGTCGCGGTCCTGGAGGCTGAGCATGTAGGTGGTCAGGGCCCGGTTTTCCGGCCGGGTCAGGCGCGGCGGGGGCATCCGGCTGCCCGCGACGATCCGCTGCGGATGATCGAAGTGCTGGGCGAGCCAGTTGGCTAGCGTCGTCTCGCCGGTCACGTTGACCATCGGCAGGACATGCCGGGTCTTCAGCCCCTCGCCGTCCAGGGCGGGTCCGAGCTGCCCGCCGACGCCGTCCAGCTTGTGGCAGCTCTGGCAGCCGCGATCGACGAAGAGCTGCCGCCCGCGGGCGAGCGTCGGAGCGTTCCTCCGCATCAGCTCGGAGTCCGGACCGTGGCAGACGCCGCAGCTCGATTCAGTCAGCTCCGCGGGCAGCAGGGGATAGTCCCAGTGGGCCTCGACGGCCTTGGCCTCGTAGAAGTTGGTCGCCGGGCCCTGGCCGCGATGGCAGATGGTGCAGCCGTACCCGGCGACCGGGTGCTCGGCCAGGTAATCTCCCGGATGCGTCCGGTAGGGCTGCTCGGCGTCGGCCATCGCCGGGTTGTCGATGCCCACGTGGCAGCTCACGCAGCGGTCGGTCGTGCCCATCCGGGGCAGGTCGACCTGGCGGAGGCGGACCTCGAACCGCTCGCCCAGCTCGCGCTGCCGCGGGTCCTCCGAGCCCAGCAGCATGCCGGCGTAGGTCTTCTGGTGGACCCGCCAGTCGGCCAGGAAGTTCTCACGCACCATCGCCGTGATGAGCAGTCCGAGCGTGGCGGCGCTGGCCAGCAGCAGCACCGGCGCCGAGTATCGGTCCGGCGGCCGCGGGCGGGGTTGAGCGTTTGCGGGCACGTTGTCAGTCATGGGCATATCCCTGTGGACGTTTGGCGGTGCCTGTCAATCGTCATTTCAAGTTCGTCATACATCCGTCATTCGACCTTCGTCATTGGTCATTCGTCAGTGGACCGGCCAATCGCTCTGCCTCCAGTAAAAGTCCCAGTTCGGTCCGCGGTGGACCGTTCCGATCCAGGTGAGGATGACAAAGCCGATCAGCGCCGCGGCGGTCAGGGCGACGGCCGCCAGACGCGTCGATCGCGTCGCCCGGTAGACCCAGATCGACCAGGCGGAGAAGAGCAGGGCGATCACCGTCGCCGGATTGATGAAGATGATCAGCAGTTGCGGGGGGTCGGCGAACCAGGGCCCCAGCCGCGTGCCGGCGAACCAGCCGCGAATCCACCCGAAACGGATCGCCAGGGCCTCGACCCCGACGGTGACCGCCGCGCCGACGACCAGGCTGACCAGGAACCATCGCCGCCCGCCGATGCGCGGTTCGAACCACACGCCGGCCGGGTCGCGCTGGCGGTCCAGGAACGGAATCAGCGCCAGCCCGAGCACGACCAGCCCGGGCAGCACCAGCCCGCCCATGAACGCCGAGAAGCTGACCAGTTCCTGCACGCCCAGGAAGTACCACGGGGCCTTGGCCGGGTTCTCCGGCACCAGCGGGTTGGCCTGCTCCTTCAGCGGGGCGTCGCTGACGATCGACAGCAGCATGCAGAGTGCGACGACGATCACGGCGGCCGCCAGTTCGGCGCGGAAGGCGCGGGGCCAGGCGGGGATGGTGTGCTCCGGCCCGCGTCCGACCGCCTCGGTCCGGCCTCGCACCAGGGCCATCAGTCCGTAGGTCTTCGTCGGACCGGGCACGAAGGCTGTCGCGGACGGGTTGTCCGGACCGGGCGGGGGCAGCAGCCCCCCGGCCCGCAGCTCGGCGTCGCTGGGCCTGGCCAGCCCGCCGTCCTTGCGCACCCGCCAGAAGTGAACCGCCAGCAGCGCCGCCAGCAGGATCGGCAGCACCATCACGTGCAGGAGGTAGAAACGGGTCAGCGCCGGCTGGCCGACCTCCTCGGCCCCCAGCAGCAGCTCCTTGAAAAACCCGCCGGGGTCGAACCAGGACGTGACGCCCACCGCGTCGGTCAGTTCGCGCGGCGAGCCGGCGATGTTCGCCCCGATCGTCGCCGCCCAGTAAGCGAGCTGGTCCCACGGCAGCAGGTAGCCGGTGAAGCTCAATCCCAGCGTGATCGCCAGCAGACCCAGACCCAGCACCCAGTTGAACTCCCGCGGGCGGCGGTAGCTGGCTGTCAGAAACACCCGCAGCCCGTGCAGCAGCACCGTGATGACCATCACGTGGGCCGACCAGCGGTGCAGGTTGCGGATGAACCGCCCGGTCGGCACGGTGTAGTGGATGTCCTTGATCGAGCGGTAAGCCAGCTCGGTCGCGGGCGTGTAGTAAATCATCAGCAGCACGCCGGTGATCGTGGCGATCAGGAAGCTGGCCAGGGCGGCAATGCCCATGCCCATCGTGGCCGAGGCCCGCAGGCTGTTCAGGTGAATCCGCGTCGAGTGGACGTGCAGGAACAGGTTGGCGAAGACCCGCTGGGTGCGTCCGCGGTCGCTGGTGGGCCGTCCGGTCCGGAACACCGCCGCCCGGGCGTTGGTCAGCAGTCGGCGGAGGTTTCCGGTGAACGTGCCGGTGTCGAGGGGCCCCCCATCCCGGTTCATCGGGATTGGGGATCCCGCGCCGTCGTCGCCCGCCCGCGGCGTGCTCTCCCGGTCCAGGTCGGGGGCGAGTCCTGCGGTCGGTTTGCTCGGCGGGGTGGAATCGGTCTGCGTCATCGCGGGTCTCTCGGGGTCATGCGAACTGGTAGCGCGTCCCAGCCGGCACCGTGCGGTTGGTGTGGATCACCAGGGTGCCGTCGGGGGCGCGGGACATTTCGAACCAGGCCAGGGGCGAGCCGGCCGGCCCGCGCGTCACCTTGCCGTCCGCAGCGAACAGGCTGCCGTGGCACGGGCAGGCGAAGCCCTGCGGCGTCGGGGCGACAATGCAGCCCAGATGCGTGCAGATCGCGGAGATCGCGCAGAAGCCCTCGGCGCCGTGCAGGATGAACAGGTTGCGACCGGCCACCCGCACCGGGTCGGCCGACACCGGGAAGTTGCCCGGCGGTCCGACCTTCAGCTCGGCCGACTTGCCCGGCAGCACGCCCGGTTTGGGCATGCGGGCGACGCCCACCGCGGCGAAGGCCAGCGTGCCGGCGGCGGTCCACCCGGCCGCCCTGGCCAGGAAGTCCCGGCGACTGGGGTCGGCCGACCCGTCCCCCTTCTCGCCCTGGCTGACAGGGTCGGGGTGAGGGCAATCTCCCTTTTCCCCTTGGGGGAGGGGCCCGGGGTGAGGCTTTCCCTTCTCGCTCATCGCAACTCCTCCGCAAATGCGAACCGCTCCATGGTGATCGCCCCGGTCGGGCAGCGGTGGGCGCAGTTGGCGCAGCGGATGCACCGCGTCTCGTCCTTGATGATCGCCGAGTGCACAGCGGCCGCTTCGCCCTCGCCGAACTGCGCCGCCAGCAGGCCGCGCACCACGCCGTCGGCGTCCAGCTCGTCGGCGCCGATCAGCTTCAGGCACAGTTCCGGGCAGACGTCCACGCACCCCCCGCACAGGATGCACTTCTCGCCGTCAAAGATCGTGTTCACGCCGCAGTCCAGGCAGCGTCCTGCCTCGGCGCGGGCGAGCGGCTCGTCGTAGCCGCGCTCGACCGGGGCGGCCGGGTGGGCGAGTCGCTCGGCCACCGTCGCCGTCGGGATCGCCACGCGGCTGCGCTTCTCATAGTCCTTCTCGCGGCGGTAGTCCTCGATCACGCGGTGAAGTTCGAGCTGGTGCGGCTGGATAACCAGGCCGGTCAGCAGGTGGTAAACGGATCGGGCCGCCTTCTTGCCGCTGGCGATCGCGTCGATCATCAGCCGCGTGCCGTGGGCGATGTCGCCGGCGGCAAACACCCGCGGGTTGGTCGTCGCCAGGCTCGCCGGGTCCAGCTTGATGATCCCCCGCTCGCTCACCTCGATGCGCGTCGCCGCGGCGTCGATGAAGCCCAGGTCGGCCGACTGCCCGATCGCCAGGATCACCGTGTCGGCGTCGATGGTCGTCCGCTGCGATTCGTCAAAGACCGGACTGAAGCGCCGCTGCTCATCAAAGACGCGGAGGACCCGCTGGAATTCGACGCCGGTCACCCGCCCGGCCTGGTCGCGGACCACGCGGACCGGACCGAGCCGGTGATGCCGCCTGATGCCTTCCTCGTCGCCTTCGTGGACCTCGACGTCGTCGGCGGGCATCTCGTCGCGGCTCTCCAGGCAGACGAGCTGCACCTGTCCCACCTCGGGCAGGCGGGCCGCCGACCTGGCCGCGTCGAAGTAGCTCTGCCGCAGGCTGGTGCGGGCGACGTCGTAGGCGACGTTGCCCCCACCGATGACCAGGACGCGCCGGCCGAGCTTCGGCGGTCGGGCCAACGCCACGTCGCGCAGGAAATCCACCCCGCCCAGCACGCCCGGACCGTCCACGCCGGGCATGCGAATCTGCCGCGATCGCTTGGCGCCCACCGCGACGATCACCGCGTCGTGTTTTTCGAGCAGGCCCGGCAGGGTCACGTCCCGGCCGACCTCGGTGTTGCAGCGGACCTCAACGCCCATCGCCTCGATCACCGCGACCTCGGCCCGGATCAGGTCCCGCGGCAGGCGGTATTCCGGCACGCCCAGATACAGCATGCCCGCGGGGACCGGCTCGGCCTCGTAAATCACAGCCGCCACGCCCAGCAGCGCCAGGTCGTGAGCGGCTGCCAGACCGGCCGGGCCCGATCCGACGATCCCCACGTTCGGGCGCCGCCCGTTGGCGTCGGCGCGCGGCAGAGCCCCGCCGCGGACCGCCTCCAGCAGGTGGCGGATTTCATCGAGGGCGTCGCAGACGCCGGAGCGGGCGGTCTGGACCTGGTCCCGCACGAAGCACTCGGCGCCCAATTCCCCGAGAAGCTCTTCCGGTCCGTAACGCTCGGTCGCGAAACGCTTGAGCGCGCGGATGGCGATCGGGCGGTCGCAATCCCCCCGGCGGCACGCGATTTCGCACGGGGCCCCGCAAATCCGTCCGCAAATGCTCGCCAGCGGGTTCGGCCCGCGGGCGATCGCATATGCCCGCCGATAGTCGCCCGCCGCGATCGCCCGCACGTAGCCGCGCGCGTCGGTGCGCACCGGGCAGGCGTCCTGGCACTTTATCTGCCGCCGCCAGTAGCTGCCGTCGGCAATCTCGACGCGATACCGCAAATCGGCCTGGCTCGCTTGCACGGTCATCGCAGCACTCGATCTGGTCTGATTTTAGAAGATAAACACATGTAATTAGCGTTTAAGATATCGCCAACCGACTCACGTCGCCCGCCTGGCCGACTGCACCAGGTCCCCGATCGTCACCTGCTCGGTCATCAACTGGTAGACGCCCTTGATCTGCTTCCAGTAGCTGTGCAGCGGGCAGGGCCGAACGTCGCTGCACAGGTCCCGGCCCAGGATGCATTCGCGGGGCCCGCCGGCCGGCTCGAACGGCCCGATCACCTCGCCGACCTTGATTTCGCCCGGACTTCTGGCTAATTCAAAACCCCCGCCCCAGCCCTTCTGGCTGCTCAGCACCCCCTGGCGGCAAAGCTGCATCAGCAGTTTGGACAGGTAGTTGGCCGGCACCCCGAGCTGCTCGGCGATCTGACGCCCCCCGCGTCGCCCGCCGGCCGACGCCAGCAGTACGACCGCCCGCAGCGCGTATTCGGCTGACTGAGAGAACATGACGGCTCCCATCACTCAACACACGACTATATGTATTGAGTTGCGACTTTTGTCAAGGGCGAAATCGCAGGAAAATGCCGCCCGTGGCCCCGCGGACCGCGCCGCGGGCACGGCCCGCCGCGCCCGGCTGTGACCCGGCCGCGAACCGGCCTGGCTTGCCGCCAGGGGCGATCGCATTCCCAGGTCTACTCGTGGCCTGGGCGTCTCGCCCATGCGTCGCAGGGGCATCTTGCACCTGCTCCTGGGGACCCCCACGGGCCAGACGCCCGTGGGACACACGGGCAGGATGCCCATGCCACGGGTAATGCGCTCGCCCTGGAAGGAGGGCCGGCTGCGATGGACCGACGGTCGTCCATGATCCTGATCGCGGCGATGGTCTGGCTGGCGGCGGGCCGGTCGGCCGGGGCGGCGCCCCCGTCGCCGCCGAGCACCCAGCCGGCGACGGACCCGACGGCCGGCTACCGGCTGGGCCCGGGGCCATTTGCGACCACCAGCGTCGACGTGGAGCTTTCGACCAGGGCGGGCGATCGCAGGCTGGCGGTGAAGGTCCGCTACCCGGCCCGGCCGGCCGGGCCGCTGCCCGTGGTCGTCTTCTCTCACGGCGCCGGAGGCGACGGCAACACGTTCGCCGAGTTGACCGACCACTGGGCCGGCTGCGGCTACGCCGTGCTGCTGCCGACGCATTCCGATTCGGTGCGGCTTCGCATCCGCGGCGGAGAGCGGATCGAGCGGTTCGACCCGCAGGAGGTCATCCGGGCCGTCCGCCCGCTCGAACGGCTGGGCGACGTGGTGCTGATCCTCGATTCGCTGGACACGATCGAGGCGAAATGCCCGGGGCTGCGCGACGCCGACGGCAAGGGCGTGCTCGGCCGCGACCGGATGGCCGTCGCGGGGCACTCGGCTGGGGCGCTGACCGCCCAGATGGCCATCGGGGTCAGGACGCGGACGGTGAACAACCTTCGTCCGGCCGACCTGGGCGACAGGCGGCTGAAGGCGGCGATCGTGATCTCCGGTCCGGGCACGAACAACCGGATGTTCACCGCGCGGTCGTGGGCGGGTCTGGACAAGCCGATGCTGGTGATCACGGGCTCGCTGGACTCTTCGCCGTGGACGGGCGAGACGCCGCGGACCCGCCAGGAGCCGTTCGCGCTGGCCAGGCCCGGAGCGAAGTATCTGCTGTACATCCAGGGGGCGACGCACGGTTCCTATGCCGGCAGGACGATGAGCGCCTTGTTGGGCGAGCGGCCGGGAAGCGACATCGGCATGATCACCGGCGCCACCGCGAGCGCGACGGTGGCGTTTCTGGACGCTTTTCTGGTCGGGAAGGCCGAGGCCAGGAATTATCTGGAATCCGACAAGATCGGCCAATTCAGCCGAGGCCAGGCGGAATTGAAGAGAAAATAAAGGCGTCCGGCCGGGCATGCGACCGATTTGAACGGTAGATGAAGGAATCGGCGCAGTTGCGAGGACCGGCAGGCGCCAGCGCGGGTTTGGCCGGTAAATGAACCGATTCTGGGCGGCGGCCGGCGGGCGGCGGCGCTTCCGCGGGATCCGGCGGCGTTTGGGCCGCCGCGGGCGGTCGAGGCGACGGTCCAGGACAGGGCGGCGGATTCGGGGCGCCGTCACCGCGTTTCGAGGAATCTGACCATTGCCGAGACCGTCTGGTTAATCGGGGTGTCGATTCGGGCCTCGCGGCCGAGCCGGACGATCGCTCCGTTGAGGGCGTCGATTTCGGTGCGCTTGCCGGCCCGCAGGTCTTGGAGCATACTGGGCGAGTGGGCGGCGGTCGGCGGGACCATTCGCTGGTAGAAGGCCCGTCGGAATTCGTCGGCGGTCGCGAAGAGCCGGGGCAGGCCGCGGGCGGCCATCACGGCGTAGGCCTCCTCGATGATCCGGTCCATCAGTTCGCGGGTCTCGGCCCGCTCGGCCAGTCTGCCGTAGGCCACGTCCGGCACCGCGCCGAGCGGGTTGAGGGCGCAGTTGTAGAGGATTTTGGCCCACAGGTCGGCGTGGACGTGCCGGGTCGCCCGCGTCGGCAGGCCCGAGGCGCTCATCACCGCCGCCAGGTGCTCGGCGGGCGGCGAATCGGCGCCGTCGAACCGGCCGAGCGTCAGCGAATCGGCGTGAACGGTGATCTGGACGCGTCCGGGCTGCGGGATGACGAAGCCGGTGATCACGCGGCCGCACAGCACGCGGTCCGGGCCGAAGGCCGCGGTCAGGCACTCGACGTTGCCGTATCCGTTCTGAAGTGAGACGATAATGAACCGCCCGTCGTCGATCCGGCGGATTTGCTGGACGGCCTGGGGCGTGTCGTAGCTTTTGACCGTAACCAGGACGTAATCGGGGGCGCAGGACGGAGACGAACCGGGAAGTCCGATCGCGGCGGAAGGCGGCTGGCGGCCGGCGCCGGAGGCGTCGCGAAGCGGATCCAGGTCGGCCAGCAGTTGCAGACGCTCGGGAGCAACCATGTGCCGTCCGAAAATGCCGTCGACTAGCAGTCCCTTGCGGGCCAGGAGCTCGGCGGCGGCAGGCCGCAGCACCATCGCCACGTCGCAGCCGCTTTCAGCCAGCAGACCGCCGACCGCCTGGCCCAACGCCCCCGCGCCGAACACCAGAACCCGCATGACGCTCCTCCACGGCCCCCGCCGTTATACGATAAATCGGCCCGTTCGCAATCGGTCCATCGCCAACCACTGGAAAATGCGCACCTGATCTCTATGATCTGGCAGGAGGCATGTCATGACACCGCTGAAGCTGATTCGCAGTCTCGGCAAACTGATCCGCGGCGGGGCGGGAGGCCGAAACATCATTCTCGGCTGCCTGTTCGGGGTGATGCTGGGCATGGTACCGTTCCGCATCGAGACGATCATGTCGATCGTGGTGCTGGTGCTGCTGCTGTTCGTGCTGAACGTCAGCCGGCCGCTGGCGGTGGTCGGCTTTCTCCTCAGCAAGGGGCTGTGCCTGGCCCTGTCTCCGCTGACCTATCGGATCGGCCACGTGATCATCCACGACGCGGGC
>JAANMW010002852.1_pt1 | contig 14679 bp, 16 predicted proteins | sample 7279671 | NCBI WGS metagenome assembly JAANMW01 (sample SAMN14094541, study PRJNA606508) | bioreactor metagenome | isolation source: A lab-scale SPAN reactor treating ammonium-rich wastewater day 247 | place: Ireland: Galway | collected 2017-09-19
GGGACGCCCTTACCACGAGCCGATGCGCCTGATCGCGCTGATCGAGGCGCCGCTGGACTTCGCCGGCCGCGTGCTGGAGCGCGTGGTCAAGGTCAAAAGTCTGGTGCTCGGCGGCTGGATCCGCGCCATCGTCATCGATCCCACCCAGGGCTACAAGCCCTTCGTCTTCAACAACGGCCAGTGGGAGGAGCGTCCCCCTCTGATCGCTCCTGCCGAGAAGGAATACTCCGCATGAACGAGATCAAGCTGCATCCGCTGAAGAAGCTGGAAATCATTCTCCAGGGCGAGCACAGGGAATTTGCCACCGATCTGCTCGATCGCGCCGGAGTCAAGGGCTACACCATTATCGGCAACCTGTCCGGGAAGGGCGCCCACGGCATGTACGAAGGGCACCTGATGTTCAATGAGGATGACGTTCTCATCATGATCATCGCCGCCGTTCCGCCGAGTCTGTTCGACTCGCTGCTCGAGGGCTTCCTGCCGTTTTTCGAGGCGCATTCGGGAGTGATTCTCGTCAGCGACATCCAGGTCGGCCGCCTGGTGAAATTCATGGGGTGAGCAGCGTTTGCTGCGGGTGTTTGGGCGAGGCGAGCGGCCGCGCCTGCTGAGTAATGAACGCCAGGAAGGACTGCGCCACCGCCGACAGCCGTTTACCCTTGCGGTGGACGACGAACCATTGTCGCACGATGGGGAAAGTTTCCACGTCGAGGGTGACAAGGCGGCGTATCGCCAACTCCAGTTCCAGGGTGTGCAGCGAAAGGATGCCTAGCCCCAGTCCGGCTTCGACGGCCTGCTTGATGGCCTCGTTGCTGCTCATTTCCATGACCGAGTGGAATTCCACGCCAAGACGCGAAAAATGCCGTTCGGCGGCATTGCGCGTACCGGAGCCGGGCTCGCGTGTAATGAAGGGCTGGCAACCTAATTCTGTCAGCGGGATCTTGCGCCGTTCGGCCAGCGGATGCTCGGGCGAGGCGATGACCATGAGCGGGTTGTCGAGAAACGCGCGCGCGACAAGTTCGCTGTCTTCCGGCGGCTGTCCCATGATGGCCAGATCCTGATTCGCCGCCGAGAGCGTCTCGAGGATATGCGTCTGGTTTGACACCTGCAGGCGCACCTGAACTCTGGCATGGCAGGCGCAGAAAGCTGCGATGAGCTTAGGCATGAAGTAATTGGCCGTGCTGGCCACGGTGAGGTCGAGTTCTCCGCGATGGACGCCGCGGAACTCTTCCATCGCCGACTCGAGGTCGCGCATCTTGGCGCCGATAAGCGTGGTGTGGCGGTGCAACTCGCGGCCCGCGTCGGTCGGCCGGATTTTCTTTCCGACATGGTCGAACAGCGGCACACCGATCTGTTCTTCCAACTGCCGCATCTGCATCGAGACCGCCGGCTGTGTGAGGTGCAGAGCATCGGCCGCGCGCGTGAAGCTCTCCTGTTGCAACACGGCGTCGAAGATCTGGAGCTGTCTGAGAGTGAGATGCATGGCCAATCTATAAGTTACTCTAATGTATATGATCAAAAATAACAATTAGTGTTTATGTGGGTCATCTTCTATGTTCAGGGCTCGTGAATCGCGGGGCCGGCTGAATCACAGACCCTGCTGAGACCCACGAACGTCATCCCCGGGCCGGGTGGGGGGATGGCCACCGCACAGCGGTAGGTCCTCGCCCGTCGTTCGCTTACCGCACAAGCGCGCATGAAGGAGTCCTCGAATATGGCAGTCAAATCGTACCAGGCCGGCGTCACGCAGTATCGGCAAAGCTACTGGCAGCCGGATTACATGCCTCTCGACACCGATATCCTGGCGTGTTTCAAGATCACGCCGCAGCCTGGTGTGGATCGCGAAGAAGCGGCGGCGGCGGTTGCTGCCGAGTCGTCCTGCGGCACCTGGACCACGGTGTGGACCGATCTGCTGACCGACCTCGACTACTACAAGGGTCGCGCGTATCGCCTCGAAGACGTGCCGGGCGACGATACCTGCTATTACGCTTTCATTGCCTACCCCATCGACCTTTTTGAGGAAGGCTCGGTCGTCAACGTGTTCACCTCGCTGGTGGGCAACGTGTTCGGGTTCAAGGCCGTCCGGGCGCTGCGTCTGGAAGATCTGCGCTTCCCGATCGCTTACGTGAAGACCTGCGGTGGACCTCCGCATGGCATTCAGGTGGAGCGCGACAAGCTTAACAAGTACGGCCGGCCGCTGTTGGGCTGCACCATCAAGCCGAAGCTCGGCCTCTCCGCGAAGAACTACGGTCGCGCCTGCTACGAAGCGTTGCGTGGCGGTCTGGACTTCACCAAGGACGACGAGAACATCAACAGCCAGCCGTTCATGCGCTGGCGCGACCGTTTCGATTTCGTGATGGAGGCGGTCCAGAAGGCGGAGCAGGAGACGGGCGAGCGGAAGGGTCACTATCTCAACGTGACCGCGCCGACGCCTGAGGAAATGTACAAGCGCGCCGAATACGCCAAGGAAATCCGCGCTCCGATCATCATGCACGATTACCTCGCCGGCGGCCTCTGCGCCAACGCCGGTCTGGCGAACTGGTGCCGCAACAACGGAATGCTGCTGCATATCCATCGCGCCATGCATGCGGTGATCGACCGCAACCCGCATCACGGCATCCACTTCCGCGTGTTGACGAAAATTCTGCGTCTGTCGGGCGGCGACCATCTGCATACCGGCACCGTGGTGGGCAAGCTCGAAGGCGACCGCGCTTCCACCCTGGGCTGGATCGATCTGTTGCGCGAATCCTTCGTTCCGGAGGACCGCTCGCGCGGCATCTTCTTCGATCAGGACTGGGGCTCGATGCCGGGTGGCTTCGCCGTGGCGTCCGGCGGCATCCACGTCTGGCATATGCCGGCGCTGGTCACGATCTTCGGCGACGATTCGGTGTTGCAGTTCGGTGGCGGCACGCTGGGCCACCCCTGGGGTAACGCCGCCGGCGCGCACGCCAACCGTGTGGCGCTCGAAGCCTGCGTCCAGGCGCGCGGCGAGGGCCGTCATCTGGAGAAGGAAGGCAAGGATATCCTCACCGCTGCCGCCGCTCACTCGCCCGAACTGAAGATCGCCATGGAAACGTGGAAAGAGATCAAGTTCGAGTTTGAAACGATGGACAAGCTCGCCATCGCCAACAAATAAGCCGGTCGACGGATACGGTGGGCGGCGCGCTCAGTGGGTGCGCCGCCGCGCAGCAAAACCGAAAGGACTAAGTCATGGCCGTTCAAGCCTACCGTTCGCTCAAGAAATACGAGACCTTCTCCTATCTGCCGCAGATGACGCCCGAGCAGGTGCGCCGTCAGATCGCTCACGCCATCGCGCAGGGCTGGAATCCGGCGGTCGAGCACACCGAGAAGGGCACGCCCGCCAAGGCGAGCTATTGGTACATGTGGAAGCTGCCGTTGTTCGGCGAGCAGTCCGTTGACGCCGTGGTGGCCGAAATCGAAGCCTGCCACCGCGAATTCCCGGATCAGATGGTGCGTTTCGTTGCGTACGACAATTACGCTCAGAGTCAGGGCATGGCGTTCGTCGTGTACCGCTGATGAGATGAAGTGGGTGCTGGAGCCGACTCGATTCGGCGCCCATGATTTGCTCGCGGCGCGGCGCATCGGCGCCGCTCCTTCATCGAGTTCTTTGTGCTGAGGTCCGAATGACAAACGTCGCCCCCGGTCATGCCACTGCAACTCTATCCGGCCGTGAACTGGCGCTTCAGCGTCGGCAGGCCATGGCGCGCCACGGCAAGGCCGGGGTCGTCGTGGCGCAAGCCGACAAGCGTTCTGCGGCCGGCCGGCTGCAACTCAATGCGGCGCATGTTGCCAGCGCCACCCGTAGCAATGCTTCGACGGCAACGTCCGCTTCGGCTGCGATCATCCAGCCGACGGCGCCGAAGTCCGCGGCGAGGGCTCGCCGGCAGGCGTTGTCTACGGTTGGTAAGGCGGCGTTGAAGAGCGCAGGGCAGGGCGTGGCGTCCCGCCCGGCGGCGCATGTGCGTCCGCGGCGTGAGGCTCGTACGGAGGTGCGCAACTCTGATTGCGGTTGCGGCGGGCAATGCAATTGCGGCGGACAATGTGGTTGCAGCCACGGCGCGCAGCGGAAGGAAGCGGCGCAGATCGAGGCGGTGCGGATCGATACGCCCGCGGCCGCGCGTCCAGCCGTAAACTCGCCGGAAGCGTCCGGTCGCGCGCTCGCAAAGATGCGCCGTGCGGCGCTGAACCAGGATGGCAAGAAGGGCCTCAAGCGCGTCGCCCAGGCGACGCGGATCGCCGCTTCGATGCCGGCGCAGGATTGGCAGAGCGCCATGCTGAAGGGCGCAACCGGCCGTCAGGTCGCGATGCAGCATCGGATGGTGCGGGCGCTGGCGGGCCGGGTCGACAAGGCGTCGGGCGCCGGCACTCGCCCGACCGGCAGGATACGCGCGCGCAATGTGGTCGAGGCGCCGGCCAAGGTCGAGGAGGGGCACACTCTCTCCGGGCAGACCGTCACCGGGACCCAGGTGGAACGTATCTCCAAGGTGACCGGCAATGAGCCGGGCTCCTGCCGCACCATTACCGGTACCGAGTATATCGGCTTCGAGCAGTTCCAGACGCTCTGCGGGGTCCGGCCTGAGCCGACCGCGCCCAAGGTCGCCGTCAGCAGCACGCTGCGCGAGCAGCGCATCACCGGCACCGCGCTGGGACGCTCCACAAGGACCACCGGCGATGAGGCGGGCGCGTGCCGCCCCGTGACTGGCACGGAGTACCTCTCCTCCGAGCGCTTTGAACAGTTCTGTTCGACGCGGCCGGATGCGCGGCCCGAGAAGGTGGCGCTCACGCGCACCGACAAGGGCAAGACCGTTACCGGCGCGCTGGTCGATCGTCCACGCCGCGTCACGGGCGTCGAGCACGGCGCTGACCGCGCCATCACCGGCACGCGTTACAGTCAGGGAGAAACCGACGACGCGCCTCCGAAGGTGGCGATCACCCATACGGCTGCGGGCAAGCCTGTCACCGGCACGGTGGTCGGCCGCAGCGAACGGCAGACCGGCGACGAGGCCGGGAGCTGCCGCCCGATTACCGGCACCGAATATCACACGGTTGAACAGTTTCGTGACTTTTGTCGAACCCCACCGCCGGGAGGGGGCCCACGGAAGGTCAGTGTGATGTCGACCCGCGACGAGCAGGTCGTGTCAGGAACCGCTGTCGATCGGTCCGCCAAGGTAACCGGCAATGAAGTCGGCTCCTGCCGCAGCATCACGGGCAGCCAGTACTATACCACTGCCGACTTCGCCGGGCTTTGCAAGACGCCCAGCCCCAGGAAGGTGTCTGAAATGCAGACGCTGCGCGGTCGGACCGTGACCGGTTCGGAGGTCGCCCCAAGCCCAAAATTGTCCGGTGACGAGTCTTATGGGTGCGAACCCGTCACCGGCACGGACTACATTGGCACCCGCCAGTTGGCCGCCGTATGTCCGGTCGAGGCGGTGCCAGCCGTCTCGCCGGTGAGCAAGGTCGTGGTCGATACCACGCTGCGCGGCCAGACGATCACGGGCATCGCTGCTGGACGCGCGGAACATGTGACCGGCAACGAAGCCGGGACCTGTTCGCCGATCAGTGGCACCCCATACATCGGTCAGGGCCAGTACACCGGCTTCTGCCAGGCGCCGCAGCGCGAGCAGCAGGCTGCGCGGGTCCGCGAAAGCGCGGTGATCCCCTCTACCGTGGTCACCGGCGATCGGCCGGGCGCGGGCGGGCTGCAGGTCACCGGCGACGAGCGCGGCGCTTGTGAGCCGATTTCGGGAACGCCTTATCTCGGGCTGGATAATATTTCGTCCGGGCAATGCGCGATGAGCGATCGCTTCCGCGCGCGGGATGCGGATCAACGGCCGCCCGCTCCCCGGGATTTCAGCATCGACATTCCGGCTCGGCAGGCGGCCCGCGAGCGGCAGACCGAGGTCATCACCGGCAGCGGCCTGAGCAGTTCGCGCATCACCGGCCCGATCAACAAGGCCGATGGTCTGATCACCGGCACACCGGAGTTCCGGCACGGTGGTCAATCGCGCCGTCCGCGTGACGAAGAGCACTCGCTTCCTGCCGCGCGTCGCCTGAGCGGCGAAGGCAGTCAGCAAGGGCGGCGGGTCTCGGGAGACGCCTGGGACGGCAACAGCCGTGTCACCGGCACCGAGGGTTCGTCCAGCTTGGCGCGCAATCCTTCCATGCGCGGTCAGCCGCGCGGAGCCGGAACGAGCGCCATGGCTTTTCGTGGCGTTGAGCGTCCTGAAGTGCCTGAATCGGTCATTACCGGATCGGCTGGCAATACCCGGCGCGGCGCCACGGTGACCGTCTCCGGCGGGGCGCGCGGCTGAGGATCGCGGGCATGAACACGCGCAAACGCCTTCAGGCCCTGCGACGAGAGGCCAGCCCGGCTGCCGCGGCGGCGCCTCAGGTAGCGGCCATCCTCGATCATCCGGCGTGCATGATCGGCAGCGGGCAGACGTGCGAGCATGCGCTGGTCGATCGCGATCTCAATCGCCTGCTGTTCGACTACGAGCGAACCGTGCGCTCGCGTTTTACCCGCATCGTCGACGTGCTCAAGCGTATCTCCACGCATCAGCACGACGAGAAGTTCATCGAGCGCTCGCAGCAGCTTGCCCGCGAGCAACTTGGCTTCGATCTGCCGGTGCAATTGCTCGAAGACGCCTGGGTGTGCGGGCTGGATTTATCCGCCCTGCATTCGCGTTGCATATTCAGCGCGCTGAAATCGAGCGTCGAAAATGCACAGGCGGAGCAGGTCGGCTGGCGCCAGCGTGTGCCGCTGGACGAGAACTTCCTGCGTTCGTGCGGCTACCACACCGTGGATATCAGTCCCTGTTCCGATGGCCGGCTGCAAGGCGTCAGCCCCTACGTGTTGCGCATTTTGCCCGGACCGAATGTACGCGTGAAGGCCTATGCCGGCGCGCTGTTCGACGTCGAGGCCGACGTTGCGGACTGGGCCCGCCGCGAAGTCCAGCGGCTGTCGGGCGCGATGGTCGATGGTGACCGCCTCAACTACCTCAAGATCGCCGTCTATCATTTCAGCAGTTCCTCGCCGAACGGCCAGGGGTGCGCTGCCCACGGCAGCAACGACCGTCAGGCTACGGATGCTGCGTTGCAGCGCCTGCAGAACGAGTTGCGGACGGCGGTCGACCAGACCTTCGGCTCGGGCGCAGCGCCGGATGTGCTGCTGATCGGTGTCGACACCGATCTGGATGCACTGCGCATCCATCTGCCCGACGGCTTCGGCGAACTCAACGCGCACCGTTACTTCGAGACCGCGCAGGTCTACCGCGATACCCTCGGGCTTGCGCCCGAAGCGGCGCGGACCCGTATCGCCGAGATCGTCGCCGACGCCGGGGGCATGGGTGGCTGGGGCCAGGGCAACGGCCGTATGCACGAGGGCATGCGCCGCCTGGTGCTGGCGCTGGCCGAAGCCAACCTGTCGCAGATCGAATACGTCATCAAGCACCACACCGGCCGCTACAAGACCATCGGGCACGACGAGGAATGCATCGTCGCCGGCCAAGCGGTGAGGTCGCTGCAATTGCGCAACCTGTTTTATTTCGCGCATCTCGACACGATCGAGGAGGGTGCGCCCGACATGGATGTCGGGATCAAAATCTTCGCCAAACTCAACGTCGCGCATGGTCTGCCGGTGCCCGTACTGGTGCATTTTGAATACGACGCGCGGATTCCTCAATCGCGCGAGCGGGCGATCGCGCGGGGTCGGCGGGTGCGCGACGCGATCGAGGCGCGTTATCCCGATCTGGCCGCCCGGGGCCTGCTCAATTGCGCGATTGCGGTGAGTGAACGTGCAGGCGACGAGATCTGCGTGTTCGTCGCCGATGACCCTGTCGACGATCATTGAGGATGTATGCGCCATGAAAATCATGCGTGTAAGAACCACCCTCGTGTCGACCAATCGCATCGATGCCATGGGGCATCGTCCGCTGCTTGTCGTTCAGGAAACGCCGAACGGACCGCGCAGCGTCGCGGTCGACGCCGTCGGTTGCATTCCGGGCGACTGGGTGATTTGCGTAGGCTCCTCCGCGGCGCGTGATGCGGCGGGGGCCAAGGATTATCCGTCCGATCTGACCATCGTCGGCATCATTGATCACTGGAATCCGGAGGTATCGTGATGGAAGTCTGGCGCGTGGTCGACGAGCTTGTCTGCACCCGGCGTGTGCCGGAGATGGGTTCGGCTTCGCTTCGCATTCTGAAGGGCCAGAAGGGAGACATATCGGTGGCGACCGATCCTGTCGGAGCGCCCCCTGGCAAATGGGTATTCACCGCCGCCGGCACGGCCGCACGCATGGCCATGCCCGATCGAACAGTGGCGACCGACCTGGCTATCTGCGGGATCATCGATGGCTGGGAGGAAGAGGGATGACGCGGTGAGCAAAGAGCAGAGCGGCGCGCGCGCAGCGGGCGTCAGGGTGCAGTGACTGGCTTGAGTTTCTTTTATTCGACAACAAGGAGTGAACAAATGGCTGAGATAATGGGTATTGCCCTGGGCATGATTGAAACGCGCGGACTGGTTCCCGCGATCGAGGCGGCGGACGCGATGACCAAGGCCGCCGAGGTGCGCCTGATCTCGCGTCAATTCGTCGGCGGCGGCTACGTTACCGTGCTGGTGCGTGGCGAGACCGGCGCGGTGAACGCAGCGGTGCGTGCCGGTGCTGACGCCTGCGAGCGCGTGGGTGACGGTCTGGTGGCCGCGCACATCATTGCGCGCGTGCACAGCGAGGTTGAGGGCATCCTGCCGAAGACGCCGAGCGCCTAAGCACGGTTTTTTATACGGTAAGTAACGGGAAGGACTACGACATGGCAACACACGTCAACGGCATCGCCCTGGGCATGATCGAAACTCGCGGGCTGGTTCCGGCGATCGAAGCGGCCGACGCGATGACCAAGGCCTCCGAAGTGCGGCTGATCGGTCGGCAGTTCGTCGGTGGCGGCTACGTCACGGTGTTGGTGCGCGGCGAAACCGGCGCGGTCAACGCGGCGGTGCGTGCCGGGGCTGACGCCTGCGAGCGCGTGGGCGACGGCCTGGTGGCGGCGCACATCATCGCGCGCGTGCACAGCGAGGTCGAGGGCATCCTGCCGACGAAGCCTGACTCGAACGGCGGCCGCGACTCCGAGGTCACGTCTACCCGCAGCTGATCCTGCGCGGAGAGCGTCATGGCGGTCGATCGGCAAACCCTGGCTTGCACGCGCGCTCAACCAAGTGTTGGCGGCGTGCGGCAGGCTCTTGCGGTTGCCCGCGGCGCGGCCGGGTCTGGTATCGGCTCCAGGTCGAGGCCCCTGCGGATTGATGTCGACGCGTTGATGTACGCGCCGACGGCTGCGCGGTAACGGCGCCGCGTCGCTATTCGAAGCCTTGCTACAGGAGGCGCTAGCGCATCTCGATACGTAACCCAGATCGAACCGGGGTAGGACGCCCATGACTGATGATTTCCAAGGTTGGGAGCGCCGCGACAAGCCGCCGACGTTGTTTCGCCGCTTCGCGTTTGCGCAATACGCGCAGACCCGCGCCTTCCTCGACGCGCTGTCGGCGCTGTCCGAGGAGGTTCAGCGCCATCCGCAGAACATCAATTTCGGCACCACCTATGTCAACATCACGATCGGGGCGGCCGACGACACCGCATTGAGCGCCGAGGACGAACAGTTCGCCGGGCGTATAGCTGCTCTAGCCGAGCGCGGGGAGTGAGCGATGAGCGGGCCACTGGTCATTGCGGTGATCAACCAGAAAGGCGGCGCCGGCAAGACCACCGTGGCCATGCATCTCGGTGCGGGGCTGGCGCGCCGGGCATCGGCGGTCGTGGTCGATCTTGATCCGCAGGGCTCGGCCACGCAATGGGCTGCGGCAGGTACGCAAACTTTTCCGGCGACGGTCAAGCATCTGCGCGTGGGCGCTGGCGCTATCGATCTGCGGCGGGATTTTCGCGCCTATCCCTTCGTCGTGCTGGACTGTCCGCCGGCAGTCGACAGCCGCGCGGCGGCGCTGGCGCTGCAAAGCTGTGACGTGGCCGTCATTCCGGTGTTGCCCTCGCCGATGGATTTGTGGGCCAGCCTGAGGTTGCCGCAGGACATCGATGAAGCTCGGCGGAACAATCCTCGGCTGCGCGCGTATCTGCTGCCGAATCAGATCGAGACGCGCAGCGCGCTATCGGCGGCGATGCAGGAGGCGTTGGCCGAGTTCGGACTGCCGGTGCTTAATACTGCGGTGCGTCGCCGCGGCATCTACAAGACCGCCGCGCTTGAGGGCGTGTCGGCCTACCAACTAGGGGCGCGCGGCCAAAGTGCGGTCGCGGAGATCGAAGGCCTCATAGAGGAGATCCTTGCATGACCAGCATCAAAGACAAGCTCGCCAGCAGCGTCCGTCAGGCCAAGACCGGCGCGGAGTCTGCCCCGGCTGAAAAGGCTGAAGCCCGCTCGAAGAAGCCGCGTCCGGATTCGGGCGCCAGCAAGCCGGCCGCCGCCAAGCCTGCGCCCAAAGAGAAAGAAACTTTGGCGGATGAGCCGCCGGAGAGTGTGCAGGAACTGTTTCCCGACCGCATTTGGCCGGATTGAGATTTGCAGGAGTTCAGATCATGGGCGATCTCAGCAACCGCGGTTACCTTCCGCGACGAAACCCCGCCTTCCACGTGCCGGCTGCCGCCTCCGCGCGAAGCGAAGCTGCGCCGCGCGTGGCAACGGACACGACTGGCGCCGCGGCCGCGCTCGACGCCTATCGCGTCGCCAAGGAGCCGTACTATCGCGCGGTCGCCGATGAAATCGCGCTGTATGAGGCTGCCTATTCGGTCCGCATGCCGATGATGCTGAAGGGTCCGACAGGTTGCGGCAAAACGCGCTTCGTTGAATACATGGCGTGGAAGCTCGGCAAGCCGCTGGTCACCGTTGCGTGCAACGAAGACATGACCGCCAGCGATCTGGTCGGCCGCTTCTTGCTCGACGCCAACGGCACCCGCTGGCAGGACGGGCCTTTGACCATGGCGGCCCGCTTCGGCGGAATCTGCTATCTCGACGAAGTGGTCGAGGCGCGTCAGGACACCACGGTCGTGATTCACTCCCTGACCGACGCCCGGCGCATTCTTCCGCTGGAGAAGAAGGGCGAGATCGTCGAAGCGCATCCGGATTTCCAGGTCGTCATCTCCTACAACCCCGGCTACCAGTCGCTGATGAAGGATCTGAAGCAGTCGACCAAGCAGCGGTTCGGTGCGCTGGACTTCAACTACCCTGAGCATGAGGTCGAGGCCGAGATCGTCGTGCACGAGAGCGGTGTGGGGTTGGACGCGGCAAAGAAGCTGGTCCATATCGCCGAACATGCGCGCAACCTCAAAGGCCACGGACTGGATGAGGGTATCTCGACCCGCATGCTGATCTACGCCGGCTCGCTGATTTCCCGCGGCGTCGCGCCGCTGGCTGCCTGCCGCGTGGCGCTGGTGCGTCCCATCACCGATGATCCCGATATGCGCAACGCGCTTGATTCCGCGGTGACGACATACTTCTGAGCGTCTTCCGACGATCGGCAGGCGCGAGGTGAGAAAGGAAGCGACAGGTCGGCCGGGGCCAGCATCGCCAGGGTAGTCCGAACTTACACATCATGGCCATCCACCTACACGAATTCCAGGAGCTTCTCGACGAACTGCCCGGCCGCGCGCAGGAACTGCTGCGCGCCTCCTGGAACGAGGCTGCGCGCGCCATCAGCCCGCGCGGGCTGAGCAACTATATCAAGGGCGCGGTGGCGCTGCATGAGCTGGGTCGCGGCGAGGACCTGGTGGTGAGCTTCATCCAGTCCATGCCGGAGGTCGGGCGCGCCATCGGCGAGGAGGTGCTGCCTGATCTGGTCAACTTCCTGCTGGGCATGGCGTCCAAGACCTCGGGGCAGGTTCTGGCGCTGATCGCCAGCACCGCGCCGCTGGCGGCGCACCGCGTGGGCGATGCCGAGCTGTTTCGCCAATACCTCAATGTGCTGGAGATCATGCTGGCGCAGGCTCCGCGTGGCCTGCGACCGATGCTGGAAAATCTCGACCGCCTGCTGACCCAGCTCACTCTGGGCGGCTTGCGCCGCTGGGTGCAATGGGGAGCGCAGGCGTACAAGGCTGATTTCGAAGGGCAGGCGGCTTATTTCGGATTGCAGAGCGCCGATGCCATGGCTGTTCTGCAACAAGAACGCAAAGGCACGCTGTTCGTCGACATCCAGCGGCGGCTCAACATCTACATGCGCGCGATCTGGGGACGCGATTTCTTTCTGCGCCCGACCGCCGGCGATTACGAGAGCCGCGAGGGACTCAGGCCGTACATCGAGCATTACGTCATCCACGTCGCCGACGCCTATGACGACTATAAGCCCGAGGGCGATGCGACCGCGCCCGAGCGGATCGTCAGCGCGCTTGAACTTTACCGCGCCGCCGTTAACCACTGCGCCGCGCATCTTGTCTTCACCCAGACGCCGCTTTCGATGCAGCAACTGTTGCCGGTGCAGATGGCGCTGATCGAGCTGTTCGAGGATGCGCGCGTCGAGGAACTGGCGATCCGAAAATTTCCCGGAATGCGCCAGGCCTGGTTGGCGCTGCATCCGGTGTTCGACTATTCGGCCTCGCCGCAAACGGTGGGTGAGTTGCTCGATCGTCTCGCCCGCGCCTTGCTCGATCCCGAAGCGACCGACCCGGATCCGTTCGTGCGCCAGGGCGTGGCCGCGTTTCGCGCTCAGTCCGATCTGGAGAGCAACCAGGTGAGCTGGAATTTGGGCGTGGATTTATCACACCGCCTGTTCGAGCTCGACCTGCCCACCTACAACAAGGTTACCGATGCGCTCAGCGCCGTCTATCGCGACGACAATCGCGCCGTCTGGTTTCTGGAGGAATACGACGAAGCGCAGGTGATGGCCGCCACCTGGGAGACCCGCCAGCAGGTGCGCAAAAAAGTCAACGTGATGGAAATGGTCAACGAGGTCGACGTCGAATTCGCCGGCGACGATGCGCAGGAGGTGTGGGAGCTTCCGACCGAGTTCTATCTCGACCAGGAGAACGTGAGCATCAACTCGCTCGAAGGCCGCCCGCCGGTTTCCGAGCCGTTCCACTATCCGGAGTGGGACTATCAGATACAGCTTGAGCGCCCGAACTGGGTGACGTTGCTTGAGTATCACCCCGTGATGGGCGAGCTGGATGTGATCGAGGGCATCATCCTCGAGCACAAGCCGGTGATCTCGCGACTTAAATTCCTGATCGAGTCGATGGTGCCGCAAGGCATGCAGCGCATCCGCAACGTTGAGGATGGCGACGAGATCGACATCAACGCCGCGGTACGCGCGATGATCGACATCCGCATCGGCCAGCAGCACGATCCGCGCATCATGATGCGCTACAAGCGCGCGCTGCGTGATCTGGCGGTGCTGGTGTTGCTGGACATGTCCGAGTCGTCCAACGACAAGGTCCGCGGCCACGACTACACGGTGATGGACCTGACGCGCGCAGCAACGGTACTGTTGGCGGGAGCGCTGCACCGCATCGGCGATCCGTTCGCCATTCATGGCTTTTGTTCCGACGGCCGGCACGATGTGCACTACCACCGCTTCAAGGATTTCGACCAGCCGTATGATGATGTGGTCAAGGCGCGGTTGGCGGGGATGAAAGGGCGGCTCTCCACCCGCATGGGCGCGGCGTTGCGCCATGCCGCTCATTATCTGGCGTTACAGCCCAGCAGCAAACGCGTTGTCTTCGTCGTCACCGACGGCGAGCCGGCCGACAACGACGTCACCGATCCGCAATACCTGCGCCATGATACCAAGGCCGCGGTGGAAGAACTCGGCCGCCAGGGTATTACGGTCTACGCTCTTTCGCTCGATCCCCATGCCGACCAGTACGTGTCGCGCATTTTCGGCATGAAGAATTTCACCGTGATCGATCAGGCCGAGCGGCTACCGGAAAAACTGCCGATGCTCTACATGAGCCTGACGCGGTGAGGGTGGGCCGAGGATGAAGATCACCCTGCGAACCTACGTGTTCATGGATGCGCTGCAGCCGCAGCTCGCGTCCTACATCGCGACGTCCTCGCAGGGCTTCCTGCCGGTGCCGGGTGATGCCTGCATGTGGATCGAAGTTGCTCCCGGCATGGCGGTGCATAACCTCTCGGACATCGCGTTAAAGAAGACCAACGTGCGCATGGGCGAGCAGGTCGTCGAGCGTGCCTTCGGCTCGATGGAGCTTCACTTCCGCAACCAGAGCGAGGTGCTCGCCGCCGGCGAACTGATCCTCAGGCAGCTCAACACGACGATGGATTCACGGCTGCGCTGCAAGATTGCGTGGAACGAGATCATTCGTGCTATCACGCCCGACCACGCCACGCTGATCAACCGCCAACTGCGCAAGGGTTCGATGATCCTGCCCGGCAAGAGCATGTTCATCCTGGAGGTCGAGCCGGCGGGTTACATCATGTATGCCGCCAATGAGGCCGAGAAGGCAGCGCATATCACGTTGGTAGACGTCAAAGCTTTCGGTTCTTTCGGCCGGTTGACCATGATGGGCAACGAGGCTGAGGCCGAGGAGGCGCAACGCGCGGCCGTGGCCGCGATCGAGCGCCTGAACCAACGCGCTATGGCGCAAGCGTGAGCTCCATGGAAATCGACTCGATAGCAAAGAAGCTGCTGTTCTCAACCGTGCGAGTGGACACCGAACT
>JAANMW010002854.1_pt1 | contig 14665 bp, 10 predicted proteins | sample 7279671 | NCBI WGS metagenome assembly JAANMW01 (sample SAMN14094541, study PRJNA606508) | bioreactor metagenome | isolation source: A lab-scale SPAN reactor treating ammonium-rich wastewater day 247 | place: Ireland: Galway | collected 2017-09-19
GGCCGCGCCCGCGCGGGCGCGGAGTTGACCGCGCTGGTCTGCATTCGGTCCAGCGCATTGTTCGCTTCAATGGGGCCGCGCCCGCGCGGGCGCGGAGTTTTCTTGACGCATCCGGCAAGCGGGTGTTCGGAACTAAGCTTCAATGGGGCCGCGCCCGCGCGGGCGCGGAGTTGCCGCTGTGTCGCCTCGAACGTCCTGCTCATTGTGGACGCTTCAATGGGGCCGCGCCCGCGCGGGCGCGGAGTTAGAAGATTCGTGTGCGCCGTGGTGATGAGCTTCCCGTTGCTTCAATGGGGCCGCGCCCGCGCGGGCGCGGAGTTGCCATTCGTTCGCCCGACACCACGATTGCAGATTGTCGCTTCAATGGGGCCGCGCCCGCGCGGGCGCGGAGTTTTCCTGTGCCATTCGCATCCGCCAGCAACCACTTGCTCGCTTCAATGGGGCCGCGCCCGCGCGGGCGCGGAGTTTCGCTGGCAAATCACCCAAAGCACACGCACTGGGTGCGCTTCAATGGGGCCGCGCCCGCGCGGGCGCGGAGTTGGCGGACTTGCCGCCAATTGAGCCGGCCACGGACGAGCTTCAATGGGGCCGCGCCCGCGCGGGCGCGGAGTTAAACAAGTGCGAGTACGAGGCGTGAACACCAAGCTGGCTTCAATGGGGCCGCGCCCGCGCGGGCGCGGAGTTCACCCTTCAACCGGTCTGACACGGTACGTAGGTCAAAGCTTCAATGGGGCCGCGCCCGCGCGGGCGCGGAGTTAGCATTTTGCTCAGGAAACCACTGAAACCGCCTTGCAGCTTCAATGGGGCCGCGCCCGCGCGGGCGCGGAGTTTGCCCAAGCCATCGCCGCGTTAATTACGATCTGGCGCGCTTCAATGGGGCCGCGCCCGCGCGGGCGCGGAGTTACGTCGTCTGCCGGGCGGTGCAACTCTGGTACGTTGTGGCTTCAATGGGGCCGCGCCCGCGCGGGCGCGGAGTTGATGAGGTTTCGACTGACGGCGTTCCGGCTTGGACGGGCTTCAATGGGGCCGCGCCCGCGCGGGCGCGGAGTTAACTCCGCGTTCAACATGAACGGCGTCCGGGAACTCGCTTCAATGGGGCCGCGCCCGCGCGGGCGCGGAGTTACGGTGCGCATGTTGGCTGGCGGGGATGGAACCTCTGGCTTCAATGGGGCCGCGCCCGCGCGGGCGCGGAGTTGTCTGTGCGGCCAGCGTGGTGCGCTCGGTTACGGAGCGCTTCAATGGGGCCGCGCCCGCGCGGGCGCGGAGTTCCCAAGCCCGAGCTGAAACCGTTTTTGTCTTTGACCCCGCTTCAATGGGGCCGCGCCCGCGCGGGCGCGGAGTTCCACGGGGATTGCGGCGGCGAGGAGGTAGTCGCTGGGCTTCAATGGGGCCGCGCCCGCGCGGGCGCGGAGTTGCGCCGGGTCGCGTTCATCGAGAAAGACGGACACGTGCTTCAATGGGGCCGCGCCCGCGCGGGCGCGGAGTTATCGCCCGCTCGTTTAGGAGAGTGGTTTTACTACGCGCTTCAATGGGGCCGCGCCCGCGCGGGCGCGGAGTTGCCTCTGTCGTTACTCCCTCTGGCGCAAGCTCGCAATACTACAATCGCGACTGCTTGCGCTGTTTGGATTTCTTTCCTGCTCATGCTCTCTCGTGAGATTGTCATTGTCGTTCAGTCTAAGGCGGTTCCGTCATGCGAGCGCGGGCCGGGTTTTCCGCATCACCTCGCCGCTCGCGGGTTAAATTGTCAAAGATCGGCGATGTCTCAAACTACGTAACACGGCGCGTCCAGCTTCACGTAGGGCAAGCCGAGTGCGGAAATCACCCGGTCACCTCGACCTTCCGCCGGACCCAGCGCGATAAAAATAACCTGATCTTCATCGTGATTGATGATCTCGCTCAATTCGGTTTCCAATTCAATCTTTTCCGACTGGTTCAGATCGCACTCGAACACCGAGAATTGCAGGTGGTCGCCGAAATTACCGCAGGTCTTGAACACCTTTCGGAGTCGCTTGTCGTTGGCGATGTCGTAGCAAACTATGTAGGTCGTGCGCATTGGTCACCTCGTCATCAAAGGAATGTATTCAGCGATCTCGCCCGTCAACGTTTTTGCGAGGAGACGTGCCTGCAACTCCAGCGCGCGGCGATAGCTGACTTTGTAGTCGAACAAGGGATGCGTGATTAACGAACTCATCCGCTGCTCGTACGTCTGGAAAAATCGCTTTCGCCCTGGTGCGGTCAAGTTTACTGCCTGGCCGGCGCGCACAAAATCTTTGTCCGTGACGACGCGATTGTTGATGCAACTCAACACCGTGGACTCCGCGATGAGTGGTCTGAATTCCTCCATCAAGTCCAATCCCAACGCGGGGCGTCCGAAGCGCGGCTGATGGTAGAATCCCAGGTAGGGATCGAAGCCAACCGCCAATGCCGCGAGCGTGCAATCCTTGGACAACATGCTGTAGGCCAATGAAAGCATCGCGTTCACCGGATCGGTGGGCGGACGGCGGTTGCGGTTGTTAAAGTTGAAGTTGAACGTGCGCTGTTTGGTGTTTTCACACGTAAGACCGAGGCCAGGCAAATCGTCTTCGACCTTCACCATGCCGCTGAATTGCTGAAAATACTGGCTCGCAGCGGCACCCTCGATACCGAGAAGTTCCTCGATGGACCCGGCCGCGAGCGCATCCTCTGAAGCGCGCTTGAGTTTCAAAATGGTCGGCTCCGGTGGCTCAAGGTGGTTTCGCATCAGCAGTGTGCGATGGTTGCGAATCTTTCCATGCACAAACTGTCGCGCCAGCGACAGGCACATCACTTCGTCGCGCGCCAGGCGGAACTGTTCCATCCGCAGGAATACGTTCTTTAGAGTATGCCCGCGCGTGATGCCGTAGAACCAGCCGCCCATCGAAAAATATGTAATCGGAACTTCCTGTTCGCAGAGCGATTGAATGGCCTGCGTCGAGATTTGGATGTTACCGAACAAGGCGACGTGCGAGACATCTCGCATCCGCACTTCCTCAATGACCCTATCCTTTTCTTTGACGGTCAATACCTCGTCTTTGCATCCCACGCGATACCCCGGCGTGTTCAGATAGAGCGGGCGCGTATCGTCCCGTGCGGCAATCAACCTTCGCGGCGGCTCCCCGTTGGCGGGTTCTGTGGACGGCGACGCCGTTTTCTCGTCCGCGTCCGATTCACGGGGTAACGGAATCTGCGCGAGCATCCGCGTCTCATCCGGCAAGCAGACAGGTGCTAGTGAGCAGCGCACGCACTTCGGCGAATGCACCAACGGTGCAGGAATCGGCCCGGTGATAACGCGCCGGGCGTCAGCGATGCTTTGGAGAATCCAGGTTTCCAATTCGGGAGTGATCGGCAACCGAACACGCTGCTTCGTGGTTCGATAGTAGATGATCCCCTCGTTGCACGTGTAACCGTTGTCGCGCAGGATTAACGCCTGCAACCCAAGCTGCATCTTATCCGTGTCCCACAATTCATTGGCTTCTTCTCCCTCTTTGGGCGCGCCAGCCTTGTAGTCCACCGGACAGACTTCCAACGCCGTGAACAAATCCTCCTTCTCCGCCTCATTGGCCCGCGCGGCTCGCGCTTCGACCAGGTCCATCTTGGCGACGACACCCAACCGCTCCGAACCCATCTGCACGGAACGCGAATGAATCGTTTCGGGTTCGGTAGTCTGTGCTTCAGGCTCTTTGGACGGAGCGTCAACGGTCGCCGCTGGCTGATCCTCTGCCGTCTTCTTCTCTGCCTTTACCTTTTTCTTGGCCGCAGGCAACGCACCAGTACCGGAGTCAACGCGCTGGTGAAGGGCACCGCCGCGCAACGTGTCTGCGCTTTCAACAAACACGCTCTCGACGAATTCGTAATAGAACAGTCGCTGGCAATAAACGAACTCGTTCAGCATCCGCGCAGGAATCTGCTGCGGCTCACCTTCTCGTCTCTCAACCTTTGCCTCCACCGCCGGACCAGTTGCAGCGGGTTCGGTCGAAGTCAGCGGAACCCGCGTCGGCTCGGCTGCGACTTCAGTGATAGGTTTCGGCGGTTCGGCCTGCTGCGGTGCCGCTGGCGCAACTCGCAGCACAATCTCCAGTCGCTGCGGCTCGGTCTTCGCCGGATGCGACTGGCTCCGCTTGGCGAAGCCGCCCGATCTTGCGCCGCCGGCTCCAGGCGAAATACCTCTCGACACAGTTGGTGTTTCCGGTTCTGTCGAACGCGGCTCGGTTGGGATTGGCTCTTTTTCGTCCATAAAATTACGTCAAACGGCGCAGGAGCTATGCCATGCCGGGATGCCCTTCTTGGAGCGGCGGAACCTCACTGCTATCAATGTTCGGTTCAGCCGCGCCGCAATCTTCTCATCCAGCCCGGTCCCAAGCAGCGATTCCTCCTCTGGTCGCCAATCCGGCGCAGCCCGACGCACACTGAAGATGCGCCGCTTGGTTCGCGCGTGGCGAACGCTGTTCAAAGAATGTCCTGTCCGGCGCGCGACTTCCTCATCCGGCAATTTCCCAAGCAACGCCAGTTCATTCGGTTTCCAGATTTCATAACGCGGATTGCGGAAAGGAATTCCCAGCGCGAGACGTTTGTAACGCACGTTCTCCAAGGACCGGTTCACCAACTGCGCTATGTCCCGGTCAGGTTGCGTGCCGAGCAGCGCAATCTCCTCCTTCGTCCAATGCCGGTGATTGGGATTCGGATTCCAGAGGCCGAGCAGACGCCGGCGCCTGCGGACCCGCGTCGCAGGATAGCCCAGCTTGCGAGCCACTTCTTCATCAGTGAACTTGCCGAGCAGCGCATCTTCCCGCGCCGTCCAGGTGCAATAGGCCGCGCCCGGTTTTGCGTTGACCGTGTTCGGCACATTCCCGCCTCGCGTCTTCGGCGTGACTCTCACTACTTTGAACGCAGTGTCCGGCTTGGGCCTTCCCAGTTCAGCGCGACGCGCCCCCACCGCCAGCACCGTCCGGCCAAACGCACGCGCCAACTCCTCATCCGGCTTCGAGCCAAGCAACGAATCCTCCTCCTTCGTCCACGGATGCGCCTTGGCTTTGGGCGGGATGCCGAGTTTGTTTCGACGCCAGGCTACGTTGGTGACACTGCGCCCCAAGAACAGTGCAATCTGCTGATCCGTACGCGTGCCGAGAATCTTGTCGTCTGCTGGACGCCAATCCTTTTTCACCCGGATGCGTTTCTTCCAGCGGCGATGTCGCAACGCGCTGACCGGACGGCCAAACTTCCGGGCCAACACCTGGTCCGGTTTCGTCCCCAGCAAACGATCTTCCTCCAGCGTCCATTCCGGTTGCAGTTTCCTTACCTTGCCGCCGGCCAACTGGCGGCGCCGCGTATGAATCCGTTTGTAACTCCAACCGAGGATGGCGCGCAGTTCCTGATTTGATTTCGCTGCAAACAACCGCGCGTAACGGTCGCGCGGCTCGCGTTCCATACGCAACGGCTGCGGCGCGTATCCGACCGCCGTTTTGCCGAGATACTTGCGCCGGTCGCGCACACCGCTCAACGTGCGATTCAATTTTTCCGCCACTTCTCGGTCGGCCAATTTGCCGAGCAACGCATCCTCCTCCTTCGTCCACGGAAACCGCCGCGCGGAACGTGGCTTGTTCGACGCTCGTCCCTCAACTCTCGATTTGGCCTGTGGAATTTTCACAGCATCGGTTATCGTTCATCGTTCCGGGCGGCGTAGTTCATAGGTACATTACAAGGCTTGAGCAATGGTGAAGCTGACTTGGCCTTTGCCCTTGGTGACACGGGTGGTGCGGAAGACGTTGCTCACGCCGAGTGGAAGAAGCTTTTGGTGACGCGGCTTCTCTTCGGTGAGTTCGGGATGAGCGAACAGGACGCGGACGCTCTCAAGCGTGAGCGCGCATTCCCAGACGGGCCAGGTGAACTGATGCCGACTCACCTCTCTATCGTAGCGAAAACCCGTCGTTTCGGCGCGGCGCGAGCCGGGCATGAGAGGGAAGCAAGTCATGGCCTCGATACCGAGACGATTGGCTCCGCGCTGGGTGCAGACGGAGCCGTCGTAACCCTTCGTATCCACCTCACCTCTCGCTTCATGTTTTTTGGTTGTGCCCGCGTGGCGCAGCGCCGAGTGCCGGTCTTCTTGAGCCTCCCAGCGGCAGCCGGGCATCGGTTCTCTGAATTGCCAGACCTCAAGCAAAGTAGAAACCAAGTGCTCTGCGGTAGTGAGCCGCTCAAGTTTGTCTTTTGCTTTTGGGTGGAAGCCGGACAAATGAAGCGCCGTTTCGAGGAAACTCTGCTGACTCCCGCCAGTCAATGCGCACAGTCGCGAACTGCTTGCTGATTTTTCGTCCAGTTGATCCATGAACCAGCCAGCGAGCGTGGCAGAAGAAGGTCGGCCGACGTTTACATCCCCTTGCAAAGCCGCGGCCAAAAAACGGGCTGCGTCGTCTATTTCGATCTTTGTGATTGTCTGATATGCCACGCCATCGCCGCCTTTCCGCAAGGTAAACAAATCGCGGACGTTGGCTTCTGTCAGGCTGGAGTGGAGGGCTTGGATTTGCGCAGGAATCAGAAATTTGCCGTCGATGAGAATGCGCCCGCGCCATCCGAGCGACTGCTCCCAATGCAGGGTCACCCGCTCGGCGGCATTAAGACGGGTAAAGGCAACAAGTGCGCCCACGGAGGCGAGGAAACCGAGGAGCGTGCCGCCATCCGGGCCGGCGCCCGCAGGAAGGTGGGCGTAGAGATTTTTGGTGCTCATGGTCAATCGAGTCGGGCGGAGGCGACATGGTCGGCGAGGCGAACAATGGCTTCGAGAAAGGCGAGGCCATGCCAGCCAAATTGCTGCTGGAGCGCGGCGAATTGATCGGTCCAGCCGCTGTCGAGCCGATGCCAGTCTCGGCGGGCGGAGAAGCTGCGAGGCTGGGCGGTGAATTTGTGCTCGAAGACAGGCGCGTCGGTGTTGTCGATTACTGGCGGAAGGATTCTGCCAAAGCCGTGGTGAGCGCCGATGATATGGCGCAACAGCGGGCTCCGCTGTTCGGGAACGCAGTCGAATAGGCTGAGGTTTGCCTCCAGCAGATCAAGCGAACAAAGCTCGTGCCGCCAACCGGCGGGCAGCCCGCAATCCTTCCAGCGCTTGTTAATTTCTTCGGCGGTCAATTCGCCCTCGCCGGATTTCGCGAGGAGCGGCTGGCTGTCGAATTCCAGCGGTCCGCCGAAGAGAAAGTTTTGGAAACGCGGATCGGCTTTTCCGATGTCATGAAGCGACGGAAAGGCTGCGAGCGTCCGCGTGATTTCTGGAGGCAGAGCGAGCTTTTCCAACCATCGATTTAGGACTTTCGCGACATCTCCGGCGTGGGCCTCAAGGGTGCGCTGATCCTCCTCCAGCGAAGAATCTTCATCTTCCCATAAAAAGACCGGGGTTTTCGACGGTTCCTTGCGCCCAGAGCAAATCCAACCCGAGCCATCTGGATAGGATTTTGATGCCACTTTTGCGGCGGCGGCGATGTCGCGGATTTCCTGCCGCACAAGGTCACTTTCCTGGATTAGTGTAAGGACACGTCCGATTTCGCCGGAAGCGGAACCGATGACCAAATCATCATCTGTGGGACGGCGAGTGGAGCGGACAGCGCGAACAATTTCGGCTCGCGCATCCGAATCGGATTCCTGTTCATGATCGAGCCATGATGAAATGAGCGCGGGATGGAGCCGCAACGTGGGACGCGCCCGCTGGCGGCTGAGGGAGATGTCCGCGAGATCACGGGCCGGCGCGTCGCTTTCGGGGTTCCAGCCAAATTCATCCACGCCGCCCGCGGAGGCATGCACCACAAGGACGGAGCCAGGTTTGAGATGCGCAAGGTCGTCTTTATTCTCCAAGCGCACGGGATTCTTTTTCTTGCCCCTCCAAATGAGGCCACGATGCCGCAGCCGCCCAACCATCCTTGAGTGACTTTCGGGAACAGCCGTTCCATCGAGGTCCACAACGCCCCCGATTGTTTCTCCAGCGAGCCATTGTTTGACGGCATAGATCGGTAGGGAAAGTGCCTCTGCACTGGCGGGCGGGAGCAGTGAGAGCGTCTCGTTCCAACGCTCCACGTCTTCTGGAAGATCAGCTCGCCAAACGATGCTGACGCCCTCCGGCTCGGTCTTCGGGCCGTGGAGAAAAATTGCGGGATCGGGGTCGGGAGCGGGAGTGGGGTTGGTCTGCGCGAAGAAATCGAGATGTGCGGGCATCAGCGTAGGAGCGCTTTTCGGCGTTGGGACGTAACACTTCAAGTCGGCGGGTAGTTGGAGAGCGCTAATCCCGAGGTCAATGCGATTGCCAGCATCTGTGATCGCTTTCTGGGCAAGGTGATTCTGCGCTTTGGCTTCCTCAATCAAAACATCCGACTGCGCCTTTGCCGCATCCTTAACCGCCTGTTTGTCCTCTTTATTCCGGAGCGATTTTGCCTGGCTGGCAGCGTCAGACTTGAGTCGTTTTCCCTCTTCCTTCGCGCTATCGAGGCGCGCCTTTGCCGCCAGCTTCTCATTCGCCAAAGCTACGTCCGAACTCGTCGCCGTAAGATTATCCAATAGCGTAAAGGTGTGCATCGCAGCAGTGGCATAGATCGCTTCATCACCGTCCTTCGCGTGATCGGCCCGCGCGACGATCCATGCTCGGGCGTGCCGAAAATCACCAAGTCGATCAAGGCGTCCGAAGCGCTGGCGCAACGCGTCGAGGCTGGCGAGTTCGGTAATCAGTGCGTCGAAGTCGAGATTCACCCCGGCCTCAATGCATTGAGTAGCTACAACAAAGATAGGCCGGTCGCCCGCAGTGCGGGTACGACCGGCGCGGATGCGTTCCCAAAATTTTTTGACCAATGCTTCGCGTTCGATGGGGCGGGAGCGGCCAGTAAGGAGGATCACATCGGCAGCATGGCCGTTGTCGGTGCTCCATTTGTGAAGCTGGCGAAACACGGAGCGTGCGGAATTCACGCGGTTGAGGATTATGCCGATGACTTTCGGCAACTCGGCGAGAGTGAGGACTTCACGAGCGAGTTCCGCGCATTTGGATTCAAGCGCAGTGAGCCGATTAGACTCCTGCTGCCGCCAGCGATACAGTTCGGACTTGCTGGATTGCGGCGGCTTTTTCCACGGAGAAGCCGAGGCGTCGCCAATGGTGACCAAAGTCGTAAGCTTCGGAGCGTCCAAGCGACGTTTAAGCACTTCGCTTGGGCTTTCGTCCGGCAAGTAGCTTTCGCGGAACTCGAAATGCGTCGCATCCGATGGCGTGCCGCTGTGGAGGGTGGCGGACATGCTCGTGACTTGCAGTCCTTTGCTGATCATTTCGTGGCACCATCGTTCAGAACGGTAGCCTTTCAGATGGGTAAGCGTTTGCCGGAATGGCTCCGAGAGATGCGCCTCGTCGAGAATGATAAGCGAGTCGGTGGCGGCGAGGCCGGCGTGAATGGGGGCCATTTTTGCGCTGACGCCGTAGCCACGAAAGAGAAGGCGCGAACCGAGTTGATCGACCGTCGTGAGGCAGACCGTGGGTTGAATCGGGGACTTTGCCCATGCGGTTTCGAGCGGCATGCCACCACGCATTGTGCTGACATGCAGGAATTGGTCGGAACCGCAGCGCTCCCGCAGGGCGGCTCGAATCGGCTCCAGCGCCGGATTCTTTCCGATGGCCTTACGGATGTCATCGGCACGGTCGCGGGCTTCATCCACGACCAAACGCCGATCCACCACGAAGAACACGCGTGTGGCTGCGGCTGTCCAACCACAGGCCAGTGCGTAAACGGCAATGTCAATGACCGCAGTCTTCCCAGCCGATGTCGGCACGGAGATTGTCTCCGGCCAGCAACCCTTTTCCTCGATCCAACCCGCAAGCGCGCATTGCCAGGGAAAGGGCTTCTTCTCCCAAAGCTCCCAGAAGAACTTGCTGAAGGCCGGTAAACTCATACGTGCTCCTTCATTGGGATAACATTGGGCGAAACAATCCCATGCCGAGGTAACGCTGTTTTCCGAGCAAAACCGGACCGCGCACTTCCTCATCAAACTCGATCCGCACGTGCGCGAGAACGGACGGCGGTTTCTGATGTGCGCGTTTCGGGGCGACGAACGCAGACGCAGGAGGCGATGGCCCAACCCATGAGAATCGGGCCACATCCACACCCACAGGCGCTGGCAGCCCAATGTTAACACAGGATTGGCGAAGGCTCGCTCGCGCCTCAGCCAACGCTTTTTCCGTGCGGGCGACATCGCCATCGGTCTTTCTCGCGCGGCCAAAGAGAAAGCCCGGGAATTTGTCGAGCGCAACTGGAGTGACGGAGGCCCAGACCTTCGCACTTCGGCACCAGTGCTCGGGCCTCAGAGTTGCCGGTAGGCCCGGGCGCGATAAGTCGCTAACTTTAAGCCGCGTTAGCGGAACCGGCTGCCCGCGGAATGGCACGCTGGTGATGCGGTGAAGTATGCGGCGAACGGAATCCAAATCCGGGCCTCGATGTGCATCCGCCGACTCGCGAGGAACGATTGCCGCCAAGCCAAACAGAGCGCCGCTGGCATTGGAGTGGCCGACGTAAGGCAGCCCAACGAAGGCGACATGCGGACCTTCATAGGGCCGAGCGGTTCCCGCTTTATGACCAGACAGCAACGCCTTCAAATCGGCATCCAGATGTGCTTCGTCCGCGATCCGGCATGCCTCGGTTTTCAAGTTCGTCGTGAGGCACAAAACAGCCGGCATCGGAATCCGCACCCAATCGGGAAACTGGTAAACGATCCACTGCTCGCCGAAGTGGGAGAATGCCATGCCGGACGCGCTTTCGTCTGCGGTGCGAGCCTGCGCGTAGAGAACGCTCTCATGCGGGAGGCGATAGTTCTGCTGAGAGAACTCGTTTGGCTCATAGACCTGATCAAGGAGTCCCAGCAATCCCTTTGAAAAACTCCGAAGGGCGATGCCGCCGCGACCATTTGCAGCGGGCTCCCATCGAATGAAATCACCCGAGGCCGTCACGGAATCATCCGAGCTGAAGCCCAACGCGACGAGTGAACTGGAGTGGCCGAGATAAGAGACTCGGTCGAAGAGTCGGCGGAGTGATACCTGCTGGGTTTCGTCCGGGGTGATGTCGGGCCAGCAGTAGTGAACACGGTTGGTTTTATCCGAAAGCAGCAGTGTCGGAAACTGGCGCTCACTTTTCCCCCTATGTTCTGGGAGATGATCGGGCTTCCTGCCGCCGGCTTTAGCCTGTTTATCCGTGACTGGATTGGGGTCATTTGCAGGAACGTGATGGGTCACGACTTCGCGCGTGCCGATCTGGGTGTGCTCCGCCGCCAAGACGTGCGGGTGGCCACGGTCTTCCAGCCACTCCAGCGCCTTTCGCTCTTCAACATCGCCACCTTCGTTCCCTTCGGATCGGAAGACGTGGAGTGCCGAAACCAGTGCATAGAAAAGGCGAGCGGGGTGGGGCGGCCATTCGGGCTTGCCATGCATCGCCTTCGCCACGTAGCGCGAAGTGAGGAACTCGCAGGTGATAATCATTGGTCACTCGCATCCAATGCTGTTTCGCCGCTTTCGACTTCTTCCTCGGCGCCGCCGTGTTCGAACGAAAGACGAATCAATTCGGCGAGGTTTGCCTTCGGCTTGAGCTGGGGCATGTCCGAATCGGCTTTCCATTTCGGCGCATACGAAGCTTCGAGGGCTTGCTTCAAAAGCGCCTTGGCTTCGTCGAACGTCAGGGTGAAGCGGTCTTTTTCTTCGGTCTTCCGGCCTTGAACAACGAACTCAAACTGCGGGGACTCAACCGCCCTCAACTCGCAGCGAGAACGCAGGAAATAGTCGCGCTCGCGTTGCGCCGTGATGGCAACCAAACCGAGCGCGGCCAGCGCGGTGCGTGCCGCGGTGTCACGCTCAGGTGATTGGCTTCCATTGTCGGGAAAGCGAAGCCTGCGCAGAGCCGACAGCGACAGGACTGTGGTTTGCAGCGCATATTTCATCGTGACTCCGCCGCCGAGCTTACGCAGCTCTTCAGCGGAGAGCTTTCGCCGATCACCACTTCCCTCGTCATTCTTTCCGATCGATGGCGCAATCTGGCCGAGCAAGAGTTCCGATGGCTTGCCCTTCTTACCCCATTTCACGGGTTTGCCGTCTTTGTTCCTGGCGGCTTGCTTTTCGTCGGTTGTCCAATTCAGTCCAACCGCTCGATACAAGAAACCCCCTCCGTCTTTCTTGGCCTCGTCTTTGTTCTGCGTCCATTCGGCAGAATCATTCTTGCGATACCAAGGTTTCCCCTCTGCGTCGTGATGAGCCGTTTTGGGTTCGGTAGTCGTTTCTTCCGAGGGCAGGCAATAAATGGTCTGCCCGGTAATCCCCGCCGGATCCCCTTTTCCGCCAACTCTCACACCCTGCTCAATTTCATAGCCGACGATTTCCGACACGATGGCCCTGGCGAACTTGAGATTGCCTTTGATCTTGCCCGGAACCTTGTCATTCGCCGAGTTCCAGCAACCAAACAAAAGCGAAGTGGGACTCCACTCGTAAAGCGGTGTGGCGTTTGCCAGCGACGCTTTTGCAATCGCTTCTCCAGCGTTGGTCTCCGAAAATTCAACGGTCGGTCTGTTGTTTGCAGCCGGAACCTCGCTATCACGAAATATGGCGTCGAATACTCGATGCGGTGCGTCCAGAACCGTAATCGGCTCCCGCAGATATTCCTCGGCCACTGTACTATCGAAGGAAACCCTCAATACGGGAACGCCACTGATTCTTCCTTCGACAATCGCCGCCTTGAGTGCCTCCTCCAGCAGATTGGCCTGACCCGCTACGGAATGAAGCAGGACGGCGTGAACGGGCGACTCGTCGCCTTTCAACTGAGCGTCGTTCGCGTCAGTCGGAACATTGGCTGCGGCCGCGGGGTAACGTTTTTCGAGCGCATATTCACCGCCGGCGTAAGTCGGTGGAAACACTTTGTCCCGCTCGTGCCCGACTGGTTCGAGTCGTGTTACAATGCGAATGGCGGCAGCCCCACCTTTCACTGCTTCAGTTAATATATTTAAGTTCATCGTTTTGTTTGGTTGATGGATGCTAGAGCGGAACAAGACAATGTGAAGAGAACGAAGCCCGTGGAGACTTTGAGGTCTTGGGTTCCCGAAGTGTTGCTACAGATTGCCTGGTCATGGACTGCATGTGTTTAGGCGTCGCGCCGAGGCGAACCCGCACTGCATTCACCTCAGCGAGGCGTTGTTTTTGTACCAAATCGGTTTGCTGGCCGCGAGGACGAAAACCGTCTTCACCGGCATCAACCAGAACAAGGACAACGGATCAACTCATCCAGCGGTGTTCTCCAAAACCGCACATCGAGAGTTTTTTTGTTCCCGCTGCATCAGGCAGCACAAACGAGACCCAGGCCGGCACTAGAATGGAGCATGAGAGATTTAGGTGTGGTGCCGGGTGCGGGAAATCCTGACAAATTCTACACGCTCGGCGAAGTGGCCAAACTGCTGAACGTCAGCCGCACGACGGTTTATCGCTGGCGGCTGCGTGGGCTCGGAGTGGTCCGCATCAGCGGTGTGGTCCGAATCAGTGAATCCGCGCTTCGGCAATTCATCGCACATCACCACACGCAAGGAGAATCGGTGGCCGGAGCATGAGAGGCGGTTCGTTTTCCTTTCTTCTTCCGCAGGCCAATTCGCGCCCGCAAACAAGTGCGCGGGCGGAATTTTGGGACGGCGCGTTTCAAAAGGCAGAGCAAACAACGCCAAACGCGCTTCTCGAAGTGAAATCGCATCGGAAAAAGGTTTTTGCGCCATTGGGCGAGGGGTTTGCCAGGAAGGGGAACCGGATTTACTACCGGGTTCAAACGAACGGAAAAGCGACCTGGCTCAGCACCGGTACGGACAAACTGCCGCTGGCTCGGAAGTGGAAGGAAAAGTGGGAACGCGAGCAGTGGCTGCGCGAGAACGGTCTTCTTCCGAAACAACCTACTGTGCCCACCGCGAGCGGCATCACGGTCAACGAACTGCTGGACATCTACATCGCAGCGGGCCAACCGATCATTCGTAAGCGGTCGTTACGGCCGAAATCCGAATGCTCCATCCAAAACGAGCAGTTTTGTTTCCAGAAAGTTCGCAGATTTTTTGGCGACAAGTCGGCCGCGCAACTCAACCTGAACGAATGCGACCGTTACCATCAATGGCGGCTGTCGGGCGGCTACATTGCTGAGTACCTGTGCCGAGGCAAAAAGATCGTGAAACGCACGCGCGGCGGCGACCGGAGCGTGGACCTGGAACTGACGTTTCTCTCCAACGCCTGTGCGCTCGGCGTCCGGCGCGGCATTTTGGAAAGCAATCCCATCCGAGACCGCGGTCGCTATGCAGACCCGTCCAAGGTGCGTCACTGCCGCGAGGTCGCGCCCACGCCGGACGGGTTGACGAAGATCCTCAGGTGGATGGAAGAGAATGACTCCCAGCAGGACGCCGACTTTACGCGATATCTGGCGTACAGCGGACTTCGGCTTCGGGAGGGAATCACGTCCCGTTGGTCCGCCGTGGACTGGAAAGAGGAGATCATGCACGTACGGCGGAGCAAGAAGGGAGTCTTTCCGTTTGTGTTGTTGCTTCCTGAGTTGGCCGAACTGCTCAGGTCAATGCAGGGGCGCGCGACCAGCGACCTGATATTCCCCTCGCCGTTCAATCCGGCCACGCCCCGCGA
>JAANMW010002859.1_pt1 | contig 14644 bp, 11 predicted proteins | sample 7279671 | NCBI WGS metagenome assembly JAANMW01 (sample SAMN14094541, study PRJNA606508) | bioreactor metagenome | isolation source: A lab-scale SPAN reactor treating ammonium-rich wastewater day 247 | place: Ireland: Galway | collected 2017-09-19
TCCTCATCCGCGCCGAAGACCATGTCGCCATTCAGGACATGTACATCGTCAAGCTCACCAACCTCGACGACCCCGAATTCAAGTTCTACGAGCTTGTCGCCACCACCCGCCCCGAGCCGCCCTGCCTGTTGCCCGAAGCCTCGCAAGATCGCTGCGGCGACCTGCCCGTCGGCAGCTTGAGCGGGCAGTAACAGTCGTTGGTTGGTTGGTTGGTTGGTTGGTTGGTTGGTTGGTTGGTTGGTTGGTTAGTTGGTTGGTTGGTTGGTTGGTTAGTTGGTTAGTTGGTTGGTTAGTTGGTTGGTTTGTTTGTTTGTTCCAGCCGATCAACCAACCATCCAACCATCCAACCAACCAACCGTCCAACTAACCAACCAACCAACCATCCAACCATCCAACTAACCAACCAACCAACCATCCAACTAACCAACCAACCAACCATCCAACTAACCAACCAACTAACCATCCAACTAACCATCCAACTAACCAACCAACTAACCATCCAACCATCCAACCAACTCCCCCCCATGCCCGGAAACATCATCCTCGAAACCCAAAACGTCAGCAAGCACTTCGGCGCGCTCAGGGCTGTAGACGACGTCAGCCTCCAGGTGCGGGCGGGATCCTTCCATTCGATCATCGGCCCCAACGGCGCCGGCAAAACCACCTTTTTCAACCTGCTCAGCCGCAATCTGCCTGTCACCTCCGGACGGATCCTGTACAAAGGCCAGGACATCACCAACCTGCCCGTGCATCGCACCGCGCACCTGGGCATCGGGCGCTCTTTTCAGATCACCAACATCTTCCCCAACCTGACCGTGCTGGAAAACATCCGGCTGGCCGCGCAGGCGTTGGGCCGCCACAACTTCCGCTTCCTCAGCAGCCACCGCCGCTTCAAAGCCTACGAAGCGCGGGCCTGGGAGGTGGCGCAACAGGTGGGGCTGGAAACAGAGGCGCTGCACCCCGCCCGCATCCTGCCCCACGGCGCCCAGCGCAAGCTGGAACTGGGCATGCTGCTGGCCCCCGACCCGGAAGTGCTGCTGCTCGACGAACCCACCGCCGGCATGGCCGCCGAGCAGGTGCCGGAACTGATCGAACTGGTGCAGCGCATCCAGGAAACCGGGAACAAAACCGTGATGCTGGTCGAACACAACATGAACGTGGTCATGAGCGTGTCCGACGTGATCACTGTCATGCATCAGGGCGCCGTGCTGGCCGAAGGCGCGCCCGCGGACATCGCCGCCAACGAGACCGTGCAGCAAGCCTATCTTGGCCAACTGTACGAGCTGGCGCAAAAAGAGGCGAAAAGCTAGCGGCGAAGCATCGACGCCCTACGCCGATCCTGGCAGACGAACCATCACCCGGCAAGACGCCGCCTCTCCCGTTCATCCCTTCCCCTGCCATCATGCCCACCCTCACTGCCTGTTACCGCCCCGCTTCCGACACAGCAGCCGAGATCGTCGACGATCAGGCCGTCATCATCCACCTCATCAGCGGCACATATATCGCCCTCAACACCACCGGCGCCTTTCTCTGGCAACGGTTGGATGGCCAGACGCCCCTGGCCGCCATCGCTGCCGAACTGGCCGCCGCCTACGAAGTCAACCCTGAGATCACCGGGGCCGACGTGCTCGCCCTGGCCGCGGAACTGGAAGAAGAGGGGTTCATCCAGCCCGCGCCCGGCTAAACCAAAGTCATCGGCCAGCGTCTGGGGTGCAAAAGCTATCATAGACACCGGGGCTGACAAATCGCCCTCTCTCCCCGGCTTTGCCAACGGCAGCCGTTACCTTTTGGTACCGGTGGCGTCCTAAATGGCGAGAGTCGTGAAATAATTCACGGCCATGCTTGTGTGAGGTTGAGCCAGGAGGGCGTGATGAGTACCCGTATAACTGCTCTGTGTACCATCCTGATCGCCGTGCTGTTGACGCTGGCGACAGGGCCGGTGAACAGTGCGCCGATCCGATCCAGCCAGGAGTGCAGCCCGCAACCGTTGTTGACGATCACGGGAATGTCGGGGCCAAAAGGCTTGGCAATGGATACGGCGCGCAATTTGCTTTATGTCGCCAATTATAACGCAAACAATATTCTGGCAATTGATGGCGAAACACATACAATCGTGCGTGTTATTGGTGGCATCACATCACCAAATCAGATTGCGTACGATAGTGTGGCCGATCGTCTATTCATTACCAATCGCAACAGCAACCGGGTGACGGTGTTGGATGCCGCGAGCTACCTCACGCTGGGGCTGATTCCGGTGGGAGCACAGCCGTACGGCGTGGCTGTCAACAGTGCTACTCGCCAGGTGTTGGCAGCCAATTTCAGCGGCAACAGCATCACCATCTTCCACGCCGACACGCTGCAATGGCTGGGACAGGTGTGGTTGCAGAATCGCCCCACCTTCATTGTTGCGGACGCGGTAGGCGGTATCAATTATGCCGTCAGCAGCGAAAGTGGTTTTCTGTACACCATCGACGCCGCCCAGAATGGTCAATTCTGGGCCAGTGTCGGGGATACCGGCATTGTGGGATTGGCTTTTGATCCGGTGCTGCGACGGTTGTTTGTGTCCAGCGTGGGCAACAAAGTGTATGCGTATGATCCGGACACCGCCAATCGCCTGGCCGTGATCGATCTGCCCGGCACACCCAAAGCGATGGCAGTCAATCCGCTGGATCAGCAGGTATTCGTGGCCACGTGGAGCAATAGCAACGGTGTGCATCAAATCGATGGGCAGACGCTGACTTATCGCGGGGCTGCGGCCACCGGACGGGGCGATGGGGATGGCATTGCCGTTAACCCCAGCAGCGGGTTGCTGTATGTCTCCAACTTCCTGGACAATACGATCAGCGTGCTGCGCGATAGCTGCTCGCCAGGCCCCACCTCGGAACGGTGGGGAACGGTGGAGGTCAGCGCCCGCTCGATCACCGGGCCGGCCAACAATCGCCGGGCGCAGGGCGATATTCGGTTGGGGCAGGGCTTCCGGCTGGAGGGGGACGCGGCGTGGGCCAGTTTCGATGGCCAGACCATCCGGGGCGAAGGAAAGCTCATGCTCGTGGCCGGGGCAGAACGAATGGAGTGGTTGAATGGCCGTTTCAGCGCCGATCCCAGCAGCGGGCGACTCACACCCGCAGCGGGAGCCACATCGCCGATCGGCAAAGTGGGCGCGTTCATTGTCTCGCAGGCGGGGATGGCCGGGGCGGATCTGAATCAAGGCCGCGCCGAAGGGACGGCCCGCTTGTCTCTGAGCCGGGGCGCTATCAACGCCCAGGGACGTCTCAGCTTTGCTGTGCAAGCGGCAGGGCAAAGGCTGCAATACGAAGGGACGATGCAGTTCGAAGATGGCGTCCGTTTTGGCGATGGAACGACCTTGAAGGTGGCGCAAGTGAATGCTCCTCTACAGGACAATGGCACGCAGTTGGCCATTGCGGCACCGATGCAGGTGCGTTTGCCGCAAGCGAATCATTTCGATCTGCCGATGATCGGCGCCTTCGACGCCAGCGGACAATTGCAGATGAATGCGCGGCAGTTTGCCGCGGGAACTGTGCTGCGGCTGGCGAGTGTACAAGCCTCACTCGGCGGCGTTTCCTTCTGGCTGGAGGGCGATCGTTTGCGCCTCAGCGATATGTCTATCCCCTTGCCCCCTCAGCTCAATGGTGCTTCGATCCGGCTGACCGGCATCTCTATCGATCAGGGCGGCCTGCATTTCGACAACGTGATGCTGGCTGCGGGCAAGCCGCTGCGCCTAGGGCCTGATGGTTTCAACATCGAACTGCGGGAAGCGCGGGTGGAATCAGCGCTGCCGGAAAGGGCGTATCGCCTGGTTCTTGCCGGAGTCGTGCAGTTGAACGCGCCCAGCGTGACCGGCAACGCGGCGATCGAAATCTGGCTGGATAGCCTGGGCCGGGTGGGCGGGGCCGCAACCTCGCTGCAAGCCACTGTGGTGGGGTTGACGTTGCAGGCCACGAATATACGCATCGAAGAAGCCAGCCTGCGCATGGCTTCAGCCACGTTGCGCATACCGCCTGAGTTTGGCAATGGTGGCGTTACCGTTCAGAATGTCGTTCTCTCGCGCGCCGGCATTCAGATCGGTAGTGGATCCTTCCGCGTGCCCGATATTGACTATGCTGGATTCAGATTGACCGGTCTTAACGGCGGTTTCGAGCCGTTGAATCCGGCCAATCCGGACTTGGGCTATCGCATTCACGCCGGCGGTCGTTTCGAGATGCCGAATTTGGGCGGCGCTGCTGGGTGCAGCGGCATCGCCGTAGACGTGGCCATTCTCACCGGCCCTGGGCAAGAACTGTGGGTGCAGATGCACACGCCTACCGCCGCGGATGGCGTCTCGCTGGAAGAGGCGCACATCAGCCTGAGTTGTACGATCCCCATCCCCAACACTGGTTTCGCCATCTCTGGGATCGATGGCGGGATCAGCCTGGCAGCCGGCCACACGCAGATCAGCGTAGGCATGACCGTGATTTCGCAGGCCGAGTTGCAAGGGGTGACTGTGCTTTCGGCCCGCGCGGATGTGACGGTGCAGGTCAAACCGGAGTTCTTCTTCGACTTTAACGGTATCGTCCAGCTCTTTGGCAGTGAGGTTGGCGGTGGGAATGTACACATCACCCCCCGGCTCTTCTCCAGCACGCTCTGGATCAATTATAAGGTTTTCAAGGGCCAGGTGCGTATCCACGCCTGGAACGACGCCACCGGCTTCAATTTTACGGGGCAGGGAACGCTAACCGTATCCGCACCGCGCGGCGTGATCGTGAATGAAAGGTGGCTGACGCTGCCGCCCAGCACGATGGAGCTCGGGGGTGTGGATGTGGGTCTGGGCAAATTCACCAACAACCGCTGGGGGTTCCGCGGGACGGTGTGCTTATGGAAGTTCTGTATCGGCGTCTATGTAGATCAGGGTGGCAACGTGGCCTGGGGCGATGTCAAGGCCTACACGCTCAAATCGCCGCCCGAAGTGGCGCAGGCGCTGATGACCAGGCAAGGAGGCGCGGCTGTCAGTACAACGGAAGGCTCCGCCGGGCCGATCGCCCTGCCCACTGGCGATGTGGCGTATGAGGTAGCAGTGACAGAGCCGACCGATCTGCTGTTCGCCATCAGCAAACAGAATGAATTGACGCCGACGCTGACGCTGCAACCGCCCAGCGGGCCGCCGATCACCGACAGCCAGCCGCCCACGATCACACACACCACCCTGCACACGCCCGGCGACCCCTATCCCTTCGTAGAGCTTTTCGGCGTGCAGGACGCCGCGGCAGGAACGTGGCAGGCGATCGTCGGCGCTGTCGCCGATCCGCCCGATGGCTCCTGGGGCATCGCTATCCTGGGTGGGCAGCCGCAACCCCGGCTCGATGATCTACATGCCGCCGCCGATCCTGCCGGCGCCGCGCTGAACTGGCGACTGACTTCCTCGCAACCGGTCACGATCAGCATCTTCGCCCACACCGGGCCGCTGACGATCACGCATGTTCTCACCGACACCACACCGCCCACTTTGGTGGAGCAGACAGATTTTGGAGGCACGCTGCTGCATCAGCAGGTGTTCGCCGCAGGAGATGGCAATCTGCATACAACCGTTCTCACCCTCGAATCGTTGGCCGGAGGCGAGTATCACTTCTGGCTGGAGGCGGACAACGGTCTGGGTCCGCCCGTGCGCCAGTACGCGTCCGAACCGGTACACATCAGCCACCCCTGGCCGCAGAACTGGCAGGCTGGGTTGCAGGCCACGCCCGATTATCGCTCGCTGGCTTTGACTTGGGCGCGTCTCGCCCATCCCGATGTGGACGGTTATGCGCTGCTGGTGGATCATGCCACGTTCACGCAGACTCTGCGCATCGAGATCGGAGATATCACAACCTATCAGTTAGATAACCTGAGTTGGGGCCACCCCTATCATCTACGCGTGCAAGCCGTGGATACGGATCAGAACCAGACGCTGCTGTCGGAGGAGATCATGGCACAGCCGCGGGCGGGGGATTTCGCTCTCAGCGTAGTGGATGCGCCGGCGCTGCTGCTGGCTGGGAGCCATGGCGCAGCCCGGCTGCGGGTGTCCACCCCGCTGACCGCGTTTCCCGATGCGGTCGGGCTGTACGCGACATTACCGGGCGGGTTCGCTCTCACATTCAGCACAGATGTGATCACACCCACCCAGGCGGGCGCGTGGGTAGAGGTCGATATCCTCTCGGCGGCGACGCTGCCCAGCGGAGAATACGATCTACACATCTGGGCCGTGGGAGGCGGCGATGAAGAAAGGGCCGTGATCAGGCTACGTATCAGCCAACTTGCACATCGCGCGCATCTGCCCTTGCTGATGACACAGCGCTCGCCCCTCTGCTCCGAACAAGTGGTGAATGGCGGCTTCGAGGAGGATACGGGCTGGTGGTTCCCGATCACTGCCAGCCGCGGCGGTTATAGCAATCAAACGTGGCGCAGCGGCGCGCGCTCGGCCCGATTGGGCTTGCTGCCGGGAGCGGAGGTTATGCCCCTGGCCAACGCCGGCGGGCCGGAATCCAATCTATTGGGCGAGACTGCGCCCGCAGGCGCCACCTATTCCACCGTGCATCAAAGGATCAACATTCCTGCCGATGCGATCAGCGCTTCGCTCTCTTTCTGGTACCTGCCCCGCACCGAAGCCGGCGCCGGCGACTGGCAGCGAGCCGCGCTGTTGCGGCCCGACGATTTTGCCATGGTGCGCCAGTTGCTGCGCACGATCAGCCACGACCCCGCCTGGCGTTACGCCTCGTTCGACCTCAGCGCCTTACGCGGGCAGGATCTTATCCTCTATTTCGAGGTGTTCAACAACGAAACCACGGCAACCGGGCGCACGGCTATGTTCGTCGATGATGTGAGTTTATACGTTTGCACGCGCTGAAGGGTAAGAATCGGTCAGGATCATGGCTCACAAAGATGCCTTCGACCAAAACCTCACCCGTGTACGCCAGGAGCCTGACCATGCTCGATTCTGATCCCACACCCCTGCCCCCGCAGCCGGATTTCCGGCAAACCGCAGACGCCAAGCTGCTGGCGCGGCCCGCACATCCCCCGGCAGCGCGGCCCGATTTTCTGGACAGCGACCCCTGGCGGATGTGGCGCATTGCCGGCGAGTTCGTGGCCGGGTTCGATGCGCTGGCCGGACTGGGGCCTGCAGTCAGTCTCTTTGGTTCGGCCCGCACCAAAGAGGCGGACCCGATGTACGCGGCGGCTGTCGAGACGGCGCGACTGCTGGCCGAAGCCGGGCTGACCGTGATCACCGGGGGCGGGCCAGGGATCATGGAGGCGGGGAACCGGGGCGCGCACGGCAGCGGCGACAACGGCGTCCGCTCAGTGGGCCTGGGCATCGAGTTGCCCTTCGAGCAGGGCGTCAATCCCTGGGCCGATCTGCCGATCGAGTTCCGCTATTTCTTCGTGCGCAAGACGATGTTCGTCAAATACGCCCAGGCCTTTGTCATCTTCCCCGGCGGCTTTGGCACCATGGACGAGTTGTTCGAGGCGCTGACCCTGATCCAGACCGGCAAGATCAGCCATTTCCCGGTCATCCTCTTTGGCCGCAGCTATTGGCAGGGCCTGTTGGATTGGCTGCGCGGGAGCATGCTGGCCGCGGGCAACATCGCCGCCCCCGATCTGGATCTGATCCTGGTCAGCGACTCGCCGGCCGAGGTGCGCGACCTGATCCTGCAAGAAATGCGCGAGAATGGCTTGTGCGCGCAGCGCGAGGCGGCGGCGCGGGCGGCTATGCGGCAGGCGTACGGGCCGGAATGATCAGGGCGTCGGCCATGGCCGCAGCCGCCTGCCGCAGCCGCGGCGCGTGATCGTAGACCGGAATGCCCAAACGATCCGCTTCCTGCACCCGCAAGTCCGCGGGCAGGAAGCCGAGCAGAGGCAGGCCCAGGGCCTCGGCCTGCAAAAAGTCCGCTTCAGCCTCATCCCGCACCTTGTTGCCCACCAGCCACAGGCGGGTGAGGCCGATGTCGTGCGCCAGTTTCTTGATCTGGGCGGCGGTGTCCAGGCTGCGGCGGGTCGGTTCGACCACGACCAGCATGGCATCGACAAAATCGACCGTGGCCCGGCCCAGATGCTCGACCCCGGCGTACATGTCCAGGATCAGCACCTCATCCTCGCGGAAGAGGAGGTGGGTGAAGAGGGTTTTGAGCATGGCGCTTTCCGGGCAGATGCAGCCGGAGCCGCCTAACTCCACCCCGCCCATCTCCAGCAGCCGCACCCCGCGGTGTTTGATGGCGAAGCGTTCCGGCAGGTCGTCGACGCGGGGGTTGATGGTGAAGAATCCGCCTACCTGGCCCGGCCGGGCGCCGGTGCGCTCGTAGATCAGGTCCTCCATCTCGGCGATGGGCCGCAGCCGGGCGCGCAGTTCGGCTGGAAAACCGAGGGCGCCGGCCAGGCAGGGCGCAGGATCGGCGTCGGCGGCCAGCACGTCGCGGCCGCGATCGGCATAGACCTGAGCCAACAGGGCGGCGAGGGTGGTCTTGCCCACGCCCCCTTTACCGGTGATTGCGAGTTTCATGGGTGGGTGGTTCGGTGGGTGGGTGGTTGGGTGGTTGGGTGGTTGGTAGATTGGTAGATTGGTAGATTGGTAAATTGGTAGATTGGTGACGAATGCCCGAAAATACACGAACCCACCAACTTACCAATCTACCAACTTACCAACCTACGAGTAAGCATGCTGCCGAGGATGGCGCAGGTGTCGGTGGAGAGGTGGCGGGGGGCAGAGGCGTCGAAGAGGAGGCGGTAGGAGGGGGGAAATTCCTCGTCCCCTTGCCAGGCGACGACGGCCAGGGGGGCCAGAGGCAAGGCCAGAAAGGCGAAGGCCGCGTCGCCCAGATCAAACCTGCGCCCGCCCGCCTGCTCGGCCGCCTGGACGAAACGGGCAAGATCGTCGCCAAACCGCCGGGCCAGAACCGCGCCGGTGTAACTTTGGAAGGCTTGGGTGTAGAAACGGCCCTCTGGCAGCTCCGAAAAGGCCACCCACTGCCCGGCGATGGGGCCGCCGCAGGCGTTGTGGAAGTAATAGGCCACCATCGCCTGGTCGAGCGGGGGCAGCAAGGCAGGGCTGTGGGCCAAACGCGCTTCGCATGCCGGGAAGGAAAACTCGGCCGCGGCGCCAAAATAGGCGAATTCGAACACGCCGCCCCCTGCCTGGGCCTGGAACTGGGTGTGCGTGGCCGCGGCCAACGACGCAGGCGCGCGCTGGGCCACAGTCTGGCGCAGCGTGGCCACGCGCGCCAGCAAGGGCGAGGCGTCAGGGGAAAGTCCGGGCATCGTCGCCGGCGCCGCAGCCGCTCAGATAGGCACTGCCAGACAGGTGAGGGTGTCTTCCACGCCGGGAATGACCTGAATTTCGACGTTGACCAACCGCGCTATCTGCGCCAGGCTGTCGGCTTCGACCGTCACAATGGCGTCGTACGGCCCGAAGGTCATCTCCACGGCGGTGACGCCTCTGAGACGACGGATATTTTGCACCACCTCCGGAATAGCGCCGGTGCGAATGGTGAGGAGGATGAAGGCTTTCATACGCGGGAGGGAGGGAGAGGGAGGGAGAGGGAGGGAGAGAGAGAGAGAGGGAGAGGGAGGGAGAGGGAGGGAGAGAGAGAGAGAGAGAGAGATGAGATAGAGATAGAGATAGAGATAGAGGGGGGAGGGGGAGAGGGGGGGTTATTCGGGGCGCCGGAGATAGACGGTCCAGTAGAAACCGGCAACGAGGAGGGTGCCGCCGATGATGTTGCCCAAAGTGACCGGCAGGAGGTTGTTGATAAGGAACGCGCCCCAGGTCAGGCCGGCCACATCCACGCCGGCTGCCGCCGTGAAAAGGGGATCGAACTGCTTGATGAACAAGCCCATGGGCACGAAATACATGTTGGCCACGCTGTGCTCGAAACCGGCAGCCACGAACGCGGTGATGGGGAAAAGGATGGCGGCGATCTTGTCCAGGGTGCTGCGGGCGCTGAAGGTGAGCCACACCGCCAGGCAAACCAGGGCGTTGCAGAGGATGCCCAACACCAGCGCCTGCAAAAAGTCGAGCTGCGCTTTGCCGGCAGCAATGCCGAGGGCAGCGACGCCAACACCGCCGCCGCCAAAGGTGTATTGCTTGCTCGCAAACATCAGCAAAGCCGCGCCGATCGAGCCGATGAAGTTGCCGATGTAGACGATCACCCAGTTGCGCAGCAGGGATCGGGTGCTGACCTTGCCGCTGGCCCAGGCCATGGCGATGAGGTTGTTGCCGGTGAACAGTTCAGCGCCGCCCACAATCACCAGCACCAACCCCAGACAGAAAACCAGCCCCACCAGCAGGCGGGCCACGCCGTAGGGCCAGGCCGCGGCAGTGCCGGTGGCCACCGTGGTGGCAAAGATGGCGCCAAAGGCGATGAAGACGCCGGCCAGGATGGACAACGCAATCAACTCCGTGGTCTGCGCCTGGGATTTGCGTACGCCTACATATTCTGCCCGCCGCGCCATTTCTGCGGGCAGCAGTGCGTCGATGCGAATTTCGTTGGTAGTCATGAGGATCGATCACTCTCCAGAAAAAGGATGCGATGCGGGGCGCCGTCATCTCGCGCCCGCGCATGTATGCATGTTACCCCATTGTCCCGGCCCCGGCTATGAACTAGATCATGTCTGGCTGCTTCGGGGCAGCCTCTGGGCCGGTTTAGCCTACCGCCGCCAATTCGCCCTGCTGCAAATAGCTGTCGGCGTAGATGACTTTGTTGAGCAAGATCTGCACCGTCTTCCAGATGGCGGCCTGCTCCGGATCGGTCATGTCGACGTCGTCCACCTGCGGTTCTTCCATCCCGGCCACACGGTCGTGCAAGGCCAAATACAGCCGCCCGACCGCCGTGCTGTCATCTCGCTGCTCGATGATGCGGATCGTCTCCTGCAATTGCCGATCCAGCGGGTCGGCGATCATCATTTGCAGGCCCGCGCCCATGAGCATGGCGCAGTAGGTGCGGTTGATCAAGGCCCGATTCTCGCGCGGCACGGCATTGGAGACATTGGACAGGCCCACAGAGATCGCCGGCGGCGGATCCCAGGCGAATTGCAGGGTCTGCACAGCGCCGATCAATTCGGGGCAGTAGGGTTGGCAGCCAGAGACAGTCAGCACCAGGGGATCGATGATCAGGTCGGAGATGGGGAAATCAAGCTCGACCATGCGGGGGATGAGCGCCTCCAACGCAATGCCCACGCGCTCGTCGGCGCTGACGGGAATGCCCGATTTGCCCATGGTGAGGGCGATGAGGCGGGCGTTGTACTGCTTGGCCAGCAGGGGCACCCGTTCCAGCCGCTCCGGCTCGGCAGAGGTGGAATTGAGGATGGGCTGGGTCTTGGTCACGGCTTTCAACGCCGCTTCCATGCCGTCGACATTGGTGGTGTCGAAGCTGAGGGGCACATCGACCACCGCCTCGACCGTTTTCACGATCCAGGGGAAGACTTCATCCCAATCTTTTTTGCGCGGGCCCATGTTCAGGTCCAGCGCCTGCGCGCCCGCTTCCACCTGTTTGACAGCCAATTCCTGGAAAAACCGCGCATCCCGCGCGGCCAGCGCATCCTTCACACCCTGTGAAATAATGTGAATGTTCTCGCCGATAATATACATTTATCATACTCCTTTTTTTGGGTTGGTTAGTTGGTTGGTTAGTTTGTTAGTTGGTTAGTTGGTTAGTTGGTTGGTTGGTAGATTGGTAGATTGGTAGGTTATTTTGTTTTTAAGCGATCTCCACCAATCTACCAATCTACCAACCTACCAATCTACCAACCAACTACCCCGCCACCGAGGGGAATTTGTTCAAATCGGTGTGGGGCAGGAAAAGGGCGGATGTGAACGCTTCGTAGAAGCGATTGTCGGCGGAAAGTTCGATGTAGGTCATGCGCGAGGCGATATCCTGGACGCGGCCATGCGCACTGCGGTCGAGCAAGGCCCGGTACGCGCCCAGCACCGATGTATTGCCCAGAAAATGGAATTTGTCCCAGGGCATGTCGGGCAACAGGCCGATTTGGATCGCTTTTTCGACATTGATGTACTTGCCGAACGAACCACCGATCAGCACCCGCTCGACCATCTCCAGCGGCACGCCCACACTCTCGGCCATGACCGTGAACCCGGCATAGATGGCGGCCTTCGCCCGCAGCAGGTTGTCGATGTCGACATGGGTGATGACGATATCCTGGCCGTGCGCGGTCTCCGCCGCCCAGGCAATGACATATTCCGGGCCTGCGCCATGCTCGCCCACCCGCACGCGCGGCGTATCCAGGCGGGTGTTGATATGGCCGCCCTTGTCCACCACTCCGGTGATGAACATCTCGGCCAGCAGCGAGATCAGCCCGCTGCCGCACAGCCCCCGCGGTTTGATGTTGCCGATCACCCGGCAGGTCGGTTCGCAGGTATGGCCGTCGATCCATACCTCCTCGATGGCGCCCTTGGTGGCGCGCATGCCATCGCGCACGCCGGCGCCCTCGAAGGCCGGCCCCGCGGAGCAGGCGCAGGTCACCAGCCACTCGTTGTTGCCGAGCACGGTCTCGCCATTCGTGCCCACATCCATAAACAGCGTCACCTGCTCACTGTCGTCCAGGCCCGAGGCCAGCACCCCGGCGCTGATGTCGGCCCCCACATAGCTGGCCACGCCGGGCAGACAATCGACCGTGGCCGCCGGGTGCAGATTCAGGCCGATCTCGGCAGCAGTCAGGGCGGGCACATCATTCAGGGCAGTGACAAAAGGCGAGAGCCGAATGCTGCTGGCCGGGATGCCCAAAAACAGGTGGATCATGGTGCTGTTGCCGGTGACCGTGGCCCGGTAAATGTCGGCAGGCTGCGCTTGCACCCGCTGGCACGCCTGCTCGATCAGATCGTTGATCGTGTCCACCACCAACATTCGCAATTCCTCATCCCCGCCATTTTTGCTGGCAAAAATGATGCGGCTGATCACATCTTCGCCCCGACGGATCTGCTGATTGTACTCCGCCACCTGCGCCTTCACCTCACCGCTGCGCAGGTCGGCCAGCCACAGCGAGACGGTGGTGGTGCCGATATCGATGGCCGCGCCCCACAGCGGCAGCGGCTCCGGCGCGTGGCCGGGCAGCAGGTCGATCAGCCGCACCGGGCAGTCGGGGCAACAATCATAGGGCGGGGCGTCGAGGATGGCCGTGACCTGCCAATCGCCCGACCGCAACACGCCGCCCATCCGCCGCAGCAATCCCAACGAGATGTCGAACTCGCTGCGGCCGGTGGCCTGGCGCAGCGCCGTTTGCAAGCGACTCCAGTCGTCGGTCTGATCCTCCATGCTGGGCGGTTTCAGGGTCAGGGGGATGCGGCGCAGGCTTTGCTGTGTGGCCGGGTCATAGCCTGGCGGCGCCTGCACTTCGCCCACGGTGCGGTCAGTGGTCAGCCGCCGCTCGATCTTCTCTTGCGGCGGCACATGGATGGCGACGTTGCTCTCGACCACCGTCTGGCAGGCCAGGGCATAGCCCATCGCCACATCCTCCGGGCTGAGCCGCAGCGAACTGCGGCGACGCACCGCGCCAGTCGTCACCTGCACGGCGCAGCGTCCGCAGCGTCCCTGCCCCCCGCAGGGTTGATTGATGTCAATTCCAGCCAGCCGCGCCGCTTCCGATAGCAGCGTGCCGGTGGGCACGTGTACCGGTGCGTTGGCGGCGTCGAAGAGAACGGTGTGGGTGGGCATGGTCAGTGGACGGTCATCAGTATGGCAAGTCTCTGAATCCGCTGCGCCCGGCGCCGTACAGCGGGGCAGGTTCGTGGCGGAACGGCTTCGTCCGCGGTTGTGGGAGATCGCCAAATCGCGTTTTCTTCAGTCCAGAACCGGATGCCGGGAGGCCGTCTGACGGGCAAGTGGCGCCCGGAATCGGCTGCGCAAAAAGGTCGCGTGGTGTTAAGAAGGTTTTGTTTAGGGCAGGCCTTGTGATGGAATCATGCTGCATGGTAAAATTCAGTTATCCGCATTCTTCCACAAAGGACGGCATACTTATGTCATCAACTGCCATTGCTACTGTGACAAAAATGATGGAGATGCTTCCCGAGCCGGCCCAAGAGCAGGTGGCGGATCATCTCAGAGACTACATCGCAGAAATTCAAGATGAACGAAGATGGGATAGAGCTTTCCAAAGCACCCAAACCTCGCTCATCGAAGCGGCTCGACGTGCGAAGAAGGAGATTGCAGAGGGTTTGGCTGAACCGATGGATTATGAGCGACTATGAAATCAGCGACGCTTCCATCTTTTTGGTCTGCCTATCGCTCTCTAGATCGTTCAACTCGCAATCAAGCCAGAAAAGCCTACACTCTCTGGACTGAAAATCCGTTTCATCCTTCCTTGCATTTCAAGTGCATCAATCAACAAGAAGATATCTGGTCGGTGAGAATTTCACTTGGTTATCGGGCCATTGGCGTGTTTGAAGGGGATACAGCGACGTGGTTTTGGGCTGGCAGTCACGATGACTACGAGCGGTTCTTTGGATAGCGGGTATAGATCGGTAGGGGGAAAAACTCCTCAAACGAGGTACAACACATGAACGCAAGGTAACAGTTCACCTGATGTGTCATTGCGAGTGCAGCGAAGCAATCCCCAAGGTGGCTCGTCATTTTTTGGGGATTCAAGCAACGTTGGGGATTGCTTCGGGGCT
>JAANMW010002862.1_pt1 | contig 14639 bp, 16 predicted proteins | sample 7279671 | NCBI WGS metagenome assembly JAANMW01 (sample SAMN14094541, study PRJNA606508) | bioreactor metagenome | isolation source: A lab-scale SPAN reactor treating ammonium-rich wastewater day 247 | place: Ireland: Galway | collected 2017-09-19
ATCTCGCGGCTGTTCATGTCGCATCCGCCGCTCGACGAGCGCATCGCCGCACTGCGCGGCGCCGGCCAGCCGAAATTCGGCTGAGCACGGCGCCGGCGGACAGCGGCTGCCAATTATGTGAATGGGTTCGTCCCCGGTCTCCGCAGGCCGGGGCTACCCTCCCGGACGTGGCGCTGGTTCCCGCGCGGGCGCATCGTGGCCGCGGGCGGGCGGCTTGCTTTCAGGGGCTGGTTGGCTAAGTATCGCCCCGTAACACGGTTTGGGTTGTCAATGTCCGTCGTGACCAGGGTGCTGCCGGCTCTCGCGGCCGCGCTGTTGCTGTTTTCCGCTGCGGCGCCGGCGGCCGACGAGGCCTTGCCGCGCCCGCCGGGCCTGGCAGCGGAAGTCGCCTTCTGGCAACGCATCTTCGCCGAGTGCACCTCGCAGCAGGGCCTGATCCACGACAACCGCCACCTGGGCGTGGTCTACGAGAAGATCGATGCCACGGGCGAGGGCAGCCAGGCGCGGCTGCAGCGCCTCGCGGACACGGCCCGCGCCCGGTACGAACGCATCCTGCGCACGCTGGCCAGCGGCGAGCGGAGCGGTCTCGATGCCGAGTCGGCTCGCGTGCTGGCCCTGTGGCCGGCCAATGTCAGCAATGCCGAGTTGCGTGCCGCGGCCGACCGCGTGCGCTTCCAGCAGGGGCTGGCCGAGCGCTTCCATGCCGGGCTGGTGCGCTCCGGCCAGTGGCGTGACCATATCCGCGAGAGCCTGCGCGAGCATGGCGTGCCGGAGGGCGTGGCCGCGCTGCCCCACGTGGAGTCCTCGTTCGATCCCAACGCACGCTCCTTCGTCGGCGCCGCCGGCCTCTGGCAGTTCACCGGCGACACCGGCAAGCGCTTCATGCGCATCGACCAGGCGGTCGACGAGCGTCGCGACCCCTATGAGTCCAGCGAGGCCGCGGCCCGCCTGCTGCGCTACAACCACGACCTGCTGGGCACCTGGCCGCTGGCCATCACCGCGTACAACCACGGTGCCGCCGGGATGCGCCGGGCGGTGGACAGCGTCGGCACCACCGACATCGAGGCGATCATCCGCCGCTACGATGGCCCCGCCTTCGGCTTCGCGTCGCGCAATTTCTATGTGTCGTTCCTGGCGGCGCTGGCGATCGAGCAGGACCCGGAGCGCTTCTTCGGGCCGGTGCAGCGCCAGCCGCCGCGCCAGGAACTGGTGGTCGAAGTGCCGGACTTCATGCGCATCGATGCGCTGGAGAAGGCATTCGGCGTGCCGCGCTCGACGTTGCAGGCCTACAACCCGGCGCTCTTGCCCCCGGTCTGGGACGGCGCCAAGTACGTGCCACGGGGCTTCCGCCTGCGGCTGCCTGCCGGCCAGGTGATCGACGCATCGCCACAGCAGCTGCTGGCTTCGATTCCCTCCGGCCAGCGTTTCGACAACCAGGTGCCGGACAAGATGCACAAGGTGAAGCGCGGCGACACGCTGAGCCGCATCGCCGCGCATTACGGCACCACGGTCGGCAAGCTCGCGCAGGCCAACGGCCTGACGCCGGGGGCGCGGATCCGTGTCGGGCAGTCGCTGAAGCTGCCGGGCCGCGCTGTGGCGGTGGCGAGCACCCGTGCGCCACCGGCGTTGCCCGATACGCGGCAGCCGGCGCCCGCGGCCGACAGCTACCTGGTGCAGCCCGGTGACTCGCTCGCGGTCATTGCCCGGCGCACCGGCGTGAGCCAGCGCGACCTGCTGGCCTTCAACGGCCTGGCCGACGCCAACCACGTGCGCAGCGGCAGCCGCCTGCGTCTGGTGCCGCCAGCGGGCGCTGCCCCGGAGCCTGCGGCCACCGCCACGGTCGCATCCTCGCGCCCCCCGGCCGTGGCAGCCGGCAGGCCGGCGACCGTGGCCCCGGACCTGCCGGCGCTGGAGTCCCCCGCCCAGGCGAAGCAGCCCACGGGTGATGCCGGCGGCATCTCCGCCTCGCTCGCCGATCCGAGCAACTACCTGGTGACGGACAACGACAAGGTGGAGGTGCAGGCCGCGGAAACCCTCAGCCACTACGCCGGCTGGCTCGAGGTGACTCCCGAGGACCTGCGCAAGGCCAACGGCTGGCAGAGCAAGCGGGCGCTGGTGATCGGCGAGTCGGTACGCCTGGACTTCAGTCATGTCAGCAGGGAGATCTTCCTGGCACGGCGCGTGGCTTATCACCACGACCTGCAGGAGGATTTCTTCAACCGCTACAGGATCACCGACACCACCGAACACCGGCTGCGCCGCGGCGAGTCGGTGTGGATCCTGGCGTCGCAGAAGTACAAGGTACCGGTGTGGCTGCTGCGCCAGTACAACCCCACACTCGACCTCGATCACGTGCGCCCCGGCACCCGCGTGGTGTTCCCGAAGCTGGAGCGTGTCGCGCTGGTTCCCGCGCAGCCGGCCACGGCGAGGGTCGCATGAGGTCCGCGCCGGCTGCCGCAACCGCGGCCTGCATCGTGGCGCTCGCCCTGCTGGGGCTGGCGCCCGCGGTCCAGGCGACCGGCTTCGAGCAGGCCGACAAGGTGGTGGTGCGCAAGGCCGAGCGCCGCCTCGACCTGCTGAAGAACGGCCGGGTGCTGCGCAGCTTCCGCGTCGCGCTCGGGCTGGCGCCCGATGGGGACAAGCTGCGCGAGGGTGATTTCCGCACGCCCGAGGGACGCTACCTGCTGCTGGACCGCAACCCGGACAGCGATTACTTCCTCTCCATCCGCATTTCCTACCCGGACGAGCGCCACCAGCGTGCGGCGCGTGCCAGGGGCCATGCCCCGGGCGGGCTGATCATGATCCACGGCATGCCCAACCAGCCGCGCTACTCGGCCGAGTACTACCGGACCATGGACTGGACCAACGGCTGCATCGCCGTGTCCAATGCCGACATGATCGACATCTGGCTGATGACGGCTCGCAACACGCCCATCGACATCCTGCCATGAACCCTGCCAGCCCTGCCCGCCACGGCGGCGAGACGCTCGTCGAGGTCATGCCGGAGGGCAGCCTGGAGCTGCTCTCCCAGCACGAGGTCAACCGCCTGCGCAGCACCGGCGAGGGCGGCCAGCACGAAGTGCTCAGACGCTGCGCGCTGGCGGTGCTCAACGTCGGCGGCCAGACCGATGACACGCGCGAAGTGCTGGAGAAGTACCACGACTTCGAGGTGTTCATCGTGCAGCAGGACCGCGGCGTGAAACTGGCGCTGCGCAACGCGCCGCCCGAGGCCTTCGTCGACGGCAAGATGATCCGCGGCATCCGCGAGCTGCTGTTCGCGGTGCTGCGCGACGTGGTGTTCATCAACAACGAAGTGGCGGGCGGCAGCCAGTTCGACCTCACGCGCAGTGATGGCATCACCAACGCGGTGTTCCACATCCTGCGCAACTCGGGGACGCTGCGTGCCGGCGAGCCCGACCTGGTGGTCTGCTGGGGCGGGCACGCCATCAGCCGCGAGGAGTACGACTACTCCAAGAAAGTCGGCTACGAGATCGGCCTGCGGGAGATGAACGTCTGCACCGGTTGCGGCGGTGGCGCCATGAAGGGCCCGATGAAGGGCGCGGCGGTGGGTCATGCCAAGCAGCGCGTCGATGACGGCCGCTACATCGGTGTCACCGAACCCGGCATCATCGCCGCCGAATCGCCCAATCCCATCGTCAACCAGCTGGTCATCATGCCCGACATGGAGAAGCGGCTGGAGGCGTTCGTGCGCATTGCGCACGCCATCGTCATCTTCCCGGGCGGGGTGGGCACGGCCGAGGAGTTCCTGTTCCTGCTGGGGATACTGCTGCACGAGCGCAACCGCGAGGTGCCGCTCCCGGTGGTGCTGACCGGCCCGGCGTCGAGCGAGCCGTACTTCTCGCAGATCCACGAGTTCATCGGCGCCACGCTCGGCCGCGAGGCGCAGCAGCGCTATCGCATCTGCATCGGCAACCCGGCCACGGTGGCGGCGACGCTGCGCGAAGGCATGCGCCAGGTGCGTGATTTCCGCCACTCGAAGAACGATGCCTACTACTTCAACTGGCGGCTGCACCTCGACATGGACTTCCAGCAGCCGTTCCACGCGACCCATGAGACCATGGCCGGGCTGGTCCTGCATCGTGGCCAGGAGCCGGCACGGCTCGCGGCCAGCCTGCGCAAGGCCTTCTCCGGCATGGTGGCGGGCAACGTCAAGGACGAAGGCATCCGTGCAATCGAGAGCCGTGGCCCGTTCGAGCTCTCCGGAGATCGCGAGCTCATGGCGCGGCTCGATCGGCTTCTCGGCGCCTTCGTTGCCCAGAACCGCATGAAACTGCCGGGTCGCGCCTACCAGCCCTGCTATCGCCTCGTGGTCTGACGCCGCGTCCGCGGCGCTGGTCATTTTTCCGCCAGGGCGGCAGCGCCTCGCATAACGGCGCTGTTAAATCAGGATGCCTGTGACTCAGTTCCTCGTGAGCGACGGGGCCGCTCCATAAGCTGGCTGCACTGTGGAGGAACGGGGACAACCGCCATGAGTCATTACAAGAACAACAGTCTCTCCCCCGGCGCCGACCCTGAGATCGCCGACAGCGGTGCCAGCAAGCCCGGCTACGAATCGACCCTGCGCAGCGGCCGCGTCCGCAGCCTCGTCAGCCAGGAGGGCAAGGACATGGGTGGCTGGGATTCCTATCGCCGCTGGCTCAACCGCGTGCAGGCGCCGGACAAGCGCCGTTCCGTGGTGGACCCGGCGCTGTACACGTGGAAGGGCTATCGGAACTGGTCGGAGAAGGTCCGCCGGGACTGGAAGCAGGACGAGTAGGCAGCCGTCTCCTCGACAGCAGCGAGGCCGCGCCAGCCCCGTCGCCCAACGAAACAAGAAGCCGGCCAGGCAGCCTGCTGATCACAGACCAAGTACATGTCGGACAGGGAACAGACCAGGGACTTCAGCATCAGGAACCCCGAGACCCGCAGCCGCCGGGCCTGGGTGGAGCGCGCCCTGCAGGGCGTGCGCGAGCGGCTGGCCAGCGGTGAGCTGCAGCCCGGGCCCGGCGATTCGCCCGGGACGCCGCCGAAGCCGCGGCTGTCGGTCGTGCCTTCGGCCCGCAAGCGCTGAAGCTGGCCACGATGGCATGGCACCCGGAGCGGGCGCTGCGCCTGCTTGACCAGCTGGATTGCCTGGGCGGCGTGCTGCGCCTGGCCTGGGCGGGCCACTGGGGCACCTGGTTGCGGGCTGCCTCGCTGGCATCCTGCCTCGTGCTCGGTGCCATCGCCTGGCGCCTCGTGCCGTTCTGAACGGACGGGGGTTCCCGGCAGCAGGCGAACTGGCGCCTGCTTTTACGTCAGCAGCGCTGCCGTCAGGCCGGCACTGACGGCGACCATCATCACGGCTGCGGTCACTCCGGCCGCCAGCGGTCGCCAGCCGACGCTGCGCAACTGGCCCACGTCCACGGTCAGCCCGACGGCGGCCATGCCCACCGTCAGCAGCAGCTCGGAGGCCTGGTTGGCCAGCGCCAGCGCGGGGGTCCAGATGCCCGCGGCGAATCCCGGCCGCAGGCCGGCGAAGGCGTCGCCCAGGGTACGCAAGGCGGCGAAAGCCACGAAGGCCAGCACGAAACCGGGCACCAGGCGGCGGATGCCGGCCAGCCCGCCCGCGGGTCGGCTCCCGTCCGCCGTGGCGGCCATCGTCGCCAGCGCCGGCACCACGACCACCAGCGTCAGGTTGCGCAGCAGCTTGGTGACCGTCGCGGCATCGAGGGCAACCGGTGCGGAGTACTGGCCGCTGTAGAGCAGGGCCGCGCCGATGACCTGCGAGGTGTCATGGATGGAGGAGCCGAGGAAGATGCCGGCCACCTCCGGGTTGGCGCCGAACAGCCAGTGGCCGAGCGCCGGGTAGGCCAGCATGCCGACCAGCCCGACGATGACGATGATCGTGACCGCGTAGCCGGTGTCTTCCGCGCGGGCGCGGATGGACGGTGCGACGGCCATCACCGCCGTGCAGCCGCAGATGCTGGTGCCCACGGTCAGCAGGGTCACCAGCGGTCCCCGCAGCCCCCAGGCCCTGGCGAGGCGGGGAATCAGCAGCCAGGCCGTGGCCAGGCAGCCGGCCACGACCGGCAGGGCGCGCAGGCCGAGTTCACCGATGCCGGCCAGCGTCAGGCGCAGGCCCACCAGGGCCAGGCCGATGCGCAGGATGGCGCTGGATGCCACCGCCACGCCGTGTTCCATGCGCGGCGCCACGCCGATGAACGAGCGCACGCAGACGCCGGTGAGGACGGCAAGCATTACCGGGCTGACCGGACTCTTGCCGAGCTGGAACAGCGCCGTGCCGAGCCATCCCGAGGCGTAGTGGGCGAGGATCGCCAGGGCAAAGGCACCGGCAAGGCCGGGCACGGCCGCGGCACGCGAGCCCCGGGTGACGATGCCAGGCATGTTCAGCTGGCGGGGTTGACCGGCGGCGAGAGGCTGCCGAGCGGGCGTTCCGGGCCATGGGCCGCCGGGACGGCCAGGCGGCGGTCGCGGTTGAGGACCATGCGCTGGTGCAGCCCGGTGATGGTCTGGCTGCCGGTCCGGACGAACAGGAAGGGCAGGAAGGCGTGGATCAGACAGGCCAGGCCGCCGGCGAGCATGCGCAGCGCGAAGCCCAGCGCCTGGAGCAGATGCTGGAGGTAGGTCTCGCCCACGGAGGCCGGGTGGTCGGTGAACAGGGCGCGCAGTGTTCTCATGGAGGGGAACGGTATCCCGAGCTATCGGGCATTTTCCGCTCAAAATTTCGATTGCAATCCCCACTCAGAGAAATGATATTGCGCAATCTTGCCCAAACTGGGGAAAAGAATTTATGGACAAGAAAGACCGGGAAATCCTTGCCCTCCTGCAGCGTGACGCCGGGCTCGCCGTGGCCGCCATCGCCGAGCAGGTGCACCTCTCCCCCGGTCCCTGCTGGCGCCGGATCCGCGCCCTGGAGGTGGCGGGTTTCATCCGCCGCCGGGTGGCCATCCTCGACCCCGCGAAGCTCAACGTCGGCACCACGGTGTTCGTGACCCTGAAGACCAGCCGCCACGATGCCGAGTGGTTCGAGCTGTTCGCCACGCGGGTGCGCGCCATCCCGGAAGTGGTGGAGTTCCACCGCATGAGCGGTGACGTGGACTACCTGCTGCGGCTGGCGATACCGGACATCGGTGCCTACGACCGCGTTTACAAGCAGCTGATCGGCGTCGGTGGCCTGAGCGACGTCAGTGCGAGCTTTGCCCTGGAGTGCATCAAGTCCACCACCGAACTGCCGCTCGACTACGTCTAGGCTGCCGGCAGCGCCTTGAAATCCGGCACCGTGACCCTCACCTAGGCAGGGCCAGCGTCGCGGCGAACGCCGCAGCCTGCCGCCACGAAGGACAACCGATGACCGCACGCGAGACCCATGGCTTCCAGGCCGAGGTGAAGCAGCTGCTTCACCTGATGATCCACTCCCTCTACAGCAATCGCGAGATCTTCCTCCGCGAGCTGATCTCCAATGCCTCCGATGCGGCCGACAAGCTGCGGTTCGAGGCCATCGCCCATCCCGGGTATCTGGCGGAGGATGCGGTGCTCGGTATCCACATCGCCTGTGACGCGGAGGCTGGCACCCTGTCCATCACCGACAACGGCATCGGCATGTCCCGCGAGGACGTCATCGAGCAGCTCGGCACCATCGCCAGGTCCGGCACCGCCGAATTCATCGGCCGCCTCAGCGGCGACGAGCGCCAGGACATGAACCTCATCGGCCAGTTCGGTGTCGGCTTCTACTCCGCCTTCACCGTGGCGGACCGGGTCGAGGTAATCAGCCGCCGTGCCGGCCTGCCCGCCGATGCGGGCGTGCGCTGGGAATCCTCGGGGGATGGCGAGTTCAGCATCGAGCCGGTGGCCGATGCGCCCCGCGGCACCCGCGTGACACTTCACCTGCGCGAGGACGCCCGGGAGTTCGCCGACGAGTTCCGGCTGCGTGCACTGATCCGCAAGTATTCGGACCATATCGCCTTCCCGGTGCTGATGCACAAGGCCGGCGCTTCGGGCGAGGAGGCCACGGAGGAGGCTGTCAACGCCGCCAAGGCACTGTGGACCCGGCCAAAGGGCGGGATCACCGACGACGAGTACCAGGAGTTCTACCGGCATATTGCCCACGATTTCACGGCGCCGCTCGCCTGGAGCCACAACCGCGTGGAAGGCAAGCGGGTCTACACCAGCCTGCTCTATGTTCCGGCCCGGGCGCCCTTCGACCTGTGGAACCGCGAGAAGCCCCGCGGCCTGAAGCTCTACGTGCGGCGCGTGTTCATCCTCGACGATGCCGCGCAGTTCCTGCCGGTGTACCTGCGTTTCATGCGCGGCGTGGTGGACGCCGACGGGCTGTCCCTGAACGTGTCACGCGAGATGCTGCAGCAGGACCCGGAGGTCGAGGCGATCCGCAGCGGGCTGACACGTCGCGTGCTGGACATGCTCGACAAGCTGGCGACCGAGGAGCCGGAAAAGTACCGGGGCTTCTGGAAGGAATTCGGCCGGGTGCTCAAGGAAGGCCCGGCGGAGGATCCGGGCAACGCCGGGCGCATCGCCGGGCTGCTGCGCTTCACCAGCACGCGCAGCGCCGGCGACGAACCCGATCGCAGCCTCGGCGACTACGTGGCCGGCAAGCTCGACGGCCAGAAGCACGTCTGGTACGTGACCGCGGACAGCCTGGCCGCGGCGCGCAGCAGCCCGCAGCTGGAGATCTTCCGCAAGAAGGGCATCGAGGTGCTGCTGCTGGCCGATCCCATCGACGAGTGGGTGACCGGGCACCTCGGCGAGTTCGAAGGCATGGAGTTCCGCGACGTGCGCCGCGGCGAACTCGACCTCGAGGACGTCGGCGGCGGCGACAAGCAGGCGCAGGCCGTCGGTGAGCACGCCGCCCTGGTCGAACGTCTGAAGGAGTTGTTCGGCGACGAGCTGGCTGGCGTGCGCGTCAGCGACCGGCTCACCGATTCCCCGGCCTGTCTCGCCATGGGCGACCGGGACATGAGCCCGCAGATGCGGCGCATCCTCGAGGCATCGGGCCAGAGCGTGCCGCAGTCCCGGCCGGTGCTGGAGGTCAATCCCGGCCATCCGCTGGTGTTGCGCCTGGCCGCCGAGCAGGATGCCGGGCGGTTCGCCGATATCGCCCGCGTGCTGCTCGACCAGGCCACGCTGGCCGAGGGCCGGGCGCTGGCTGATCCGGGTGACTTCCTGCGGCGGCTCAACCGCCTGCTCACGGCCTGAGCCGGAGCGCGGCTAGCAACTCTGGTCGCAGGCTGGCCCGCTGCCGTGCTCCACCTGCAGCGTGGTGTGGGCGATGTGGAAGCGCTGCGCGAGGGTGCCGGCGATATCACGGAGGAAGTGGTCGTCCTCCGGGCCGCGGGGCATCACCAGGTGCGCCGTCAGCGCCGTCTCCGTGGTGCTCATGGCCCAGATGTGCAGGTCGTGGATGCTGGTGACGCCCGGCAGGCCCTCGAGGTAGCTGCGGACCTCGTGGGGGTCGACACTGCGCGGCACGGCATCGAAGGCCATTTCCAATGCCTCGGTGAGCACCCCCCAGGTGCTCCAGACGATGATGCCGACGATGAGCAGGCTGATGACCGGGTCGAGCCACTGCCAGCCGGCCAGCAGCACGCCGACACCGCCCAGCGCCACGCCCAGCGATACCCCGGCATCGCCCGCCATGTGCAGGAAGGCCGCGCGGATGTTGATGTCGTGATGGCGTCCGGCGGCGAACAGCCAGGCGGTCACGCCATTGATGACCACGCCCGCCGCGGCCACCGCGATCATGATGTTGCCTGCCACTGGCGCCGGCGCCTGCAGTCGCAGCAAGGCCTCCCAGCCGATCGCCCCCATGGCCACCAGCAGCAGGATCGAACTCACCAGCGAGGAAAGGATGGTGCCGCGGCGGAAGCCATAGGTGTGACGCGGGGTTGCATCGCGCCTGGCCAGCCGCATCGCACCCCAGGCCAGCACCAGGCTGAGGACATCGCTCAGGTTGTGGCCGGCATCGGCGATCAGGGCCAGGGAGTCGGCCACCAGACCGAAGACAAACTCCACCACCACGAAAAGGATGTTGAGCGCGATGCCGATGGCGAAGGCGCGGGTCATCTGCTCCGGAGGCGGGTGGTGGTGATGGCCGTGCCCGTGCTCATGCTCATGCTCATGATCATGAGCATGGTCATGGTCATGGTCATGGTCATGGTCATGGTCATGTCCGTGGCCGTGCCGCACATCGGCGGCCGGGTGATGCGCGTGATCGCTCATGGCGCTTGCGTCCTCATGCCGGCGAGGGTATCACGGCCGCGCGGCCGGCAAGGGCAGGGCAGTCCGGTCCAGGACCGTGCGCAGCACGAAGCTCGAATGCACGCCGGTGACGCCTTCGATCCGGGTGATCTTGTCGAGCAGCAGGGACTGGTAGGCATCCATGTCGGTGACCAGCACCTTGAGCTGGTAGTCGGCGTCCTGGCCGGTGATCAGCAGGCACTCGAGGACTTCGGGGAGTCGCGACACCTGCTTCTCGAAGTGCGTGAAGCGGTCCGGGGTGTGGCGGTCCATGGCGATGTGCACCAGGGCGGTCAGGGCGAGCCCGAGGCTGCGGGCGTCGAGCAGCGCGCGGTAGCCGGTGATGATGCCGCTGGCCTCCAGGGCACGTACCCGGCGCAGGCAGGGCGATGGCGACAGGCCGATGCGGTCTGCCAGTTCCTGGTTGCTCAGGGCGGAATTCTGCTGGAGCGCCTCCAGGATCTGCCGGTCGTAGCGGTCGAGTTGCATGGGGCAGCCTCCGGTTTCGGGCAGATTGGTGGAATATGCCGTCCATGGCGATAATAGCGCAATTCACTGCCAAAACACCCGGTTCCAGGCCCTGATTTTGCAATCCGGCGCCCCTGGTGCGCGGCTAAGGTATCGGCATCCGTCATCCGGGGATGCCCGGGGAGTACCAGCCATGCCTGCCGCCAGCCGCTACCGCCCGTTCCCTCCCGTCGACCTCCCGGACCGCCGCTGGCCGGGCCAGGTCATCCGGCATGCGCCGGCCTGGCTCAGCACCGACCTGCGCGACGGCAACCAGGCGCTGTTCGAGCCCATGGGCGCGGAGCGCAAGCTGCGCATGTTCCGCATGCTCTGCGACATCGGCTTCAGGGAAATCGAGGTCGGCTTCCCGTCGGCCTCGCAGACCGAGTTCGATTTCGTCCGCACCCTGATCGAGGGCGGCCACATACCCGCCGACGTCAGCATCGGCGTGCTGACCCAGGCCCGTGAGCCGCTCATCCGCCGCAGCATCGAATCGCTGCGCGGTGCGCGCCGCGCCATCGTCCACGTCTACACCGCGACCTCGCCGCTGTTCCGCGAGACCGTCTTCGGCATGAGCCGGGCGGAGGTGGTGGATATGGCCGTGTCCAGCGTGCGGCTCATCCGCGAGCTTTGCGCGGAGCAGCCCGGGACGGAATGGGTCCTCGAGTACAGTCCCGAGACCTTCTCGGCCACCGAGCTGGAATTCTCGCGCGACATCTGCGATGCCGTGGTCGACGCCTGGGGCGCGACGGCGCAGCGCAAGGTGATCCTCAACCTGCCGGCCACCGTGGAGGTGGCCACGCCCAATGTCTACGCCGACCAGGTGGAATGGATGCACCGCAACGTCGCGCGGCGCGAGGCCGTGGTCATCAGCGTGCATCCGCACAACGACCGCGGCTGCGCGGTGGCGGCCGCGGAACTCGCCGTCATGGCGGGAGCCGAGCGGGTGGAGGGCTGCCTCTTCGGCAATGGCGAGCGCACCGGCAACGTGGACCTCGTGACGCTGGCGCTCAACCTGCTGACGCAGGGCGTCGATCCGGGCCTGGACCTGTCCGACATCAACGGCATCGCGCGCACCTACGAGGCCTGCACGCAGCTGCCGGTGCATCCGCGCCATCCCTACGTGGGTGACCTGGTATTCACCGCCTTCTCCGGTTCCCACCAGGACGCCATCCGCAAGGGCATGGCCGCGCAGCGCGCCGATGCCGCCTGGGACGTGCCCTACCTGCCCATCGACCCGGCGGATCTCGGGCGCACCTATGACTCGCTGGTGCGGGTCAACAGCCAGTCGGGCAAGGGCGGCGTTGCCTACCTGCTCGAGGCCTCGCGCGGGGTGGTCATGCCGCGGCGGATGCAGGTGGAGTTCAGCGGTGCCGTGCAGAAGCTCGCCGAGAAGACCGGCTCCGAGGTTTCCGCGGAGGAGATCTGGCGCCTGTTCTCCGCCGAGTACCTCGAGTGCATGCAGTCGGTACGCTACGTCGAGCATCACCTGTTCGAGCGCGGCAACCGCCAGGGCGTACGCCTCACGGTGGCCGTGGACGGCGTGCAGCGGGTGCTGGAGGGGACGGGCAATGGCCCGATCGACGCCGTCATCGCCGCGCTCGGCGTGCCGGTCAAGGTGCAGGCCTACGAGGAACGCTCGCTGAACCAGGGTGCCGATTCCCGGGCCCTGGCGATCGTCGAGCTGGCGCTGCAGGGCGTTGCCGGCAGCACCTTCGGCGCGGGCATCGATGCGAACATCGTCACCGCCTCGGTTCGCGCCCTGGTAGCCGGCCTCGACAGGGTCCTGGCGCGCCTCGGCGAGTCTGCCCGCCGCGAGGCGCTCGCCGCCCTGGCGTCGGCGACACCTGCCGCGGAGCGGGTTGCCTGATGCCGCTGCAGCCCCGGACGGCGGTGCCGTCCGGGAATCCCGCAATGCCGGCCCGGCCGGACGCGGTTAAACTGCCCGGCGTTTACCCGCAACGACAACCGGTTCCAGGACGCATGCATTACGTCGAATCACTCGCGGCGCTGGTGGGCCAGACGCCGCTGCTGCAGATCAGCTATCGCTTCAATGGCCAGCGACGCCGCGTGTTCGCGAAATACGAGAGCATGAACATGACCGGCAGCGTCAAGGACCGCATGGCGCTGCACATCCTCGGCCGTGCCGCCGAGCGCGGCGAGCTCAAGCCGGGTGACGTCATCGTCGAGGCCACCAGCGGCAACACCGGCATCTCGTTCTCGGCCATCGGCCGTGCCCTGGGCCATCGCGTGCGCATCTACATGCCTGACTGGATGAGCCACGAGCGCGTGCTGCTGATGCATAACCTCGGCGCCGAGGTGGTGCCGGTATCGAAGGCGCAGGGTGGCTTCCTCGGCTCCGTGCAGCTGACGCGCGAGTTCGCCGCAGAGAACCCGAATTCCTTCCTGCCGCGCCAGTTCGACAACCCCGACAACGTGGAGGCCCACGAGGTCATGACCGGCCCCGAGATCGAGGCGCAGCTCGCCCGGTTCGGCGTGCAGGCCGACGCCTTCGTCGCGGGCGTCGGCACCGGAGGCACCGTCATGGGGGTGGGCCGCTACCTGCGCCGCAAGGGGCGTCCGGTGCGCGTGCATGCCCTGGAACCCGCCAATTCGCCGACGCTGCGCACGGGCAAGAAGGTCGGCTCGCACCGCATCCAGGGCATCAGTGACGAGTTCATCCCCTCGATCGTCAACCTCGCGGAGCTCGACCCCGTGGTGGACGTCTGGGATGGCGATGCCATCCTCATGTCGCAGGCCACCTGCCACCGGCTCGGCCTCGGCCTCGGCATTTCCTCGGGCGCCAACCTCATCGGCGCCATCAAGCTGGTGGAGGAGATGGGGCCCGATGCCGTCGTGGTGACGATCCTGCCGGACTCCAACAAGAAGTATTTGTCCACGGCCCTTGCTGCGGCCGAGCCGCCCCAGGACGGCTACATCACACCGCAGGTGCAGCTGGATGCGGTCGCCAGCGTGCGCTGATCGCCGGCGGCGGCCCCTATAATCCGCGGATGGTTCACCACCACGCGCCGTCCCGGGATGCGCTGACGATCCCCGGCCCCGCCGGCAGCCTCGAGGCGTTGCTGGAACAGCCGGACATCGCGCCGGCAGGGCGCGTGGCCGTCATCTGCCATCCGCACCCGTTGCACCAGGGGACGATGCTGAACAAGGTGGTCCACACCGTCTCGCGGGCGATGCTCGATCTGGGCGTGCCGGCGCTGCGCTTCAACTTCCGTGGTGTGGGTGCCAGCGAGGGCCGCCATGCTGACGGCAGCGGAGAGGTGGACGATGCGCTCGCCGCCTGCGCCTGGATGCGCGAGCGCTTCGCCGGCAGCGAGTTGCTGCTGGCGGGCTTTTCCTTCGGCGCCATGGTGGCCTGCGCCGCCGCCGTGCAGGCGCGGCCCGCACGGCTGGTGACCATCGCGCCACCCGTGGAGCGCACGCGCCGGCTGCTGGCTGGCCGGCATCCCTCGGTCCCCTGGCTGGTGGTGCAGGGAGAGGCCGACGGTGTGGTGCCCTGTGGCGAGGTGGTCGCCTGGGTCGACTCGCTGGTGCCGGCGCCGGCGCTGGTCGTGCTCCCGGGTGTGGACCACTTCTTTCATGGCCACCTGACGGAGCTGCGCCGGGTGCTCACCGACCACCTGCAGGTGCAGCCGGCGTGATCGCCAGCCTGAAAGCGCTGCTGCGCCAACTGTCACAGACACCTGGCCCCGCAGCCGACCCGGACCAGGTACCGCTCGCCATGGCGGCATTGCTGGTGGAGGCGGCGCGGGCCGACAACGAGGTGAAGCCCGCCGAACTCGAGCGGCTCGGCGCACTGCTGGCGAAGCATCTGGATCTGGATCCTGACGCCGCCCATGCCCTGGTGCAGCTTCAGC
>JAANMW010002863.1_pt1 | contig 14634 bp, 11 predicted proteins | sample 7279671 | NCBI WGS metagenome assembly JAANMW01 (sample SAMN14094541, study PRJNA606508) | bioreactor metagenome | isolation source: A lab-scale SPAN reactor treating ammonium-rich wastewater day 247 | place: Ireland: Galway | collected 2017-09-19
TCTGTCCGACCCGGATCGCAGCGGCAAGCTGGCCTCATGGTACGATGAAGGACCGCGGTGCCTGCGTCGCGCGGCGGCGAGGGACAGGGCTCACATGCGTTGGTCTGGATGAAGTCTTCGGGGCCGTGGATCGAACGGTCCACATGCGACTCGGCGGCGAAGTTCACCACCGCGCGCGGCCGGTGCTCGGCCAGCAGGCGCTCGACCAGGGCCGCATCGCCGATGTCGCCCTGCACGAAGACATGGCGCGCGTCGCCATCGAGCGCGGCCAGGTTGCCCCGGTTGCCGGCGTAGGTGAGCTTGTCGAGGTTGAGGACCGGCTCCTGGCTGGCGGCCAGCCAGTCGAGCACGAAGTTGGCGCCGATGAAGCCGGCGCCGCCTGTGACGAGGATCATGGGGTGCGAGTGGGCGGATGAGGAATGGCGCCGATTATCCATGCCCACCCGCGGGCGCCCCGGTGCTCAGAAGTGGATGCCGCGCATCATTTGCTGCATGGCCACGGCTTCTGCCGACAGCTGCGGCTTGCCGCCCTTTTCGCCCTTGGCCGCGGTGGAGTCCGGGAACATGCGAAAGCTGGTGTTCATCGTGATCTGCGCCACGCGCGGCACGAAGGCGTGCAGCACCTGTCCGACGATGCCCAGGCGGGTGGCGATGCGCACCGGCTTGAAGATGCAGGCCTGGGCGACCATGTCGGCGGCTTCTTCCGGCGCCAGCGTGGGCACGTTGTTGTAGATCTGCGTCGGCGCGATCATGGGCGTGCGCACCAGGGGCATGTTGATGGTGGTGAAGGTGATGCCCTGGTCGGCGAACTCGCTCGATGCGCAGCGCGTCCAGGCGTCCAGCGCCGCCTTGCTGGCCACATAGGCGGAAAAGCGCGGCGCATTGGTCAGCACGCCGATGGAGCTGATGTTCACCACGTGGCCCTTGCGCTTGGCCGCCATTCCGGGCAGCAGCCCCATGGTGACGCGCAGGCAGCCGAAATAATTGAGCTGCATGGTGCGCTCGTAGTCGTGGAAGCGGTCGTAGCTCGACTCGATGGCGCGGCGGATGGAGCGGCCGGCGTTGTTGATGAGGAAGTCCACGCCGCCGTGCTCGGCCAGCACCTGCTGGACGAAGCGGTCGCAGTCCTGCATGTCGGCGATGTCCACCGCGTAGGCAATGAAACGGTTGCCGCGCGCCTGGGCCTCAGCGCAGGCCTCGTCGAGCTTGGCCTGGTCGCGCCCGCAGATCAGCGTGGTGGCGCCGGCCTCGGCGAACTTGTGCGCCGCCGCCAGGCCGATGCCCGAACTGCCGCCGGTCACCAGGACCACCTTGCCGGCCACAGTGCCCTTGAGGCTGCGGTCGATGAACAGCTCGGGGTCGAGGTGGCGCTCCCAGTAGTCCCAGAGCCGCCAGGCATAGTCGTGCAGGTTGGGGCAGGCGATGCCCGTGCCCTTGAGAGCGGCCTGCGCCTCGCGGCTGTCGAAGCGCGTCGGGTAGTTGACGAAAGTCAGCATGTCCTCGGGCAGGCCCAGGTCCTTGAGCACGGCGTCGCGCACGCGGCGCACCGGCGCCATCGCCATCAGGCTTTTCTTGATGCCGCGCGGCAGGAAGCCAAGCAAGGCGGCGTTGACGAACAGATTCATGCGCGGCGCGTGTGCCGCGCGCGAGAAGATGTCGAGCACGTCGCCGACGCGGTAGCCCACCGGGTCCACGAGGTGGAAGCACCGGCTGGCGATGCCGGCCTGGTGGCTGATGGCGTCGAGCGCATCCACCACGTAGTCCACCGGCACGATGTTCACGCGCCCGCCTTCCAGGCCCACCGAGGGCATCCAGGGTGGCAGGATCTGGCGCATGCGCTGGATGAGCTTGAAGAAGTAGTACGGGCCGTCGATCTTGTCCATCTCGCCGGTCCGGCTGTCGCCCACCACCATGGCCGGGCGGTACACCGTCCAGGGCAGCTTGCACTCTTCGCGCACGATCTTCTCGCTCTCGTGCTTGGTGCGGAAGTACGGGTGGTCCAGTCCCTCGGCCTCGTCGAACATGTCCTCGCGGAAGACCCCTTCGTACAGGCCGGCCGCGGCAATGGAGGAGACATGGTGGAAATGGCCGGCGCCAATGGCCTTGGCGAATTCCACGGTGTTGCGCGTGCCGTCGATGTTGACGGCGACCTGGCTTTCCTCGTCGGCCGACAGGTCGTAGACCGCGGCGAGGTGGTGGAAATGGTCGATCTGGCCCTTCAGGCGCTTGGTGTCCTCTGCCGACACACCCAATCGGCGCGCCTTGAGGTCGCCATACACCGGCACGGCGCGCGCCGGGCCCACGCCCCAGTAGCGGCGCAGCTCGGCCACCTTGTCTTCGCTCTCCGGGCGCAGCAGGAAGTGCACCACCGAGCCTTTGCGCGCCAAAAGCTTCTTGACCAGGCGGCGCCCGATGAAACCCGTTGCACCCGTGACGAAATACTGCATGAAACTCTCCCTTTGCGTAGGCCTCCATTCTGCCCAGGGCCCGGCCCGGTACGTTCAGCGAAAACCCGCCCATTCCTGGAGCGCACAGTCTAGGTTTTTAGGAGCGCGCACCTACACCTGGGCGAGCGCCACGCGTACATTGGCTGCACGCGCCCAGGCAACCGGCCGAGGCCGCCCATCAACCCCGCGGAGGAAACCATGGTCAAGAAGCTTCAGAAAATCAGCAACGACAAGAAAAAGAGCGGCGCACAGCTGGCCGGAACGGTCAAGGAATCGGCCCAGCAGATCTGGCTCGCCGGCCTGGGCGCCTTCTCCAAGGCACAGGAAGAAGGCACCAAGGTGTTCGAAGCTCTCGTCAAGGAAGGCCTGTCGATGCAACGCAAGACGCAGTCCGTTGCCGAGGAAAAGATCTCCGAGGCCACCAGCCGCATGAGCAACATGGCCAGCGACATCAGCTCGCGCGCCGCCGGCCAGTGGGACAAGCTGGAAAACATCTTCGAAGACCGCGTCGCCAAGTCGCTCGCCAAGCTCGGCGTGCCGTCCTCGCGCGACCTGGACGTGCTCAACGCGCGCATCGACGCCTTGGCCAAGAGCATGGGCAAGAGCGTCCCCGCCAGCGCCAAGCCCGCCGCCAAGGCAGCTCCCAAGGCCAAGCCGGCTGCCAAGGCCGCTGCCAAGGCGCCCGCCAAGAAGGCTGCCGCCAAGGCCCCCGTGAAGAAGGCCGCTGCCAAGCAGGCCGCCGCCAAGCCGCGCACGGCACGCGCGCCCTTCCCCAAGGCCGCGCCGCGCGCCGTCGAGGCGTCCGAAGCCAACAGCGCTTCCTGATCGAGACGATCGCCGGCCATGCCGCCGGCTCCCGCGGCCGCCAGCCCCCAAAGGTCTGGCGGCCGCGGCGTTTGCGAGGCATCAACATGGTGCGCCGCAGCATCCGGGGCAGGTGAGCGCGTCGGTTAGAGTAGCTCCCAAACCCCCACGCTCCGGACCCTCCCACGACGCAACAGGCCGCATTCCATGGTGAAAAAAGCGCCGCGGCGCACCGCCGAACGGATTCTTGAAGTCACGCTCGAGCTCTTCAACCGCTTTGGCGAGCCCAATGTCTCGACCACCCTGATTTCGGCCGAGCTGCGCATCAGCCCGGGCAACCTGTACTACCACTACCCGGCCAAGGACGAGCTCATCAATTCCTTGTTCCAGCGCTACGAACGGGCGCTGGGCGAGTTGCTCGCCGCCGCCGATTCGGTGCGCAACGTGGAGGACGCGTGGTTCTTCATGCACTCGCTGTTCGAGCTGATCTGGCAGTACCGCTTCCTCTACCGCGACCTGAACGACCTGCTGTCCAAGAACCGCCTGCTGGAAACCCATTTCCAGACCGTCCTGGACGACAAGGCACGCGCCGTGCGCGGCCTGCTCTCGGGCATGGAGCGTGCCGGCGCGCTGCAGATCGACGCGCGCGAGGCCGGCCCCACCTCGACGAGCATGGTCGTGGTGCTGACCTACTGGCTCAGCTTCGAATACGTGCGCGACCCGCGCCGCGCCCTGGAGCCCGAGAGCGCCCAGGCCGCGCTGCTGCGCGGCGCGCACCACGTGCTCAACCTCCTCATGCCCTACCTCCAGGCCGACCAGCGCCAGCACCTGCTGGCCCTGGCCGAGGCCTACCAGGAACGGCCCTGACCCCAAGAAACGGAGTACCCAATGGCGAAATGGACCCCCTTCCCGCATGCGGGCGAATACCAGTACGACGCGGCGCAGCTGAAGAAGCACTGGGCGCGCTTGCATGCCGGCGACGCCGAACCGCTGCCCAAGGACGCCCAGGTGCTCAAGGCCTGGTGCCACTTCCACAACGGCGAATTCCAGGAGGCCGCGCAGGCCGGGCTGGCGGCCGGCGGCGCCGGGGTGACAGTGGCGAACAAGGCCACGGCCATCTACGCCAACTACCTGGAGAAGAAGGAAAAGACGCGCCTCGACCTGTTCACCCAGGTGGCCGAGCAGGCCCAGGCGCAGGCCGAGGCCGAGCCGGACAACGCCAACGCCTGGTACTGGAACGCCTACGCCCTGGGCCGCTACAGCCAGGGCATCAGCGTGGCCAAGGCCCTCGCCCAGGGGCTGGGCGGGAAGATCCGCGAGTCGCTGGAAAAAGCCATCGCTCTGCAGCCGACGCATGCCGATGCGCACATCGCCCTGGGCGCCTTCCACGCCGAAGTGATCGACAAGGTGGGCGCGCTGATCGGCGGCATGACCTATGGCGCCAAGAAAGACAAGGGCCTCAAGTTGTTCCAGGAGGCCTTGCGCCTGAACCCGTCGTCGGCCATCGCCATGATCGAGTACGCCAACGGCCTGGTGATGCTCGAAGGCGACCGCAAGATGCGCGAGGCCACGGCCCTGTACGAGAAAGCGGCCGCCTGCAAGCCGCTGGACGCCATGGAGCAGCTCGACGTGGACCTGGCACGCGCCGAACTCGAAGACTAGAAGCGACAACCCCCTGAGGCGCTTCGCGCCTCGGTGCTGGCCGCCAGAGGCGGCAGCTCTTCGAGCCGTCCAAGCCTGCGCAGGCAGGCTTGGAGCCGCGGCCCTCAGCCCCTTCTCTCGCGCTGCGCGCGGGAAGGGGGACGCCACCAGCGCGGCGGGGCGGCGCGGCCGGCTTAGGCCCTTGCGCGGTGGCCGCTGGCCTGGGCGCGCCCGTTTCATGCGCCGCCGACCAGATCAGCGTCATGGCCGGCACCCGCAACGAAACGACCAGTCGATCAAGCGAAGCGGCGCGAGGCAATCTCCAGCAGGCCGTCGAAGATCAGGTTGTCCACCAGTTCGAAGGGGCGCACCATGCTGGGCGCCATTTTCCAGCCGGCGCCGCCGGTCATCATGCACACCGGCGCACTGCCGCAGTGGTCGAGGACGTGCTGCACCATGCGCTCGACGGCACCGGCAATGGCGTAGGTGCCACCGCTGGTCAGTGCGTCGCTGGTGTTGGTAGGAAACGGGCGCACCTCGCCCGTGGGAACGTGCAGGCCGGCCGTGCCCGATTCCAGCGCGCGCAGCATGATGCCGTGCCCCGGAAGGATCAAGCCGCCCAGAAAACGCCCCTGCGCGTCAATGGCTTCCACGGTGACCGCGGTGCCCACCATCACCACCACCAGCGGGCGCTGCAGGCCCCGTGCCAGCATGCGGTGGCGCGCACCGATCATGGCCACCCAGCGGTCGCATCCCAGGCGCGTGGGGTGGTCGTAGCCGTTGGTGAGCCCGGCCTCCTGCGCACTTGCGACGACCCACTGCGGCGCGACGTCCCAGAGTTCCATCTGCTCCTCGACGCGCCGCTTGACCGCGTCGCCGGCCACCACGCAGCCCAGCATGCGCGCGGGCGGCGCGAGCCGTGCCCACGGGCCTTCGGCCAGGCGTTCGATGTGGTCCAGGAATTCGGCGCCCTGCGCCAGCAGCGCGGCGCCGGGCGCGGGTGCTTCGTACAGGGCCCACTTCAAGCGGGTGTTGCCCACGTCGATCGCGAGAAAAGTCATGGCGGGAATTATGCGAAAGTTTCGGCGCTGGCCGTGGACGGGCTGCGGGCCGCCCCTTGGTACGCTGCCCTGGCGCAGGCGCGGCGTTCTCCCACAGCTCGCCCACCCGCTTGCGTGTATCGTGTGCCAGCCGCACACTGAGCGCGGCCGCTGCCCAATCACACAACACCAGGGAGTTCCAGTCATGGGTCTTTTCAGTTTCATCAAGGAAGCCGGCGAAAAGCTGTTTGGCGGCAAGGAGGTCGAGGCCGCCGTCACGCAGGCGGCGGGCAACCCCGCTGCCAAGCCTTCGCTCGACGCGCTCAACCAGCAGGCGGCGCGCGCCATCGAGACCTACATCGCCTCGCAGAAGCTCGGCGTCGAAGGCGTCTCGGTCGAATACGACGGCGCCACCGGCACGGTCAACGTGAGCGGCCAGGCGCCGTCGCAGGAGGCGCTGGAGAAAGTCACGCTGTGCTGCGGCAACGTGGCCAGCGTCAAGCAGGTCAACAACCTCATGGCCGTCGCCACGCCCGAGCCCGAGGCGCAGTACCACGACGTGGTGCGCGGCGACACGCTCTCGGCCATTGCCAAGAAGTACTACGGCGACGCCAACAAGTACCCGAAGATCTTCGAGGCCAACAAGCCCATGCTCAGCCACCCGGACAAGATCTACCCCGGGCAGAAGCTGCGCATTCCGCCGCTGTAGGCGGCGCTCAGGTCTGGCGCCACGGGAGCCCGCGCGCGCGCCAGCCGCCCGTGTGGTTGCGCTGGGCGCGCTCGTCCGGGTCGCCTTCGAAGCCTTCCAGCACGTTCCAGGCTTCCATGCCCAGCTGCGTGGCGCGCTGCGCCGCTGCGATGGAACGCACCCCGCTGCGGCACAGCAGCACGGCGCGCTGGCCCGGCGGCACGGCGGCGCGCAGTTGCGCATCAAAGTCCGGGTTCGGCTCCATCCCCGGCCACTGCTTCCAGGCCACCGCCGCCGCGCCCGGCACCTGGCCCACCCACGCGCGTTCGGCGTCGCTGCGCACGTCCACCAGCACCGCTTCGCCTGCGCGTACCCACTCCCAGGCCTGCTGCGGCGTCACGTCGCCGGCATAGCCCTGCTCCGCACGCGGAAACACGCTGGCCGTGGCCGGCCCCGCTTCCCCCGGCGCCGGGGCGTGCAGTTCGGGCGCCTCGCACAGCGTGCTGAGCGGTAGGTCGGCGATCTCCTGCAGCAGTTGGGCCAAGCCCGCTGCCGCTGCCTCGACCAGCGCCCGCCCCTTTTCGGGCGTGGCGGCGGCGGCGTTGCCCACGGCGCCCGCCGGGTGGTAGTCCTGCATCTGCCAGCCGAGCTTGGCGCTCTTGCCGTTGCCCAGCAAGGGGTAGCGCGCGGCGCGGTCCTGCGAGGTGGAATGAAAGTGCCGCGCCTGCTCCATGTGCACGGTCCCCGGGGCCAGGTGCAGCATCATCGAGGTCTCGATGTCCCCGGCATGGATGCCGAACCGGTGCTCGTCGGCGCTGAAGCGCGCGCTCACCGCTTCAGGTTGCGGCAGGCCGAACCAGCTGGCGCTGTAGACCAGCAGGCCGCAGCGCGCACGCAGCTCGCGCGCGACGATGTCCATCACGCTCACCTGGCCGCCGTGGCTGTTGAACAGCAGCAGTTTGCGAATGCCGGCGCGCGCCACGCTCTCGCCGATCTCGGTCCACAGGGCGATCAAGGTTGCGGGCGCCAGCGTCAGCGTGCCGGGGAAGCGGGCATGCTCGGGGCTCAGCCCGACGTTCTGCGGCGGCAGGAAGAGCACCGGCAACGCAGGCGGCAGCAGCGCCAGCGCTGCGTCCACCACGCCCTGCAGCAGGGTCGCGTCGACCGACACTGGCAGGTGCGGACCGTGCTGCTCGGTCGCGGCCACGGGCAGGACGGCGACGGTACGCGCGCATTCGGGCGAGGCCGCCAGGCGGGCGAAATCGCGCGTGCCGAGTTCGGACCAGAAACGCGAGGGCAGCGCGAGGGATGCGGAAGGGGTGGAGCTCATACCCGCATGGTAGCGGCGGGCCCACCACCGGCAAGCGGCACCGCTGGCACCGCCCATCACGCGACCATGCTATTTATTCAATAGCTATAAGTTATTACACAACAAGCGGTAGAGGCCAATAAAGCCATATTTTTTGCGCCTCACTCGCCTGCAGGCGCTTCCCGCCGCCCCGGCACCACCCGGTGGCGGCAACGATGCCGATAATCGGTGGATGAAGCGCGGCGCGATAAATGCGTCGCTTAAAGCGCGATAAATCACACTGCAGTTTACTTTTCCCACGCGAAACAAAATTGCGCATCAGAACAGCCCAGCCGGCTCTGCGTCCCGGTCCCAGCTGTAGATCACCAGCTCACCGCGCTCCACCCGGCGATCACCGCCGCCCACCGTGTAGTCCAGCTTGAGCGCCTCCATGTCATAGCCCGCGAAGCACTCCCGGATGGCCGGGTGGTCGTTGATGCTCACTACGGCCTTGCCCTTGATCGTCTTTAGCTTCGCAGCCATGGTCACGTACTGCTCCCACTGAAACGGAACGCCGTAGCCCTCGGTCTCCCAGTACGGCGGGTCAAGATAGAACAGCGTGTGAGCGCGGTCGTACCGGTCGATGCACGCGGCCCAGTCGAGCTGCTCTATGTACACCCCACCCGCTAAGCGCAGGTGTGCGACCGACAGGTTCTCTTCGATGCGCAGCAGGTTGATCGCCGGGGCCGTTGTCGCCGTGCCCCAGGTCTGCCCCGCCACCTTTCCGCCGAAGCTCTGCTGCTGTAGGTAGAAGAACCGGGCCGCGCGCTGCACGTCGGTGAGCGTCTCTGGCCTGGTCTCCTGCAGCCACTTGAACACTTGGCGGCTGGTGAGCGCCCATTTGAACTGGCGCACAAACTCCTCCAGATGGTGGGTGACCACCCGGTACAGGTTGACCAGGTCGCCATTGACATCGTTCAGCACCTCGACGGATGCCGGATTGCGGGCGAAGAACACGGCCGCGCCTCCGGCGAACACCTCGCAGTAGCACTCGTGCGGGGGGAACCGGCTCAGGAGCAGGTCCACCAGGCGGCGCTTGCCGCCGATCCACGGGACGATTGGATTTGCCATTCTTGCAAGCCTCTTTTCTGTGGTGAAAACTCTGATAGGCTCGACGCGCTCTCGCGAGAGTGGCGGGTCTTCGCCTGGCTTGCAGCTCATTCCTGCGGTTGGGGGCTTGGTCGGGTGTTCGCGCACTCGGCCAGGTCGCCCGTCTTTTTTCGACCGCTTTTCAGTACGCCCAGTGAACGCACCGGAGCACCAGCGTTCCGGCCAAGGCACCGTGGCAATAGGCCCTGGCGGTCAGGGTCTCTTCGGCGTCCAAACTACCTCCGGTGTCGAGTTTCCTGACGATGATGGTGTTGCCGCTGGTGAAGAACCGATTGCCGACGGCCGAAACCGAGGGATCGCCCGCCGATGGCAGGTCCCACGCGGCCTCCCACACCGCATCGGACATCGAAGCCCCTTGCAGCACGCCGACATGCAGCAGAGCCGTCGAAAACGGGCGCACCTCGAGCTCCACGCAGCGAAAGCCCGCCCTGGGCGTGGGCGGAAGCATGCCTGCAGGCTCGGCGGGATCCGGGTCGCCCTCCCAGAACGAGTCCATATAGCCATTCACCACGCTCCAGCGTCCGTCGGGCAGCTCCGACCACACCCATTCGCCGTATTCGTCGAACACATGAGAAAACCAGCCGACGCCGTCAAGATCGCACCCGCTGGCAACGGACTCCTCGTGGCGGCAGCGCAAAATCAACGTGGCGGCAACGCTGCCATGGCAAAAAGCTGTGGCGGTCAAGGTCTCGACGGCAGCCACGCTGCCGCCTGTCGGACTCTGCTCCACCACAAGGGCACTGCCGTTGGCCTCGAAGCGACTCCCCAGCACGGACTGGGCCGCGTCCTCGGACGACACCGCATCCCAAGAGGCTTCCCAGACAGCGCCAGAAATCGAACTTCCATACAGCGCGCCGATGTGCAGCCGCGCCGGCGACAGCGAACTCACCTCAAGCTCCACGCAACGGAAAGTCGCACTCGGCGTCGGGCCGAGCCCAAGACCAGCGGCGCCATCGTCTGGCGGCGCCCCCACCCAATACGAATCGGTCCGCGCATTTGAAACGCGCCAGCGCCCATCCATGAGCAGCTCCCACGTCCACGCCGCGGGCTCATAGAACGCCTGAGACAGCCACCCGGCCCCGTCGATGTCGCAACCGCCCCCAGGCTCCTCTGCAGGCGCCCCCGACGGGCCTGCCAAGGCAGCCGACGGCTGCAGCCGCATCTCAAATTCGACAGACCGCGCTGGCGCCGTCTGCACCGCCTGCATAGGAAAGAAGCGGCGGCGCACCATGGCCTACACCACTACGGCCGCTTCGGCTGCAGGGTAGCCCTTGGCCTCCACCAGCAGAACGTGTCGACCACGCTGCACCGGGAACGACACCCGCCCCGCGCTGTCCGCGATGCGCGAAACGCCGCCGTCCAGCGTCACCTTGGCGCCCGCCAGCGGCCGCCCCTGCTCGTCGCGCACCGTGAAGATCACCTCGCCATTGGCAATGTCCACCGTGATGCCAGGCTGCACCACCGGGTCGAACGCGGTCGATAGGCGCGTGGTCTCGATGACGGGCTCCGGACCCACGGGCACCTCCACCGCGCACGCCAGGCTGGCAGCCGACAGATCGAGCTCGGCGCTCACCAGCCGGTGCCGGCCAGCCACGGGCGACAACGGGTGGTCAATGTCCACCCATGCACCCGTCGCCACATCCGCGAAAGACTGCCGCCACGTCACACGCCAGCGCGGACGCGCGAGCCATGCCAGCATGCGCTTGCCAAGCTCCTCGGCCTGGCGAGGCGTGCGCAGCCACGGCGCCGGCCATTCCAGCTCCAGCACACCGAATTCCTTCACCGCCTCGGGCGCCTGCAGCTGTATCGCCCGGCGGTAGCGCTGCGCCGCATGATCGTAGTCGTACAGCACGCGCAGCACTGTAAAAAGCCCCGTGGCGCTCGTAGACGCTTTCAGGTCTTGCGCCGACAGCCGGTCCACCGCCATGGCCGGCGCCGCGTCGTCGGGCACTGGCGGCCATGCAATGGCAATCCCTGGCATCGCCGCCGCCCAGGCCCCGCCGCAGGACTGCAGCAGCCCATCCACCGCCGCGCGGATGCTGATCGCGTTGTCCGCCAGCAGCCCGCCCAGCACCACCTGTGCCGTCTGCGTGCGGTAGTCGTCGAGCGCCTCCCAGGGCACCGGTGCGCGCGCCAGATTCGCAAGCACATCGTGCAATATCTCAGCCGGACTCGTGAGCAGCCGTCCGGTGCCCGCGTGCATGCGCCCGCGCAGCGTCACCGCCAGGCGCTCGCCCTCGGCCAGCGGCATGGCCAGCTCCAGGAAGGCCACGGCGCGCCCGGTGCTGTCCAGCCCGTTACTCCAGGCGTAGGCTGCCGTCGGCACATCGTCCCTCTTGACCTCGTCCACGCCAGCAATCGGGTGGTCCGCCAAGAGGAAGACGCGCTGGTCGTCGCTGTACTGAATAGGCGCCACGGTCACCTGCCCCCAGGCCCAAGGCAGCACGCGCACATCGCGCCAGCCGCCCCACACCGCGCTGGTACGCAGGGGCACATTGTCAGAAAGCGGGCGCTCAGCACCCGATTCCAGGCTCAACCGCAGCTCGCCGCCCGCCTCCAAGCCCACTACCACGCCGTCGAACACCGCGCCTTCGGCCGTGCGCACGCGTGCAGCGCGGCGCACCGGCGGACGCAGCCCCCACAGCCGCGTAAGGGCGCCCGCCGCATTGTCCAGCTGCACATCCATATTGCTCGTCGGCGCGGCAGCAATGCCAGGGATGGAGAGCGGGCGCTGAATGCTCGAGACGGCCGCCAAAAGCGGAAGGGTCAGCCCATCGAGAACAGGCTGCGCGCCATCTGGCCGCACAAGGTTCACCTGGCATCCATCGGCCCCAGCCGAGATCTCGAGCCATGGCGTCATGCGTACACCGGCTCCATCTCGAGGGTGGCGGAAAGCAGCCGGTGGGCAGCATTGTCCGGCTGGTACTCGTGCCTGTCGGACACGTCAAGCGCATCCGCCGCGCAGCGCACCAGGGCCGCATCGATCGGGTGCAGGCGGTGCGGCACAAAGAGCAACGGCTCGTCGTGCACTTGCGCCCAGTCGGCCACCTGCAGCAGCGCCGTCGCATCCACATCGCGCAACACCCCGTCCCACGCCAGGCGCCAGCCATCGCCCGCGCCGGCGTACAACGCCGCCGCATTCGGCCCAGGCCCACGCGCCGCAGACCAGCGCCGCAACCGCTGGCAACTGCTGGCGTGGTGCTCGGTAGCCAACGGCGTACCGCACCACACCCACCCGATGCTTCCGCCCGGCGCGCCCGAGACGCTCAATCGCACATGGCTCGCCTCCACCGGCGCGGCGAAGAAAGCCACGCACACCGCCCGGCCAACGTCCAGCGCGATGGGCGCCTCCCAGGTCACACCATCCTGCGAAAGCTCCAGCGCCACGGCAGCGCCACTGGGCAGCCGGTAGCGGGCCAGCGCCACCGCCTCCAGCGTTTGCACGCCACCGAGGTCCAGCACCAGCGTCGCATCGCTGCCATCCCAGCCCCAGGCCGTCGCCTGTGCATCGCGGACATGGCTGCTTGCCCACGGCTGGTGAACCGCAAAATCGTAGCCATCGCCGGTGGCGAAAGAAGGCGCTGCACCGGCATCAAAATGCACTTCAAGCCCATCGTCCAGAAGCGCCGGCCCAGCCGGCGGGATGTCTGCCAGCGCAGACCATGCGTCGCCCGCTCGCCGCCATTGGAATTGCCCCGCCTCCACCGCCAGCGTGAAGGAATCGCCCAGGGCGAACGGGATGCCACCGAGCCCGATCTTGAGCGACACGCCATCTTGCGTGTAGGTCGGCGCAGGCGCCCCGTCGGTGGGCACCTGGTAGTCCGGCAGGGCCCCCGTCACGCCGGCAAGCACACGCCAAGTCTGGACGTCCGTACCATCCACACCGCCCGCAAGCCATGCCGGGCCTGCGCCCACGGTCTGAATCGTCGCCTCGTCCCCCACGCTGTAGGGCCGCGCGGCATCCACCTGCTCGATGCGGATCGTCACCTCGTCCCCGAGCTTGAGCCGCTCCGGGCACGCCACCACCAGGCCAAAGCCAAACTCCATCGTCGAGTACGCACGGCCAGACTCCGTGTCGCGCCGCGCGCTCACATAGGCCTGGTTCGTAAATGCGGGCAAATAGTAGCCATCAGCGTCCACCCACCAAAAGGCGTCGCCATGGTCGATCCAGCAGCCGCCCGCGTCACTGCTGCTGGATTCAGATTTTGGGACGATGCCCGCCAAAGTGCGCACGTAGTCCATGCGCGCGCTGTAGCGGCGAACCAGCTGCTGCTGGGCCTGGGCCGTTCCAGGCTCCAGGTCCTTCTCCGTGCCGATGAGCTGGTAAGTCGCCGTGGCCGTACCAACGCCGCCTGCCTGCGCCACGGTGAAAGGCGTCGAGGTCGCCACATTCCACGCGGGGTCCGCAGGGTCGGCCCACCACGACGTGGCCTCCGCCAGATTCACCTGGGTCTGATCGGCGTAGACCCCCGTCATTTGCACCAGGCACCGGTACAGCTTGCCCGTCACTGGGTTCGCATACAGCGTTGCAAGATTGTTTTGCACGGCAGAAGAGCGGGGCCACGAAGCATATTGGCCAAGATCATCCAGCACGGCCATGTCGGCCTGCATCGCGGCCACGGCCAGGTCCCACTCTGCACGAGCCCCCACCTCCTCGTAAGTTTCGGCCAGCGCTTGCGCGAACACCGCCACCACCGCGTCGGCGAAATCCATGTCCGCCGCCGAATAGTTTGGCGGCAGACCCGTCATGGCAGTGTTGCTCTCCATGAAGTCTCGTCGCCACTCGTACAACGCCTGCAATCGCGAGGCGTGCTCAGGGTCTAATGCCATGGCGTCATCTCCTAGTCCCAGACATTTGTTGGAAATCTTCGGCGTCGGCATGTCGCTGCACTTGCAGTCCGGCGGAGGACGCCGGGCGTAGCGAAACGTCACCGTCAAAGGCCGCGAATTCACGCCGAACCGAAACGGCCGCACGCACAAGCTTGGCAGCCCTTCGGTGTCCGCCCGTGGTGCCGGGTTGAACTTGAACGACCAGCGCCCCGTGCCACCGCCCGTCGGCACAATGGCCGGCACCGTGAACGCGCAGGCCGCCCTGGTCATCCACCGCGTGCCGGCGGAGGACAACGTGCAGCCGGCCGTCGTGGTCCTGCTGCCGGTCGACGACGCCTCCGGGTTTTTCACGGACAATCACGCGGGGACCTCAGGCGAGCTGCGAACCATCACCACGGCCGACCAGCAGACCCTCTACGTCGGCTCGCTCGGACGCTTCGTGTTCCTGACCGACGACGCCAGGGCGGCGGCCCCGTTCCTGGCCGGCGGACCGAAACCGGGGGGCGACGGGATGCCTGGGCCCTCCGGCGACCTGACCGTTCACCTCGACGCGGCCGGCGTGTTCGAGACGATGCGCCCGCGGCTGGAGAAGGAGCTTCGCGTCCCCGGCCGCCAGACGGCCGTGCGGTGGGTGATGGAGCTGGTCCGGGCGGTCGGGCCGGACTGCCAATCGCTGGACCTCTCGGCGAGGCTGACCGAGCAGGGGGTCGAGCTGACCGTCGATCT
>JAANMW010002872.1_pt1 | contig 14600 bp, 14 predicted proteins | sample 7279671 | NCBI WGS metagenome assembly JAANMW01 (sample SAMN14094541, study PRJNA606508) | bioreactor metagenome | isolation source: A lab-scale SPAN reactor treating ammonium-rich wastewater day 247 | place: Ireland: Galway | collected 2017-09-19
GTTGTTCCTGGTCTGAGCGGCGGCTAGACTGCCCACGGGCATGTCTGGCCGCCCGCTGGCAATGGCCGCATCCTGGAAAGCTCAGCCTTTCCATCCCCGGAATTTCCCGCAAGCCCCATCGCAGGGCATTGATCGAGAAGGGTTTTCCGGGGGGCAGGAGGCGAGTGCTTTCCCCCGCTCTGCAGGGGATTAAGACACGATGCCTGGAAGGCCAGCAGCTCACGCAGGGCGTGGCGAGTGCTTTCCCCCGCTCTGCAGGGGATTAAGACGCGTCCTCTAAGTCCCACAGCAACTGCTGCGGGAGGCGAGTGCTTTCCCCCGCTCTGCAGGGGATTAAGACTGCGCCACTCGGATCGCAGCCCTCTCTTCTGCGGCGAGTGCTTTCCCCCGCTCTGCAGGGGATTAAGACCCAGAGATCTGCATCAGCCGCTCGATGATCCGAGGCGAGTGCTTTCCCCCGCTCTGCAGGGGATTAAGACATGCCCTCACTGACGGCGTTCTGGACCATCGCAGGCGAGTGCTTTCCCCCGCTCTGCAGGGGATTAAGACGATTTCGCATCGCAGCCGCCGTCCCAATAGTCGCGGGCGAATGCTTTCCCCCGCTCTGCAGGGGGATTAAGACTCCAGTTGCGCGTTCATTGCCGCTTCCAGATCGGCGAATGCTTTCCCCCGCTCTGCAGGGGATTAAAACGCGAAGGACATGGCCACCATGAGCGTTTCGCCACTGCGAATGCTCCCTCCGCTCTGCAGGGGATTAAGACGCAAGGCGCATGGGCTGATATCCATCAGCCAAAGGGGCGAATGCTCCCCCCATGCACTCAATCTGGGGTTTTCGGTGGCGGTAATGCTGTACTGGCATCAGCGCGGGCGCAGGCGCAATCGGCGTTGCAACCGCGCCCAGCATGCCTCGATGGGTGAGGCGGGGACGCTGTGCAGGTCGGAATTTCCGCAGCTGGGGCAACGGGCCGGCACCTCCAGGCCAAGGCGCACGTCCGAGAGCGGATAGATCAGCCGGGTCCAGTCGCAATGCGGGCAGGTCAGCCGTTGAGGGGTTGGGGCGCGCATGGCTCAGTGTCCTGTTTTCGGGAGCTTGGGGCGGGGCAGGGCTCGGCGCGTGGCGGGGGCCACCGGGGAAGTCATGGCCTGCACCTGTCGCTGTCGCGCACGGAGTGCGGTGCGGCTTCCCAAGCGCTCGTCCAGCGCCAGGGATAGTTCGCGGCAACGGCTTGCCGCCGCCGCGCGCTGGCGTCCGCGCAGACCCGGCAATTGCTCCCGGCATTCGTGCAGCAGGCGACGCAGGGCGGCAATCTCCCTGTTCCTGCTTGCAACCTCACGCGCCAGGTCGCGGGCTTCCCGCTGCACCACTTCGCACAGGTTTGCGGCCGTCTGGCGTCGATGTGCTTCCTTGCGTTGCTCCTGTTGCACGAGGTGGCGCATGGCCGTTTCAATCGCCTCGGCGCGCATCCGTGCCTCTTCGCGCTCCAGCTCCTTCCATTCGGCGAGGCACGATTCCCGCGCAGCGTCTTCCGCTAGCGTGGCCACCGCTACCGCGGCGACGCCGGCGATGGCGAAGGGGATGATTTTCCACAGCATTGCTGCTCCTTTGGCAGTTCGCTGGCCGAATGCGGAAGGCGGGCTCAAGGAAGCCCGGCCGCCATCCGCTTCATGTACTTCTGGCTTTCGCCATGGCTCTGCCGTTGCAGCTGTTCGCAGCACTCGACCAACGCCCGCATCTGCGCAAGCTCCGCAGCGGGAAGGCCCGGCTCCAGCATGCGGTGCAGGGCCAGCTGCTGGGTCTTGGCCACTTCCTTGCGGCTGGCGCGCAGATCCCGCAGTTCTTCCTCCGCCTGGCGCTGGGCCTGCGTGCAGGCGCGGATCTCCTGCTCCAGCCGAGCCTTGGCCAGCTTGTATCCGCGGGAGGCAGTCTCCTTGTAGGCCTTGTACTCCAGGCGGATCCGCTCGCGCTCGTGTTGCAGGCGCTGGGTTTCCTGCTTGTAATCCAGGTACCGGCCGAACGCCCCGATGATCTGGCCGGGCACATTGCTGGACTGGAGGAGATCCAGCACGCCCCCGCCGCGGGGTGCAGGCAGGTTGGGGGCGATGGCATTGCTCCGGAAGGGCCGGCCGTGCGCGGGCACGGGGAACGCATCGCGATTTCCAATCATGTGGTGCTCCATGTCAGTACTCCTGTGGTGCGTTGGTGTCCGGAGGTCGTCGGTGCCTGCGCGCATGTCGCTCTGGCTCAGAACCCGACCTTGAACCCGGCGGTGGCGTAGGTATTGCTGCGCTGGCCGGTGCCGCGCTCGGTGCCAGCGGTGACGTACACGATCCAGCCCCGGGCGGTGCGGTAGAACGCATGACCACCGATGCGGAAGCTGTCCTTGCCCAGCGCCTGGCCGACCACATCGAACGCTGCCTCCGGTGCGCCGGCGAAGGCGGCGGTGAAGCTGGTATCCGCACCACCCAGCAGGCGGCGGGCCGACACGTCGCCACCGATCACCCACTGGCCGATGCTGCGGTCGAAGCGCAGGCCCAGCTCCGCGAAGGTCGCGGTCAGGTCATCCTTGCCAGCGGTCAGGCCGAAGCCCTCGCCACCCGCTTCGGTGAAGCTGCCCTGCGAGTGACGCAGCGCGGTCACGGCGGCATACGGGGTCAGGCCGCTCGCCAGTGCCCAGCCCGCCTCGATGCGCGCCTGCACGGCGGTATCGGTGCGCTCGCCGGTCACGTCGCTTGCACTGGCGCCCACCACCACGGCGCGGTTGACGTCCACGCTGTTGCGGTCGATGGACAGGTTGCCGGCGACATAGCCCGCCTCGCCCATCTCCGCGCGGCCATACGCGGCCAGCGTGGTGCCGGTGCCCTCGAAACGACCACCCGGACCGTCCAGGTTGGCGTGGTTGCGCGAGCCGCCGAGCGCGGCACCCACGGTCAGGCCATCATCCAGCGCCACATCCACGCCGACCATCGCGCCGGTGTTGCTGTAGCGGGCCGAGCTGTAGCCATCGCGGCGGAGCTTGCCGGTGTTGTCGGTGGCCTGCACCCACACGCCGGTTTCACCGAACGCGCCCAGGCTGCGGGTGCGATCCGCCAGCAGCTTGCCGGCGTTGAGCGCCCGCTGCACGGCGACGGTGCGAGCGGTGCCGTGGACTTCGCCGGTCAGGCTCGCCAGCGAGGCCGAGGCCGCTTCCACGGTCGGGGCCGACGCCAGCGATGCCGCCATCGACTGCATGGACTCGGACGCATTGCCAGCCGTCGCCAGACCATCCACACGGGCCAGGAACACATCCGCCTGTGCGCCACCATTCACCACCGCTACCGAGGCGCCGGAGGCCATCGCGGCGGCCGCAGCAGAGGCGCGGGTCAGCGCCGCATCCACCTGCGTATCGGTGTACGTCAGCGCGGCCGTCCAGAAGAAGCCCGAGCCGTAGGTGACGTTGCCGAAGGTGCCATTGACCTTGCCAGCAGTCAGGATGGTTTCGGTCGGCTTGGCGGTGTAGCCGCTGTTTTCCGGCAGCAGTTGCAGCGTGCCGGCGAGGCTGGCGTTGCCGGTGATCGACAGGCCGGTGCCCAGCTGGATCGCGGTGGTCGCGCCCGCCTTCACGGTGTAGTCGCCGGTGACCTTGCCGCCCTTGGAGCCGAAGGTGCCGCCGTTGACCAGCACCGAGCTGCCCAGCGTGCCGGTCAGCATCAGGATGCCGGCGTCCACGCGGGTGCCGCCGCTGTAGGTGTTGGCGCCAGTCAGGGTCAGCGCGCCGCTGCCGCGCTTCACGAGGTTGCCGGTGCCGGTGATCGCGTTGGAGAAGGTGCCGTTGCCGATGACGTTGGCATCGAAGGTGCCGACCAGCTGGCCGGGGCCATGCACGGCCTTGGCGGCGTTCACGAGGCCCCAGCCGTAGATCGCATCCACGCCCGCTTCGCCCAGATCGGTGGCGGTGGTCAGCACGGTCTGCTGGACGTTCTTCGCGCTCATCCATGGGAACGCCTGCCAGACCAGCGCAGCGGTGCCGGTGACGATCGGGGTGGCAAAGGACGTGCCCTGACCGCCGCCGCCGCTGAAGGCTGAATCCGGTACGCCCGGGAAGTACACCAGGCCCGGCGCGGCGAGGCACCATTGCGCCGCGCTGCCGCAGGCATTGGAGTAAGCGGCCTTGCCGGTGACATTGCCCTTGGCATCCAGGGCCACTGCCATCGTGGCGAGAAAGTGGCCGTTGAGCGATACGTCGTAGAGGGGCGCCAGCGCGACGCTGGAAACTTCCGAGGCGTCGTCATTGCCCGCTGCCAACACGACCAGGCCGTCCAGATTGCGCACAGGCACGCCCAGCCAGTAGGCCCAGGATTTCGCAGACGCCTCGCGCTTCGAAGCATCGGGTTCGTAGCCGCCGATCGACATATTCAACAGGCGCACGCCCTGTGCGCCCATGTCCCTCACCGCGTTACCGATGTAGGTCGCACTGCACCTGTCCTCCCAGCACACGCCGCCCCAATACAGCGAGGCGCCCGGAGCAACCCCGCCATTGAAATCCGCGGTCTTCTTGCCGGCCAGCACCGCACCCACGACCATGCCATGCCCGCTCTTGGGGGATTGGTCGGTTTCGCCGTCGTGGCCGACATAGCTCCTGTGCCAAACCACCTGGTCAGCCAGTGGTGCATAGGCAGCCAGGCCGATCGGGTTGTCGTCCACCATGCCCACCTTCACGCCTTGGCCTGTGTAGCCCTCGCTGTGGGCGATGTCCGCGCCAGCCGGCACGAGGATGCTGTCTTTGGCGCTGGTGTAGCGGAACACGCAGGGCAGCGCACCACCGTAGTTGCTCGCGCTCTGGTCCTCGCACTTCGGTGCGGGATAGGCGCAGGGCAGCGGGCCGCCGTAGTTCGTCGCCTTGCTGTCCTGGCAGGTCTGCTGGGCGGTCGGCGGCGGAGTCGGCGGGTTGGACGGACGGACGTTGCCGCCACCGCCGCCACATGCGGCCAGACCGAGGGACGTGGCCAGTGCGATGGCGAGGAGGGTGGGCTTGGCGTTCTGCTGCTGCATGGGATGTCCTTTCTGGAATGGGGAGAGAAGTAAGGAGCCGCCACCGCGCACATGCGCCGGGGCAAGAAAATTCGAAGGCGCGAGTGGGTGGACGGTGCCGCGGGCGTTCGCTGCCGTGTCCATGGCGTGCATGGTGCCGGCGCCCATGGAGAAAAATTCGGTCACAAGCTTGTGAGCCCGAAGGCGCGGAACCGTGACCTAGGTCAGCTGCGCGGGGCAGCTTTCCCGCAGGGACCTGTCCATAATCCAAAGCGGGCGCGCTACGCGCCGACGCTAGCAATGGACCACCGGTAGCACGCTGCGAATGGAATCAATCCAACACTCCCATCCGCTTGCACCGTCGGGTGTCCGTCCTCATGGCTCTTGGTTGCATGCGGTGTCCGGGCGGGCCATTGCAAGACTGCGGTTCTCGGTCAAGCCGCTGCGGCCGTTGCCCGCGATGGACCACGCCGGCTCCACGCTGCGCGGCTGTTTTGGGCATGCGCTGAGGGCGCTGGGGTGTTGTGGCGCAACCGACGAGAACCACGCCGCGGACTGCCTGTATCAGGCGATCTTCAAGCCGACGCGCCCGCCGCATGTGGCGCCTCGCTTCGGAGACATTCCCCCGGCTTTCGTCATTACGCCCCCACCGCCGCTGCCGGGCGGGATGCAGCCGTTCGAGTTCGAGATGACCTTGCTGCGGCCGGCTGCGGCAAACCGCGATCTGGTGATGGCGAGCTGGGTGTTGGCAGGACAGCGCGGGTTTGATCCGGGGGCTGTCCCCGCCGTCATCCGGCCGGTGGGCGAATTGTCCCTGCCTCAGCCCCCTTCCGGGGATATTTTGCGGTTGGCATTGCGCAGCCCGCTTTACCTTAAGCAGGCCGGGACTTCTTTGTCAGCGGAACGACTTAATGCCGCGGAGCTGGTGAGCGCGCTGTCGCGCCGCTTGGCGCTACTGAGCCAGTTGCATGAGCTGCTGCCCGATGCTGTGCAGCCGGATGACTGGATTGCGTGCGCGGATGCCATGGAGTTGCGCGCACAAACACGCCCCGCCGCATACAACCGCTTTTCCCATCGCCAGGGCCGGATCATGCCGTTGCAGGGCCTGTTGGGGGGCCTGACTCTGGAGGGCGTGCGGGACCTGGGCCTGCGGGACGCTTTCGCGCTGGGCCAGTGGCTGCACATCGGTGCAAAGACATCGCAGGGGCTGGGTGCCTATGCCCTGGTCGATGCGGATGCCGGCCCGTTTGATGCGCGGGCCTGATCTTCAGGCCACGCAAGCTTGCCACCGAGTTTCCACAAGACTTCCTTGGCACGCTGTCTCTCATCCCCAATTTGAACAGCCAGCCCTCATGACGCCCAATCAGTTTGAACGCCGCATCCTCATCGTCGTCAGCGGCATGTCTCCGCAGGTACTGACCGAAACCCTGTTTGCCTTGGCCTGCGGGCCCGAGCCGGAGTTCACCCCGACCGAGATCCACTTGCTCAGCACCATGGAGGGGGCACGTCACGCGCGACTGAACCTGCTGGAAGGGAATGCGCATTTCCTCCGCATGTGCGACGACTATGGGCTTGATCGCGGCGTGTTCGGTGCCGGGAACATCCACGCCATTGCCCGAGGGGACGGTACGAAGCTCGATGACATCCGCTCCCCAGCGGACAACGAGGCGGCGGCGGATTTCATCACCGATTTCATTCGCGAACACACGATGGATGACGCATCCGCCGTGCATGTTTCCATGGCGGGCGGGCGCAAGACGATGGGGTACTACGCCGGGTATGCGCTGTCCCTGTACGGCCGGGATCAGGATCGGCTTTCCCACGTCCTGGTCGCCGATGGTTTCGAAAACCACAAGGACTTCTATTACCCGACCCCCGTCAGTCGCGCCATCTACCGTGACGGAAAGACCGCCCTGGACGCCAAGGAAGCGCGAGTTGAGCTTGCATCCATCCCCTTCGTCCGCATGCGCGACGAACTGCCGGACAAGGCACTGACTGGCAACGCCCTGTTGGACGGGCGAAAGGGCTTCTCCGAGGCCATTGCTATGGCAGAGTTCGCCCGCAGGCCACACGTTATGACGCTGGATTTGCCGAACCTGCAGTTCCGGGTCGACGAGCAGCTGCTGGAGGGCCTGGGCGCGGCCGACCTGTCTTTCTTGTGCTGGCTTGCCAGTCGTGAGGCGAAGGGTTTGCCGCCCTTGCGCATGCGCGAGGACATCGATGTGGAGAAAGGCGGGGCCGGGGAGGCCACCGGCCGGGACTACGCCGAGTTCTGCATCAGGCTTGAAGCGCGTGACGAATACCTGCTGGATCGTTCGGCAGGCGGCGGCTATCGGCTGCCCGAGTTGCGTAAGAGCATCAGTTCGCTGGAGAAGCGCGGCTTCACCCGACGGACGGAATTCGAAAGCCGGCTAAGCAGGCTGGTGAACGCCCTCGGCGAGAGCCTGGGCAAGCGTCTTGCCGGGCAGTTCGCGCCTCGGAACATCGGTGCGCGCGGGGCCGCCGCATTCGGTTTTGCTGATTTCGACGCCCACTTCATCGTCGTTCCCTTGGACTAAAGGCGATAACCGCATGACTACGTATCTCATCACCCGCCATGAAGGCACCCGGATCTGGGCGGAAGCCAAGGCCAGGCACGGCCAGCTGCCCTTCACCATCGATCGAACGCTGGATCACCTGGATCTATCGATCTTGAAAAAAGGCGATGTCGTGGTCGGTACCCTGCCGATTCGCATGGTCGCCGAGCTGCAGGCGAAGGGCGTGAAGTTCTGGTCGCTGGATATCGAGACTCCGCCGGCGGAACGTGGCAAGGAACTGACGGGCGTGCAGGTCTATCGGCTTGGCGGGCGGTTTGCGCGTTACGAGGTCAAGCAGAAGGAGGTGGAAGAGGTGGCAGCCGCGCGCGCGCGCAAAGCGGCCGCGCAGAAGCCATCCATCAGCCTGATTCCCGTCAGCGACCAGTTGGCGCCCGCAGCCATTGGTTGGCTGCACATGCGCACCGAGCAGGTGTGTCTGTTGGCAAGCTCGGGCATGCTCAAGAGAGCGGAGGTCCTGAAAAGCTGGTTCAGCAGCCAGGAAAACGCGCCCAAGGTCAACCTTCTGGAATGGGATGACAGCAGCTACGCCGCCTTGCTGGCTGGGGCAGAAGGTTGGGTGGCAAAGCTGGCAGGAGAGCTGCGGCCACAAGTGGTGGTTCATCTGACGGGCGGCACCAAGCCGATGTCGATGGCGCTGCAGCGAGCCTTCGGAAAGCGTGCCGAGGCGTTTGGCGAAATCCTGCACGGGCTGTATGTGGACACCGCGCACAGGCAGGTCGAAGATCTGCTGGCTCCGGAGCGGGCAACGCTGCCGATGAGCGGGGTCCTGAATATCAAGGACATGCTTGCGCTGCAGGGATTTCAGGTCCTCAGCGCGCAAAGTGCCAGCCCCGGCTACGAGCAGTGGCTGGCGCGTGGGCCGCTGTTCGAGCTGCTGCTGGACGACCGTGCCCGTGCCTGGCTGCCGGCCTGGTACGCACTGCTGTCCATGGCCGACTGGTTGATCAATGACAGGCACAATCGGAAGAGGAATACGCGCAAGTCGGATGATTTTGCAGATGTTGAATGGAATGGGTCTCGCCAGCAGCCCACCTTTGCAATCGTCATTCGTGATCCGCGAAAGCATAACTGGCGAGGGTTGCGCAATGCCCTGCGGGGAAAATTCGGTGCGGCCCTGGCGGACTGCGGGGTGGCGCGTGTGCAGCTGTCCGATACTGAAGACAGGCTGGAGATCGCTTTCGATCGCAGTGAGCGGGACGAGTTCGCCTTTGCTGCCGGTGGCTGGCTGGAAGCCTGGTTGGCCACCCAATTCATCGATGCCGGGGTGGACGACTGGGCACAGGGCCTTGAGGTGTCGAAAGACGGTGCAAAGAATGAATTCGACCTGGTGGCTGCCTGCGGGAACCGTTTGCTGGTGATCGAAGCCAAGACAGCGGGGCTGACTCGCGACGGGCTGCAGGACTCGCGTGCGGTGGAAGCCGTGTACAAGCTGGATGCATTGGCAGACAAGCTGGGCCGCTACTTCAACGATCGATGGCTCGTCAGCCTGCGGAAGTTGGACCCCATGGATGCTGATCGAGCGAAGAATAATCACGGCATCCGGGTGTTCGAGGGGGAACGTGACCCCAAGTTCGCTGCGAGCGTGCAAATGGCGGTCGCCAAATGGGTGGCTGGCTGTCAGCTGAAGAGGTCCAGCGGGTTCGTGTCATCACGTTTCGGTGCGCCGAAAACGGGGAGATCCTCTATTGCCCGCAGTGGTGATGCAGCCAGCTCTGAGGCGCGCGGCAACCAGCTGGCCCAAGCCTTGAGCCGGGCGCGAAAGTCGTCTTGACCTGGCGAGGTTTCCCCAGTTTTGAGCGGCGAGGACGCTTAGCATCCAATCGTCGTGCTGTCGATGTGAGTATTTGTCCGCTTATGGCCTGAACCGACCAGCCCTTCGTTGACATCGGGGCGCCATAATCCATTGGCAACGACCGAGATGTTTATGAGCAGCAACAAGCAGTACACGGATGGGTTCCGTTCCGAGGCGGTGAGGCAGGTGACGTGTTCGACTACAGCGAGATGTTCTACACCCCGATCCGCCGGCATGGTTCCGCTGGCGGAATGTCATCGGTAGAGTTCGAGAGGCGTTGCGCGCAACGCAGCGACTGAGTGTCTCCGGAAATCTGGTCGGTCCACACCGCTCGAGGTTGCCGTGGGTTCTACCCCGAAATCACGGACGGTTGTAAAAGGGTTGAGAACTTCTGGTCTTGCCTTGCGACCCTTCGCCGCATCCTCGGGTTGTGGAACCGCTCGATGTATTCGAACACATCGGCCCTCGCAGCATCGAGTGTCGGGTAAGCCATGCGGTAGACCCGCTCGCGCTTGAGCAAGCCGAAGAAGCCTTCGCATGCCGCGTTGTCACCGCAGTGGCCCACCGCACTCATCGAGCACGCCAGCGCGTTGGCTGCTAGGTAACGCTGGTAGTCACCGCTTCGGAACTGGCTTCCCCGGTCGGAGTGCAAGATCACCGGATGGCTACCTTGGCGCTGCCAGACGGCCATCTGCACGGCCCGAATCACCATCTGTCGATCCTGCCGGTGGTGCATTAACCACCCCACGACCCGTTGATCGAACAGGTCCAGCACGATGCACAGGTACAACTTGCCGTGCCGGGTCTTGAGCTCGGTGATGTCCGTGACCCACTTGGTCTCCGGCTCCAATGCAGTGAAGTCCCGCTCCAGCAGGTTGCGCACACCCGGCGGCGTCAGCGCCGACTGGCCGCGCTTGCCACGCCGCTTCGGCCGCGGCCAGCCCTGCAGGCCTTCGACCGCCATCAGGCGCGCCACTCGGTTCAGGCTCGCGGACTCGCCTTGATCGGCCAGGTCTTCGTGCATACGACCCGCGCCCAGCGTGCCCCGGCTGTTCTCGTGCAGCTCGCGGATCCGGCCCCGCAAGCGCTGGTTGTCGAGCTGTCGGGCGCTGGGCAGGCGATTGCTCCAGTCGTAATAACCACTCGCCGACACCCGCAGGCAACGGCACATCAGTCGAACCGGAAAGGCATCGCGGCAACGTTCGATCACCTGATACCTCAGGATGACCCCTTGGCAAAGAACGTCGCCGCTTCTCGCAAAAAATCGCGTTCCTTCTTGATCCGGGCCAACTCACGCTTCAGGCGGGCCATCTCTTCGTCCCGAGGCGTTCCGGTGCCGCCGAAGGCGACCGCACCCTGGCCATGGGCCTCTCGCTTCCAGCGGGTCAGCAGGGTGTCCCGAATCCCCAGTTCCCGGGCTACCTGGGCGCAACTGACGCCTGGTTGACTGGCCTGTTCAACCGCACCGCGCTTGAACTCTGCACTGAACTTCCTTCGCTTCGACATGAACACTCCTCAGGGCCTCGATCGGCCTTCTCGTAAGTGTCCGTGAAAACGGGGGTGAACCCGCCGGTTGACGGTGTGCGTGGAAGCCGCGGCTCGCTTCCAGCTGTCAGCCGAGGAAGCCCGCGGCATCATCGATACCCAACTGCTGGCACTGCGGCGGCATTGGCCGTCGGTGTGCGACGAAGCAAGACTGGGCGAGGCCGAGCGCAACGCCTTTTGGGGGCGGCAGTTCCTCAATCCGTTCGCTCTGCAGGACTACATGGAAGGCTGAGGGAGAGCCGTCCGCATTACGGAAGTGGAGACGGCCGGGTGCCGGCGCCAATTGGGGTTCGAGAGGCCCAACCCGTTGCGGCTGAGTCTCTACTGAAATCCGGTCGGTCCATTGCTGGGGCAGGCCGGTAGTGCAATGCCAAGGGCCGGTGCGCTGATCTCATAGCGGGTACTGCGGCCACCGCCCGGCAGACGCCGGATGCAGCCTTTTTCCAGCAGATCTGCCAGGTGGCGGGTGGCGGTGGCCTTGGAGACATTGGCAACCGCTTGGTAGTGGCGTGCGGTCAGGCCCTGCTCGAAGCCCCGCTCGCCGCCGTCAAGCAAGCGGTTGAGGACTTTGACCTGGTCGGCCGACAGCGTCTGTTCGCGATGCGCGTGCCAGAAGCGTGACTTGGCCAGTACCCGGTCGATCCGATGCAGGGCGTGGGTCAGGTTGTCATGCAGGGTGCGCAGGAACCACCGCAACCAATCGGTGATATCCAGCCCGGCCTTCTGGCTGGATTCCAGCACGCGGTAATAGCCGAATCGGTCGGCCAGGATGCTGGACGACATGGCGTGGAAGCGGATGGCCTGCGGCTGGGCTTGGGCCAGAGCAAGATCGGTCAGGGCGCGGGTGAGGCGGCCGTTGCCGTCGTCGAACGGGTGCAAGGTGACAAACCAGAAATGCGCGATGCCGGCTCGCAGAAAGGGATCAAGTGCTTCGTCCCGTCGCGAGGCGGCGAACCATGCGAGGAATGCATCAAGCTGCGCTTCGAGCTCTTCGCGCGGCGGTGCTTCGAAATGCACGATGGGTCGGTCAATGCGGCCCGATACCACTTGCATGGGTTCGCTGCCACGCAGCGCGCCGACGCGGATGCGGGTAGGCACCAGGTCATCGCTGGCAGCGAACAACCAGCGGTGCCAACGGAGCAACCGTGGCAGATCGAGTGGGTCGTCCGCGTGGTGGGTGGCGTCCATCATCAGTTCGGCAAGGGCTTCCGCATGCGCTGTTGGACGGCGCGGCAGCTCGTCGGCCAGACCCAGCCGTCGGGCCAATGAGGAGCGGACCGAGCCCACGTCCAGGCGTTCTCCCTCGATGGCAGAGGAATTGACGATGTTGGAGAGCAGGGTGTCGAGTGCGTCCCTGGCCTGCAGGTCGGCGGCCGCCGCGCCTGCCATGCCGAGCAGCTGGCCCTGTGCCTGCTGGCAGGCCCGCAACAGGCACGCCACCGCCCCAGCGTCCCATGTGAAATGAGGCCAGGCGGAGTGCTGCCAAATCCAGTGCGGTGTGGTCATCAGGGATTGCTTTGAGCTGAATGCCTGCCCGTTTCGGCTCTTTATTTGAGCCGAATATAGCGCTTATTCGGCTCACTGGCTCCCGTCAGAGGGCTTGATCTCAGGGCTGGTCGCCAATCTCACCAAGATCTCGGCCAAGCCATTGTCATGGCTTGCGCCGGGGTTATCCGGAGTGCGGGCTTCATGACGCTCGATATGGCTTGCAACTAAGCCAAAATTGAACAAAGGATGACGGAGGCGTGATATAAAACCTAGGCTATTTTTGATTTCTGCTTAGGATTGATATCGGTGTCTCCTTCTTCGATCCCACAACGCGACAAAGCCCTCTCGCTGCTGCGAAGCCGCGGCATGATGCGTCTGCGTGAATTTGTGGAGAGCGGGATCACGCCAGCCACCATCTCGCGACTGGAGAGAGGCGGCGTCGTCGTGAGGTTGGCGCGGGGGCTTTACCAACTCGCAGATGCCGATCTCGATCAACAGCATTCGCTGGCGGAAGTAGCCAAGCTCATCCCCAAGGGTGTTGTCTGCCTGACATCGGCGCTGGTTTTCCACGGTCTGACGGATCAGGTACCCGCCCGCATATGGGTGGCGCTGGACAGGAAGGATTGGCGCCCACGTATCGCATATCCGCCGGTACGAATCGTGCGCTTTCCATCGGAGCTGCTGGTAGCCGGCGTCGAACATCACGACATCGAGACCGTTCCGGTTCCTATCTTCGGCGTTGCCAAGACGCTTGCCGACATCTTCCGATATCGGCGAACGGTGGGCGAGTCAGTCGCGATTGAGGCGCTGCGGGAAGCTCTGCGGCAACAAAAGGCCACGCCTGCGGAAATCGCCAGGTGCGCTGAACAGGCCCGCGTCTGGAAGGTCATGCAACCTTATCTGACTACCTTGGCGACTTATGGTTAAGCCGTTGACCAACATCGCAGCGTCGGTGCGGGCGAGGCTGCTCAACCTCTCTCGTGAGACGCAACGCCCTCTCGATCACCTGCTCACTCGGTATGCGCTGGAGCGGCTGCTGTACCGTTTGAGCCGCTCGCAATACAGGAACAGTTATGTCCTGAAGGGTGCGTTGCTTGTCATCACCTGGTTCGATACCCCGCATCGCCCGACCCGGGACATTGATTTTCTTGGGTTTGGCGATCCTTCGGCCGATGTTCTGCTCTCGCGGTTCCGCGAGATTCTGGCTATCTCGGCCGATGACGGCCTGGTTTTCGATGCTGCCCAGCTGACGGCGGAGCCAATCCGCGAGGACCAGCATTACGGCGGAGTTCGTCTTCGCACGATCGCGGTTCTGGCCGGTGCTCGCATCCCGATTGTCATCGATCTTGGGTTCGGGGACGCGACGGAACCCGGACTTCAACAGATTGACCTGCCTGTATTGCTCGACATGCCAGTTCCTAGTCTGCTCGCCTATCCGCCGGAGGCGGTGATCGCAGAGAAGTTCGAGGCGATGGTCAAGCTCGGTCTGGCTAACTCCCGCCTGAAGGACTATTACGACGTGTGGGCGCTACTGGCGACTCGCACACTGGATCAGGAGCGCCTCGCGGCAGCCATCAGCGCCACGTTCGAGCGCCGCGGAACTGCGCTGCCTATGGCCACGCCGGATGGGCTAACAGCCGCTTTTGCAATGAACCATACCCGGCAAGCCCAGTGGCTCGCCTTCATCCGAAACGTCGAAGGTGACGCACCGCCATTGATCACAGTGGTAGCCGAACTGGAAAAGTGGTTGATGCCGGTCATCGGTCGACTGGTGTCACGGTAGGGAGAGGTTTGTGTCACTTCATGGGTCTGGATCGACTCTCTGCACGGGCAGAAGGCCGGGAATTCGACCCCCAAGCAAAGGCCGTTGCGGTGCCCGTGCCATCACACTTGAAGGTCACTTCCGTGCCATCTTCCGTGCCAACGTCGTGCCCACGGGCGGTGCTGCGGGGAAAAGTGGCACGTTACGGTGTCGAATGTGTCGAGCTGAAACGTAGTGCCAGCAAGGGCTTGCCGTTTCTCGCCGAATGATGCAAGTTGGCGTCGTAGCGCAACGACCCCCAAAGACCGCCTACGAACTTGGGGGTCGGGAGTTCGAATCTCTCCGGGCGCACCATCCAAAAAGCACAAGGGTCAATGAGTCAGCGCTCATTGGCCCTTTTGCTTTTGG
>JAANMW010002876.1_pt1 | contig 14583 bp, 15 predicted proteins | sample 7279671 | NCBI WGS metagenome assembly JAANMW01 (sample SAMN14094541, study PRJNA606508) | bioreactor metagenome | isolation source: A lab-scale SPAN reactor treating ammonium-rich wastewater day 247 | place: Ireland: Galway | collected 2017-09-19
CTGCTGGCGCTGGCACAAGATGACCGAGATGCAGCGGTGGATTGGCTTAATCAAGCGGCGCAGTTGGGCAGCACAGCCAAAGACAGCGCGTGGATTAATCTGGGCAGGGCGCGATTGGCAGTGTTTGATGGTGACGCGGCGAGCGCCGAACAATATCAAACGGCGGCTTATGCAGCGTTGGAACGCGGGCCGCTGGATGGGGACGACGAGGCGAGTTTGAATATTGCCTATGCTCAATTTTTGCGGCTGACGATTCCGCGCCAATATTTGCCGCAGGTTGTGTATCCGGTGGATGATCCGGTGTTGGTATATTTGTTGGGTGGGGGATAGGTGGTTTTGGGGTTTCCGCCTATGGTTCAAAACCATAGGCTAGGAGGAAGCGGTAAACCCCTGAAGGGGTTCGAGCGGTGGGGTTTTGGGATTTAGGGTGCAATTTGCCTCACCCCGCTCACGTTTGGGACTTGCGAGACAGAGACGGACGTGCTGTAGCGCGTCCCTACAGCGGTGGTGAGTGGGGATGGGGTGGTTTTGGGGGGTTCCGCCTATGGTTCAAAACCATAGGCTAGGTGAATGAGGTAAACCTCTGAAGGGGTTCCAAAGCGGTGGAGTTTAGAGGTTAGGGTGCAAATTTACCTCACCCCCAACCCCTCTCCAATTTGGAGAGGGCGTTAAAAGGGACAGGGCGGACGTGCTGTAGCACGTCCCTACAGCGGTGGGTGGGGATGAGGGGATTGGGGTTTCCGCCTATGGTTCAAAACCATAGGCTAAGTGGAAGCGATAAACCCCTGAAGAGGTTCAAGAGGCGGGTTTAGAGGTTAGTGTGCAATTTATCTCACCCCACTCACGCTTGGGGAACATGCGATACAGAGATGGACGTGCTGTAGCGCGTCCCTACAATGTGATTTTGTGATAGAGCGATTGATAAAAAGGCTTGTTTGATATGCGGCAATTGACGATTGAACGGGCGGCAGTGATTATCCTATTTATGCTGCTGTTCGCGCTGGCGACGCGCATCCCGGTTGATACCGATACGTGGTGGCATATTCGTTCCGGCGAGTATACGCTGACGCAGGGGATGATTTATGCTGATCCGTTTTCGTTCACGAAGGCGGGCGAACCATGGATTAACCACAGTTGGGGCGCACAGATCGCGCTGTATGCTATCTGGCAAATCGCGGGCAATTTCGGTTTGGCGGTTTTTGTGGCGGGTTTGGCAACGGCGGGCATGTGGTTCGTCTATAAGATGAGCGCCGGAAGTGCCTATTTACGGGCGTTCGCTATTGTGTTGGGGGCGGCAACGGCGGCGGTGTTCTGGTCGCCACGTCCGCAGATGTTTTCGTTCTTTCCTGATTTCGAGCAAGCTGAAAGGTTACAAGCTTATAGTGGTATCGAATCGTGAACCTTACATTCACAATTATGTTGGTGATGAGATTCATTATATTGTTCCTGCAAGTGGAATGGTTACGGCTTTGGACCCTATTATTCGTGCAGAAGGCGGAACATGGGTTGCTTATGGAAGTGGAGACGCCGATAAGGAGGTTGTCGACAGGAACGACCGCATTGCAGTACCACCAGATCATCCACAATATACCCTTCGAAGGGTTTGGCTTACCCGTGAGGAGGAAGAACGGTTTTATTACGGGTTTTCCAATGAGGCGCTCTGGCCTCTGTGCCATATTGTGTATGTCAAACCGAAATTTAATGAGGCAGATTGGTTAGCCTATAAGTCGGTAAATCAAAAGTTTGCCAAGGTTATTCTGGAAGAGGCAGGAAATGAAAAAGCGTTTGTTTTCATTCAGGACTATCATTTTACCCTGCTTCCGAAGATGCTCAAGGAGATTAGACCTGACTTGCTTGTTGCACAATTCTGGCATATCCCGTGGCCAAATAGAGAGGCGTTTCGCATATGTCCATGGGGTCAAGAAATTCTTGAGGGACTTTTAGGAAATGATCTTTTAGGATTTCACATACAATACCATTGTAATAATTTCCTTGATACGGTAGACCGGAATCTGGAGTCAAAGATAGATTATGGAATATTTGCAGCTACAAAGGGTGGAAAGACAACCCATATTCGTCCCTTCCCCATTAGTATTGATTTTGATGAATTAAACATGCAGGCACAGGGAAAAGAGGTTGAGTCTGAGATGGTCCGTATCAGGAAAGAACTGGGTTTAAAGGGACAGATTATTGGGATAGGACTGGACCGGGTAGATTATACCAAGGGCATTTCAGAACGATTTATGGCGATTGACCGATTTCTTGAAAAGTATCCTGAGTACCGAAATAAATTTACATTTGTTCAGGCTGGCACCTTAAGCCGGATTCATATTGCAGACTACCGGGATTATAACGATACGATCTACGATCAGATGAATGAGATAAATCATAAATACCATAGCGGCAGATGGACGCCAATACGGTTAGTAAAATCACATTTTCATCGGGTAAGTATTCAGGCGTTATACCGTTTATCGGACGTTTGTATCGTGAGTTCCCTGCATGATGGTATGAATCTGGTTGCAAAGGAGTTTGTAGCCTCCCGTTCCGATGAGCTTGGCGTGCTTTTACTCAGCCGGTTTACCGGTGCTGCTTCAGAACTTACCGGCTGCATTGAAATTAATCCGTATGCCACAGATACCTTTGCAGAGGCGATAAAGATAGCCATAGAAATACCTGAGGAGGAAAAGAGAAAAAGAATGCAGCGAATGAGAAAATACGTATCTGAACATAACGTGTACCATTGGAGTCAAAATATTGTAAACGAATTGACGAAATTACACCAATGAGATATCTGTTCGATAATATTCAAACGGTTCATGAACTTCTTCATAGCAAGAAAAGGATACTCCTTTTATCCGATTATGACGGCACCTTAACGCCGATTCAGGAGCATCCGGATCTCGCTATACCTTCAGAAAAAGTTCGTGAACTTCTCATAAAATTTTCTTCTCACAAAGCATTTCGTTTAGGCATAGTTACAGGACGTTCTTTACAGCAAATAAAAAAATTAATTAATATACAAAAAGCGCTGTATGTTGCAAACTATGGAGTAGAAATAGAAGGACCTGATATATATTTCATTAGCCCAGAAGCTAAAAAGGCACGCTATATCCTTTGGAACATTTACCTACAACTCTTGAAGTCTCTAAGACACATTGAAGGAGTATATATAGAAGATAAAGGTCTTTCCATCAGTTTGCATTACCGTTTAGTAAAAACAACCCATGATATGGAATATATCACGAAAACCTTTCATACTATAACAAAACCTTTTTTAGACAAGGAAATGCTTTGTCTAAGCACAGGAAAGATGGTTTATGAAATACGGCCTCCCGTGAAGTGGAACAAGGCAACAAGAATTACATGGCTGTTGGCTCATTATTTCCCCCCAGAATTCAGTAACGATGCACTCATTATATATTTAGGAGATGATAGTGCAGATAAAGAGGTATTTACAGCACTAAACGAAAAAGGATTAAAGATTTTTGTAGGAGAGCCGCCAAATACATCTTCGGCAGATTACTTTGTTCATTCCCCTGAAGAGGTAGTTGCTTTTTTAGAGTATCTCTATAAACAGAAATCACAAACTCCTTTATGAATATTCAACAACAACAGGATCGACGTCCAGAGAAAAACAAGTATCAGATACCAATTCAATCCTTGCAATACTGTAAGACAGAGAATAGAAAACAATCATCGGTGATAACACGTCTAAAAAAGGAGCACCCACGTGCAAATCATATTCAGTAATGAATCCCAACACATTCGTTGCAAAAAGATTCCGTATAATGAAGAATATATACAGCATGAGAGCAACAGCCTTATGTGCGGCTAAATATTGACAATACACATAAAACAATCAATAAAGAATGCTTTTGTTTTATAACAGCAACAAATATTAAAAATAATACAATAATAGATATAATAACACCCATTCTATTTTACTGATTGGTTTCTACATTATTTAGTCCTAGATAGTGCTGTACGGAATTTTAAGAATGTAGGATAAAGATTAAACTTAAGCCATTCTACTACCTTAAAAGGCAATAAATAATGAACATTTCGAACCATCGGATTGTTATAACTAAAGTTACCTGTATTAGCTAAGAACAAATAAGCTGCTTTGAGCCAATTTTTAATGGAGGGCTCAAATTTATATTGGTCTGCGGCTATTATAAAATCAATAAATAGGTGGTCTTTTTTATCAAATTTGCTTCTGTATAATTCGCGTATCCCTTTATATGCTTTCTGATGTTCCCGCCATTTGTGATCAGATTTGACAGAAGTCACACCGACATTTAAACGATAAACCCCTCCCACCTCATTAACAAAAAATATTTTATCAGCTTTTATAACTTCATCGAATCCCTTAAAAAAATCAGCATTGTAGCCCACCCCCGGATTTTGCTCTGCGAATTCCTGATCAGTCGTGACTGATTTCATAAGTGCCTTGCTTAAACCTACTGATCTATAGCTTAACCCATATCGAAGTCTTGTCTTGAGAGGAGAAATGTCACGTTCAATGTAATTATTCCATACTGTTTTTCTACCGTCAGGGTATAAATGAACCGAATTAGTCACAATAATAAATCGGTCTTTTTCTCCATTAAGATTTTCATCCCTTATTTTCTGATTGACTGCCAAAATCGCATTTGGTTCAAGCATATCATCACCTGAACAGAACGAAACAACATCCCCAGAGTATAAACTTCTAATTTTATGCATATTAGGAAATAACCCTAAATTAATCTCATTCCTAAATGCTTTGATTAAGTGGGGAGATTTCATCTGATTCTCGGAGATAATTCTCCAATTGGAATCCGTAGAACAATCATCTAATATGATTATTTCATATGGCAATTCAGTTTGATTTAACAATGAATCTATAGTTTGCTGAATATACCCTTCTTGATTGTAAGTGACTACCAAGACCGAATGTTTTATCATCATATACTTCTGAATTAGTTAAATGATTAATAATTATTACAAACTTTAATAACTTCTTCAGCTTGATCGTCTGTCATAACTGGAGAAATTGGGAGGCTCAAAACTTCATTGTGAATTTTCTCAGTAATAGGAAATGACAATTGATTCCATTCTTTATATGCTTCCTGCATATGAGGCGGAATTGGATAGTGGATCAGCGTCTGAACACCGTTTACATGCATATAGTTTTGTAAAGCTTCCCGCTCCTTGCAACGGATTACGAATAAGTGCCAAACGTGCTCATTTTGATATAATGGCACTTCCGGTAAAGCAATTTTACTATTATGGATTTCAGAAATATATCGCATAGCTATTTCTCGTCTTCTGCTGTTTTCAGTGTCAATGTATTTTAGTTTCACATTTAAAACTGCAGCTTGCAGTTCATCCAGTCTGGAGTTGAGACCTTGATAAACATTAACGTACTTTTGATAAGAGCCGTAATTGGCTAGAGTGCGGACGGTGGTTGCCAGTTCTTTATCATTGGTGGTCACTGCACCAGCATCTCCTAAAGCACCAAAATTTTTGCCGGGATAAAAACTAAAACCCGCTGCATCGCCGAGATTGCCGGTTTTGGTGTCATACCAGATGGCTCCAATAGCCTGAGCATTGTCTTCAATGATTTTCAAATTATATTCTTGAGCCAAACTCTTCAATTCAGAAGAGAAAACCACTCTACCGTACAGATGTACAAGCATGATACCTTTAGTTTTCACCGTGATTTTTTCTTCAATTTTATTGAGATCTAAATTGAAATTCTGAGGATCAGGTTCTACTAGCACTGGAACGAGGCCATTATCTGAAATAGCGAGTATAGAAGCGATATACGTATTAGCCGGAACAATAATCTCGTCACCTTTTTGCATAATACCCATCTCAATGTACGCTCTAAGGATTAATCGCAAAGCATCTAAGCCGTTTGCCACGCCGATGACGTGATTTGCACCAATATAATACGCAAAGTTTTCTTCAAAGTTTTTAACTTCATTTCCTAATAGATACCAACCAGAACGGAAAGTAGTTAGCAATCTTTCTTCTATTTCTTTCTGATGCACCAAGTTGATCTTTTGTAAATCTAGAAATTTAATCATGGTTTATTTTTTTTAAAAATTTGGCTGGATTTCCTGCCCAAACTTCATTTGCAGGGATATCTTTTGTAACGACGCTTCCAGCACCAACCAAAGCATTTTCGCCTATCTTATTACCGGCAATAATGGTCGCATTGGCGCCTATAGAAGCACCTCTTTTTACTAAGGTTTTAGCAAAGAACTCCGGATAAACTTTTGAACGAGGCGTTAGATCATTCGTAAAGGTCACATTTGGACCTATGAAAACATTATCTTCTAAAGTAACTCCATCCCATATTTGTACGCCTGGCTTTATTGTAACATTATTGCCAATTTTAACCTCGTTTTCAATAAATACCTGACAATTAATATTACAATTTTCTCCAATTTCTGCATCTGGAAGAATTATAGTAAACTGCCATATCATTGTATGGTCGCCTATTTTCTTGCTTTGAACATCTGCAGTCGAATGAATTTTAACCATTTCTATAATTTAAAAAGTCGTCGTAATTTCTCAAGTAATCTTCTTCATTATAAGGATGCGAAGCGAGCACCAAACAAATGGCTCCCGAAGAAAAATTTATCTCTGATGCCCACACACCGGGCAGAATATGTAACCCTATATCAGGGCGATTTAAAAATACCTGTCTTTTGAACTTCCCATCATCTAAAGATACTTCAAAGCTCCCAGATGCGGCTATTAAAAATTGGTGACATTCTTTATGAGCATGGGCTCCTCTGCTTTCTCCACCTGCAATATCATAAAGATAGAATACTCTTTGGACATTAAAAGGAAAATCGGAAGAGTTTTCAACTATTGTGAGATTCCCTTCGTCGAAACTTATTTTACCTAAATCGATTACAGAGCAATCAAATACGGTTTTAATTTTCATTTTTAAGCAATTTAAATTTATCGAAATCTCTGATATAATCTGTTTGATCAAAATGCCTATCAGAAACTATTAAAGCTAAAGAGTTGGTTGAAAAATTCTCCAAACGTCTCCAATACATTTTCGGAATATACAAACCGTAGTAAGAACGGTTTAACGAAAATCTACATTCTTCTTTACCATCATGAAGTACAACATCAAAGCTACCCGATAGCGCTACAATAAACTCTTGTTGTTCTTTGAAAGCATGACTACCACGGTTCTCGCCACCCGGAACATCGTAAATCCAATATGTCCGGGCAATTTCAAATGGCAACTGACTAGGAGATTCATAGAAAGAGAGGTTTCCTCTTTTGTCCAGAATTTTTGGTAGATTAATGATTGCGGGGTCCGTCATAAAAGCAATTTTAGTTAGTAATCATTATTAATTAGTTATTAAGTAAAGGGCTATATTTGCATAATCTTTTCTTTATTCATAATTATTTCATTGGCTTTAGAGATGTCTTCTAAATTTTTATATACTTTATAATAATTTCGCTTATTAGCAATACCACCTCTGTGACTACCTCCATAGTATATTACGGAAAATAATCGAAAAATCAGTCTATTATAACCTGCACGAAAATATTTCCGAATCACTAATTTGAGGGTTATATAATATAATAGTGTTTTATTATGTGATTTTTCTGTTGCAAGGTACTTTAAATCAGAATGTCCCACAATGAAATACGCTAATAACCATTCTTTATTCAGATATTCTTTTATATATTTTTCATATCCCATATATTTCAGCGACTTGCAAGCACTTTCAGGCATAATAGTCTCTGCAGCCCAAACTTTAGGAATAAATGATTCCCAGTTTTTTTCTGTATTTTTTGGTAAGAAAGGAATGTCCCCTATCGGAGCACATTGACCTTTGTACTTTTGGGCATCCCCTCCTGTTCTGATTGAGTTTCCCGGTATGATAATCGGGAAATCAAGGTATACAAAATTATCAGTTACAAAGCACATAGCCACAGCATTTGCAATATCGGGCGAAGCTCCAGGAAAAAAAGTATTTCCCACACTATAAATTTTATCTAAAGTAGCTCTTTTGGCAATACCATGATACACCTTAGGCAGATTATACACCGCACCACCCCCATACTTTAAGCTTTTTTTAAGTTCTACCAAAGGATCGATTTTCTTTGCTTTTTTGTTATAAATGCTCATCATGAGAACACTTGAAAAATGAGCTACTTTTGAAAAATTAAAAGATGGCCATTTATACGACATCATGGTAGAACGCAATACATCCACCTCATTTCTTTTCATCCATTGCACTGCAGCAATTATGTGCCCACACACGCCATCGTCATCACCCAAAAGACAAACATATTCCCCACTAGAATTCAAAATTCCTAAATCACAATTATAAGCCACCGACACTTGCTCTGCAGTATGAAAGTATTTTAACTCAGGATAGTCTAGGTTATTGATATGTTGAAGAATTTCTGTATTGTCTGCCGTATTATCCTGAATAACCATCTCAATTTCTTCGGAATCGAACCCTCTAATAAGATCAATTAGCGACTTCAGATAAGTATATCGGTCTTTGGTAGGTACTACTATGCTTAAAATTGGTTTCATAGTGTTTTTTTGTTAAATAATTGAAAATAGAAAATTCTTTCCTGTTTGGATATCAGAAGCACACTGGTAATTGCAAAAGTTATAAATGTAGATAATGCAATAACAATAAGAGTAAACCAACGGTCACCTGTATAAAATTTCGGTAGAAAGGATAATGCAAATACAATAATGAGAGACAAAAATAATGGTAAAAATAATTCTCTGAAATAAAGGATATATACTTTTGCTTGAAGAAATTTTTTATTAATAAAGTATAAATAAATCAGGGTAATGATGGTTTGCACGCCACAAAAGACCGCCGCCGCACCTACTGCTCCGTATTGCTCAGTGAATAGCCAATATCCCGGTAGTGTAACCACCAAGCTGACAATTCCCAAGATATTATTTAGCTTGGTGTAGCCGTTTGCAATAGCAATATTATAAGGGAGCATCGCAATAGCGAGCATTGAGTATGATACAGCCAAAATACCTAAAATATTGGTTGTTTTTTCCGCTAATTCCATTTTGCCTGTCCATACCCACATCAGTTCCTGACCGAAAAATAATAAATTGCCCATTATCCCATAAACCAGAATAGATACTGCCTTGTTTATTTTATGAAATAATTGGCTTGCTTCAACATTTTTACCGCTTGTGTATAGTGAAGTAAAACGCGGAAGCACCGCTACAGATATGGGGTTGACCAATACCACCAGTCCGGAAGCTAATGAAACTGCCAACGTATAGTACCCTAAATTTTCTAAAGACAGCAGTTTGCTGATCGCTAATTTATCCATTTGGCTATTTAAAGCGGCAACTAAAGAAATTAACAGCATTCCTCCTGCAAAGTTCCAGGTTCGCGACAATACTTCTTTTTCAAGCCTCAGTTTAGGAATTTCGAAACTGTCAAAGAGTTTTTTAGAAAGGGCAGCTCTGAGAAACAGCGTAAAAAGCACCGTAGAAACTGCCTGCCAGATAAAAAACAAAGTGAGATCGGGATAAAAAATCATAGGTAAAATCACCATTCCATTGCGTAACATTCCCCACCCCACCTGAAGGATATTGGCTTTCACTTGGTGTTCTAAACCCATCAACCCGCCGGTATAAAATCGAAATAACAGCTGAAATCCAATATCAAAACTGATGATTTTTAAAAACAAGGCTAATTTATCTGGACCATAAGTAGCGACATTGAGCCATTTGTGGGCAATAAAATCAGAGAGAGAAAAAATCACAATAATTGCGATGCTGACGAGGATGAGATAGGAGGTTTCCAAAGTTCTGAAAGTTCTTCTTTTTTCGTCAGCCGTTTGGTCTGTTCGGGCAAATTCGCGTGATAATGTCGCTGTTAAACCCGCATCCAGGATGGCCATCAATCCGGTAATTACCAATGCAAAACTAATAATGGAATAACTTTCGAAACCCAGATAATGAATATACAACGGGATGAATAAAAAACCGCTTAATATTCCCCAAAACCGTCCAATGAAATTTGCAATGATATTTTTTACCACCTATGAAATTCTTGACTTAATTAATCTAGCAGGAACGCCACCCATAATACTATATGGTTTAACATCTCTATTTACAAATGAATTTGCTGCTATAATAGAACCTTTTCCAATGGTCACTCCCTTTCCTATAGTACAATTAGAAGATATCCAAACGTCATCTTCAATAATGATAGGAGCCTCTATATTTCGCTGTTTTATCATAGGAACATCAAGATTATCGGAACCATGATTAAAGGCAACCATTACTACATTAGGTGCAATCATTACGTTTTTACCAATGTAAACACCAGCGCTTTCACCTGAAATAGAGCAGTTTTGAGCTATTGAGCTTCCTTCTCCCATTTCAAATCTTCCCTTAATTCTGACATTAGAGCAAATAATCACTTTTTTATTTATTCTACATCCCTTTCTGTTATGGTAACGAACACGAAGCATACTAAATTCTGCTGGCAGAAATAGTAAAAAAGCATACCATAAGCTCGAAAAAAAGAGATGTACTTTTCTCATTTTAAAATGAATTACTAAGTGATATTTTTGATGAACTCATTCTTACTGTAGATAGCAGATTACAGATTCTGTCAGAATTGGCAATTAAAATTTCGCCATTAAATTTTTGCCAGTTGGTTTTTTCATAGAAAGGGACCAATTCATCTTTACAGATCAGTAAACCCATGGCTTTCTGCTGTCGTATATAAAAAGTTGCCAACTGAATAACTAGGAATCCGTACTGCTTATTCAGGTGGTTTTTGTCAACACAAACACTGCCTATTCCTAATGCGTTTTGGGACATACCGTCTTCTAGTTCATATTGGATATGTGATATGGTCGCATACGCAACTAATATCTCTGCTTCAAAAACACATAAATGAACATCATCTGTGAAAAGATTCGTATTAAACCATCGGATGTGCTCAGCGATCGGATAGTCCCAGTGCTGCATCTTCAAGGAAGCCACTATATGTAATAGCTCCTCTGAGCACTCGCCGTGTTTAATAAATTTTATTTTCATAATATAAGATCATTTTCCACCCACCAGCCGCTTGGTAAAGCGACAAAATTGTTGTAAAAATCATTGACTCCTATTAATTCGGTTTTGTCACCAAACACACTGTATATATTATTATTTATATGTACACCCGAAGCATAGAAACCTTTGCTTCGCATTTCTTTGATGAATTCGACCTTATTCTCTGCCAGAACTCCAAACACCCAATAATTAGGATTTGACATATGTGTATCGATGGGTTTCGCTTTAGGATAAGAGGAGCACCATTGTTTCCATATTTCCGCATTTGCTCTTTGTTTTGCCAAATGCTCGTCGACGTGTTCCATTTGCTGCGTGCCGATATAAGCGTTAATCTCCATAGGTGTAGCACTGTGGCCCACCAGAGTGATGTCGCATGCGGAACTTATTTCGCCTAATTCATCTCTGAATCTGGAACGGTCAATCCCGGCATCACGAATTAATTTGCTTTTTTCAAAAAGCTCTGCACTTTTAAAAATAATCGCTCCTCCATCTAAAGTGTTAGGAATTCTAACAGGATTAAATGAAAATATGGTAACATCTGAACCCACGTTTCCAACTCTTTTTCCTTTATATTCACTACCAAAAGCTTCAATTCCATCATCTATCACAGGAATCCCAAACTCGGCACCAATAGCATTTATTTCATCAATATGTCCAACATACCCACAATAATGGTTGTGAATTATCGCTTTTGGATTTTTATGCATCAGACTTCTCACACTTTCCGGACACAGTGTACCTGTGTTGGGATCTACATCCGCCCACTGAACCTTAACACCGATGGACACCAGAGGTTGTGTGGAAGCCAGACATGCCATCGGGGATACAATCACTGTATCTCCTGCTTTTATATCCAAGGTGGTTAAAGCCACCAAAATAGACATATTGAATGTATTGGTTACTAATACATTATCTGATTCAAAATATTTTGAAAGCAGCGATTCAAAAGATCTCCCGTGTTTGCCATACGCCAATTGGCCACTTTGCAATATTTCATTTACAAGCGGGGTTTCTGGCATGAAGGGTTTATATAAAGGAGTCATTACCAGCCTTTTTTTATGGTTTGCGCAATAAATTCTCTGTCATCATTTGAGAGCCACCAACCACAGGGGATATGAACAAAGTCTTCATAAAACTGATCTAAATTTGGCGTACTGCCGGAAGGCGCATTAAAAACACTGTGTCGGTCGTTCCGAAGGTGTAACGGCGAAGCTACAATACCATTTTCCTCCATCATCCTCATAAAATCCGCTCTTCTTTCTACCTTCATGGTATACAGCCAGTAACTTGGTTCAGTGTTCTTATAATATGGCAGCAAAATTACTCCCTGAACATTTTGTAATGTATGATCAAAGAAAACTCCATTATCTATATATTTCAGCACGTTATCTTCCAAATACTGCAACTGTACTAAACCGACCGTCGCATTAATATTGTTCATATGGTATTTGTAACCAGCTTCGGTGATGTCATTATCCATTCGTGCGATCTTTTTATCCAACCCAAACCAACGCATTTTTCTGGCGCGAACAAATTCTTCTTCATTTTTCAGGCACAAAAGGCCACCGTCAATGGTAGTAAGATGTTTTATCGCCTGAAAAGAAAAGCAGGTGTAGGGTGAATTGCTGCCAACATATTTGCCATCATACCGGCTTAAAAAAGCATGCGCTGCATCTTCAATCACCGGAATATTATATTTTTCTGAAATTCGGTTTATACTATCCATATCACACACCATCCCCGCATAATGTACGACCATAATGGCTTTGGTATTCGGAGTAATATTGGCTTCGATAGATTCCGGAGAAATCAGACCTGTTACAAGATCTACATCAGCAAATATGACTTTAGCACCCGTTAATACAATTGTAGTATTGGTAGGTTCCGCCGTTAACGCAGTACTAATGACTTCATCTCCCTCCTTCACTCCAATGAGATTCAGTGCAATGTGTAAAGCTGCAGTACCTGAATTTACGGTGAGACAATAAGGATTTCCCAAAAGTTCACTTAACTGATTTTCAAATTCAACTACAGTTTCACCTTCAGCAATATATCCGCTGTATATCCGCTCTTCTAAGCGTGGCATCAGAGCTTGCTTCGGAGGCAAAAATGGTTTTATAATAGGTATCATGATTTTGTAATTTATTAGAGTTTTTTGTCAGCAAACGGTATAATTCCTTTCACATCATACACCACTGCCAACTCCTTTTTCAAAGATTCCATATCCATCTCCAAGAATTCATGATGAGCAACGCCCAGTACAATGGCATCAAATTTATATTCGCTGCTCTTTAAATTGTTGATATCCTGAATTGATTCCAAGCCGTACTCGTGCTGCACTTCCTCCGGATGGGCCCAGGTATCAAAAATGGTTACTTTAACCCCGTAGTCTTCCAGGCTCTGAATCACATCAATAATTTTGGTATTGCGGATGTCAGGGCAGTTCTCCTTGAAGGTGATCCCTAACATGAGCACTTCCGCCCCATTGATTTGAATTCCTTTTTTAATCATCAGTTTAATCACCTGCGAAGCGACAAAGGGCCCCATCGAGTCGTTGAGTCTTCTGGCTGCTAAAATCAGTTCTGAATAATATCCTATTTCCTGTGCTTTCTGGGCGAGGTAAAACGGATCTACTCCGATACAGTGCCCTCCAACGAGGCCTGGTTTGAACGGCAGAAAGTTCCATTTGGTGCCTGCGGCTTTGAGAACCTCGTGGGTATCAATATCCATCAGGGAGAAAATCTTTGCCAGTTCGTTCACAAAAGCGATATTGATGTCCCGCTGGGCATTTTCAATGACCTTGGACGCTTCAGCTATTTTAATGGTGGGCGCTAAATGAGTTCCGGCTGTGATGACGGATTTGTATAAATCATCCACAATTCTTCCGATTTCAGGTGTGGAACCGGAAGTTACTTTTAGTATTTTTTCTACCGTCTTTTCTTTATCACCAGGATTAATGCGTTCCGGCGAATACCCACAGAAGAAATCCTCATTGAATGTTAATCCGGAAATTTTTTCCAATACCGGCACGCACTCTTCTTCAGTAACGCCGGGATAGACTGTTGATTCATAAATCACGATGTCTCCTTTTTTCAGCACATTGCCTACGGTTTCGCTGGCTTTGTAGAGCGGCGTTAAATCGGGCCGGTTGTTCTTGTCTACGGGAGTAGGCACAGTAACAATGTAAATATTGGCATTTCGGATATCGTTGGTATCTGCGGAACAATACAATCCTTTTGAAGGGTTAACTGATGAATCGCTTACTTGTTTAGCTGGGTCTGGAAAAGGATTTTCTTTGACAAGAACGGCTTGGAGGATATCATCTTCCACTTCCAAAGTGGAATCGGTACCGGAGTTCAATTCATCAATCCTCTCGTGATTGATGTCGAAACCGATCACAGGAAATCTGGTAGCCATGAGCCTTGCTAAAGGAAGCCCCACGTAGCCTAAGCCGATGATTGCAATTTGATGGGTCATTGTTTTTATTGGTT
>JAANMW010002880.1_pt1 | contig 14560 bp, 15 predicted proteins | sample 7279671 | NCBI WGS metagenome assembly JAANMW01 (sample SAMN14094541, study PRJNA606508) | bioreactor metagenome | isolation source: A lab-scale SPAN reactor treating ammonium-rich wastewater day 247 | place: Ireland: Galway | collected 2017-09-19
ATATCTATATTACGTGCTGAATTTTTGAGAACCTATTAACAGTAAATAAAGAAACTTCATTTAAACGAAGTTTTAATTTTTTAATCTCAAAATAAATCTGCTATTTCGCTTTCCTGAATTTATTGAACCAGAAAATAAAGCCCGTAATGGGAAGTGAAAACCCAATAAAGCAGACAATGAAATAAAGAATAATACTTTTCAAACCTAATATTTCGCCCGTGTGCAGCGGTTTTACTAAGGAGGTAAACTGCTGATGCAAAGGTTTCTCCCAAAAAAGATCTCTGGATTTTACCACTCCGGTTTTGTCCAGCGTAATCTGATCCGGAAGCATCGCGCCCAGCCAGTTGTTGGTATTAATCTTAGAAATCACAAACCTCGGATTGTCTTTATTGGGAAATTCTATGGTGGTTACGGCTTCGTAAGGAAGAACCTGCTCTGCATTCTGAAGAATGGTTTCCAGAGAAGCGGAAGGTTCTTCTTTCAGTTCAACTTTCTCATTTTGCCGGTTCAGCATATCACTGAAAATAGCATCAAAAGCCGAGTTGCTTTCCTGATTTTCCTGAGAAACTCCCGAAATAGAATCTCCGCCCAGAGAAACGATGAGTGTATTTTTCATCCACGGATAAGTAACATACAAACCCGTCACTGCCATAAAAAAAAGCAGAAGAAATGCGTAAAAACCCATGGTATTGTGCAGATCATAATTGATGCGCTGAAATTTCCCTGAGAACTTCACCGTGAAAGCCTGTTTCCAATATTTCCACTTTTTGGGAATCCACAGCACCAAACCCGAAAGCAGCAAGACACAGAACATCAGTATTGCCACCCCGTTGATCTGCCTTCCCACTTCACCCATCATCAGATTCCGGTGAATATCGAGAACCACTTCAAAAAACTGATTCAAATTCGTGTCGCCCATTCCCAGTTCTTTTCCTGTATATGGATCATAATACGTTGCCACATCCGAATTATCTTTCTGATAAGTGACTACATAACTTCGTTTCGGATCATTGGAAATGGTTAATCCTGTGAGATTTTTTCCTTCTCTTTCAAGATTTATCTGAATTTCGGCGGGGGTTTTCTTAGGCGTTTCTGTTGCTTTTACAAAAACTTTCTCTTTGTTCAGCAAATCGGTGAACTGATTTTTAAAAGCATACACACAACCGGAAAGACATACCACCACAATAACGAGTCCGGAAAGCAGCCCGAACCAAAGATGCAGAACTCCCATGATATATTTAAACAGGGATTCCTTTTTTCTTCTTTTTCGGAGGAGTGTTTTTCTGAAACGGGACATTTTTTAAAAATAGCTATAAAATGGAAGCATTAAAACAAACGGGTTGTCTTAATGCTTCACAAAACTGAAATCAATATTTATTCTCTTCCTTTGAACTGCTGATCTTTCACCAATTCCAGGAACTTGTCATACTGCTCCGGATAAAGCGATGTTTTCATGGCTTCTTTCCTCTGCACATCAAACTTATTCCAGTATTCCCGGGCAAGATCTGTATTTCCGTGGTAAATATCATGAGCATCGTTGAAGGCTTTTTCGAAAGCATCATTGGAAGCATTCAGCATGGTAAATTGTTCGTTGGTCAGCTGTGCTTCTGTTCTTATTTTTTCCAAAAGTTCGTTGGTATATCTTGGTCTTTTTCTGGAGTTTTTCTCCACAAATTCATTGAATTTAACCAACTGGTCTGCTTTCAGAACACTACCCATTTCCAAGGATTGCTGCGCTCGAAGCTCTTCGTTTTTAATTCCTAAAGCAACGCGATCCATCTGTCCGCCCTGTGCTTTGGCTGCTTCATAATTCTGCTCCTGTTGTTTTTTATATTTGGCCGTAATTTCGTCAAAGTTTTTTTCCTGTGCGGGAGTCAAGGTGACTTCTTTCTTGAATTCTGCGAAATCAATTCCCCTTTTTTTCTTTCCTGAACATGACATGATTGCCAATGCCATGATGACCATTAAAATTGCTTTGATATTCATTGTATAATGTTTTTAAAATTTATAATTAATTTGTGCAGCAAAATTTCTCGGCTGAATCTGATCGATATATCCGCCACGGAAATACGAATTATAGCCTACGGAATCGAAAATATTATTCAGGAAAACCCGCACTCCTAAACCATTGCTGAAAGTATATCCTGCCTGCGCATCTACGGTGGTATATTCCTGCATCATGAACGGTTGCACTCCGGGTTTTACTGCCAACTCGTGTCCGTTATTAAAGGTTTTTTTTGTAAAATCATCCACAGGCCTTTCACCAACGTAATATACTCCTGCTCCAAGATCAAAACCATTCAGGATTCCTTCACTAAATTTATAGTTGATCCAGGCATTTGCAGTATTTTTCGGTGTGTTCAACGGTGCTGAACCTTCCACAAAAGCAGGGCTGTCGTGGTATTGTGCATCAATATAAGCCCAACCTGCCATCACCTGAAGATTGGGAAGAATTCTTCCGATCAACTCCACTTCTGCTCCTTTCCTTCTCAGTTCACCCGCTAAACCGAAAAAGCCCGTTGCATTTCCCTGACTGTTCAAAACAGAATAAGAAAGATTGTCCGCCAGAATATCAAAGAGTGTAATATTAAATCTCAATTTCTGATCGAACCAATCGGATTTCACCCCCGTTTCCCATTGTGTGGAAGTAGAAGGTCCTACAGTTCCGCCATCTATCAGCGGATTGTTTGCAGATCTCAGGGAAGTTGTGGTTGTATAAGAACCAAAAACATTTACATTTTCCACCGGAGAAATCATCAGCCCCAAAGAAGGATTCCATGCTTCGCTTTTACCTTCCGAATTTCCATTAAGATGACTGTACCGAATTCCCAGATGTGCTTTTACATATTTGTTGAAAGTAATTACATCCTGAGCCATGAGCCCAAAAGTAGGAGCCAGCGTATTTACAAAAGGATTTTTAGCTGCCAACGCAAACTGGGTTCCGTCAATATTCTCTGGAAGCACATTGCTTATCGCTTGTAAAACATTGATGTTATCAACATTTTTAGCTTCATAAGAAATGGTTGAAACCTGAGTTTGTTTCCAGTCGAAACCGAGCTGGAAAGTGTGTTTTAAAAATCCGGTTTGCACTTCCTGTCCGATAAAATCGAACTGCAACACCTGATTTTTGTCTTCCCGATCAGATTTCGCCAATGTTCGTGCTCTTTCGGCATAACCTGTTGCTGCACTTCCTGCTCCAATAGAAGCACCGATGAGCGTATTCTCATAACTTGAATTGATATACGCCGCCCGGATTTTAAATTTATCATTCAATCTTCTGACCGCAGTAGTAGAAAAATTATAGGTTGTAATTTCCGCGTTATCTGTAGCAAATCCGAGGAATTTGCCTTTCGGCATTTCATATAAGGCATTGGTATCTCCTGCGGCTAGATTCACGGTTCCTCTGTCGGGAGTGGTATTATTCTTCATATAATCCATTTCCACGACGATATCTGTTTGCTGATCCGGCCGGAAAGCAACGGAAGGGTTTACATAAATTCTGTCGGTAGAAACGTGCTTACGAAACGAATTATTGTTTTGATAAGCTGCGTTCAGACGTACTGCGAACTGCTTATTCTTATCCAAAACTTTTTGAAAGTCAAGAGTCGGACGATAAAAATCCCAGCTTCCGTAGCGGAAACCTACGGTGGTTTGATCGATAAACCGAGGGGTTTTGGTAACAATATTAATAACGCCGCCAGGAGAGCCCAATCCATCGCCGATTCCCTGAGTAACCGCTGCTGAACCTTTGATTACCTGAATACTTTCCACGCCCTGCATATCGGTCATCATGGAACCGGTTCTGAAGTCGGAATCCATCATCACGCCGTTTTTGAGAACAGGAACGCCGCGATATCCACGGATGGACATGCTTTCCTTTACGCCGCCATAGCTGCCAAACTGCGTAACTCCGGGGATATTTTTCGCAACATCGGTTACCGTCAGCCCGCCCAAATCCTCAATTACTTTGTGGGAAACCACAGAAATACTCTGGATCTGATCTCTCGTTTTCAGTGGCAGTCTGGTAATGACTTCCAGACCTTCCGGCTGTTTGTTCTTTTCACCAAAGAGTTCTACTTCTTCTATCTGTTGAATTTTTGGGGAGTTGTGGGAAACCTGAGCGTCTACAAAACATGCGCCCAGAATAATAAAGGAAATGGATACCGTTCTTCTCATCGTTTATTTAATTAACGACAGCAAATTTACTATTTTTAATTATTCTAAATAACCATTGAGTATGATTTAAATCATATTTTTTTCAAAAAAGTATGCGAAGCCCGATAAATGAAGTACTTAATTTCGCAAGAAGAGAAGATGGAACAGTTCATTGCAGAGGTTAATGATACATCTACACTTTTTTAATTTAAAAACAAAAAAATCCGCCCCCTTTTCGGGAACGGATTTCATTATCATAGCACGCTTCGACTACGCTCAGCGCAAGGAAGTGTTTATCGGTGGCTAAAAGCAAGCCGCCAAATCACACTTTAATTTCTACGTCAACTCCGGAAGAGAGTTCAAGTTTCAGTTTGTGAAGATGTCACGGGTTTTCCTTTTTAAAAAATTTCTTTTTCACCAAATTAACTACATCATAAGCGAAAAAGCTAAGCCCTACAACAAACGACGTAAGTAAGTCTGATGGTATATTTTTCTTATCATAAACCTCATTATCATCAATAATTATCATGAATGCGAAAAAAGCCAGCGAAATAAAAAAATACATCAACAACGAGAAAATAACTCGAAGTTTCCTGTTATAAAGTAATTTTTCCATCTGTCAATGATAATTTCTGACCAAATATCCTGCAGAAGCTGTTGCCGCTCCCCACCCTACTGCAGACACCAGCATACCCACGCCAATAGGGCCGCCAGCTGCAGCGATCGGAGCTGCCACATAAATGAATTTCATAATACCAGCAGCTGCACCAAACCCGTCCGCACCAATCAATCCTTTTACAGTTATCTTATTCATAGGATTATTTGTGTACTGAGGATTACTTACCCAAAATGATGCGGATGAACCATATACCTCCAGAAAAACCAATACAGCATCTAAATCTAAACCGTTTAGAGTGCTCTTTGCTAAGTTCTTTTTCTGAGATAATAATAGGTTTAATTCTTCTAAATTATCGTAATCGTCATTCAATACGCTATCGATGATCAACATAGCCTCAGGATTTTCAAAATTTTCATTTACAAAAGCTATCTCATCTTCATAACTTACTGGTATCATCAACTCTTTAATTTGATATGTTAAACTATCAACTTGATAATTCATAAAGTAATCCTCTAGATCTTCATTAGGTAAAGTTTGGACAAAATCTCCCAGAATATCATTATGTAGTACGCCAATATCTGCAATTTGTTCATCAGTTAAATTAATATAATCATAACTCATTTGTGAATACATCAATGATGTAATTTCATCTTTCTAACTTTCATGATTAACAACTTCATACTCATGGCAAGAGTTCATTAAAAAAGCCAAAATCATTGTTAAAAGTAAAAATAAATTTTTCATAATACAAATATTTTAAGGTTTGTAAGACGAAACTAAGGTTAAAACTAAAAATATCCAAATTTAATATGTATAAAATAGCATTAATAAACTAAAATGGAAGCGTTCTAAACAAAAAATCCGCCCCCTTTTCGGGAACGGATTTCATTATCATAGCACGCTTCGACTACGCTCAGCACAAGGAAGTGTTTATCGGTGGCTAAAAGCAAGCCGCCAAATCACACTTTAATTTCTACGTCAACTCCGGAAGGGAGTTCAAGCTTCATCAGTGCATCTACAGTTTTGGAAGAAGAAGAATAGATGTCCATCAGCCTTTTGTGAGCTGAAAGTTGGAACTGTTCTCTTGCTTTTTTGTTAACGTGCGGAGATCTCAATACCGTGAAGATTCTCTTGTTGGTAGGCAAAGGGATAGGCCCGTTTACTACTGCACCTGTAGCTTTTACTGTTTTTACGATTTTCTCTGCAGATTTATCCACCAAGTTGTAATCGTAAGACTTCAATTTTATTCTGATTCTTTGTGACATTTTAATCTAATTTTTAAAATTAACCTCTTGCTTTAGCGATTACCTCTTCAGCAACACTCTGCGGAGCAGGTTCGTATTTTTCAAATTCCATAGAAGAAGTTGCTCTTCCGGAAGACAGTGTTCTAAGAGAAGTTACATAACCGAACATTTCAGATAGTGGAACAAAAGCTTTGATGACTTTTGCATTGTTTCTATCATCCATTCCGTTTACGGTACCTCTTCTTCTGTTCAGGTCGCCTACGATGTCTCCCATATATTCTTCAGGAGTTACCACTTCCAGTTTCATAATAGGCTCCATGATAACAGCCTTGGCTGCTTTTCCTGATTCTCTGAATCCCATTTTGGCAGCAAGTTCGAAGGAAAGCTGATCGGAGTCTACCGCATGGAAAGATCCGTCTTTCAGAACAATCTTCATTGAATCCACTTCAAATCCTGCTAAAGGACCGTTTTTCATAGATTCTTTGAATCCTTTTTCTACAGAAGGAATAAATTCTTTTGGAATGTTACCACCTTTTATTTCATTTACAAAAGTAAGACCTGGTTTGTCATCATCTGCGGGACCGATAGTAAATACAATATCTGCAAATTTACCTCTACCACCGGATTGTTTTTTGTAAACTTCTCTGTGGTTAGCCGTTTGTGTAAGAGCTTCTTTGTATTCCACCTGAGGTTGTCCCTGGTTTACTTCTACTTTGAACTCTCTTCTCATACGGTCAACAATAATGTCGAGGTGAAGCTCACCCATACCTGAGATAATGGTTTGTCCGGAAGCTTCGTCGGTTTTTACTTGGAAAGTAGGATCTTCTTCAGCTAACTTTGCCAAAGCGTTACCCATTTTATCCTGGTCTGCCTTAGTTTTAGGTTCTACAGCAATACCAATTACCGGATCCGGGAAAATCATCGATTCCAGAACGATTGGGTTTTTCTCGTCACACAGGGTATCTCCAGTTTTAATATCCTTGAATCCTACCGCTGCACCAATATCTCCAGCCTCGATATATTCAATAGGCTCCTGCTTGTTAGCATGCATTTGGAAGATACGGGAAATTCTTTCGCGGTTATTGGATCTGGTATTCAACACATACGAACCCGCATCTAAACGCCCTGAATAGGCTCTGAAGAATGCAAGACGGCCTACGAAAGGATCTGTTGCAATCTTAAATGCCAAAGCCGCAAATGGTTCAGAAACGGATGGTTTTCTTGAGATGGGTTCATCAGTTTTCGGATCCGTCCCGTCAATCGCTTCTTTATCCATAGGAGACGGAAGATAACGACAAACAGCATCCAACATGAACTGAACTCCTTTATTTTTGAAAGAAGAACCACATGTCATTGGAATGATGCTCATATCCAGTGTAGCAGCTCTCAGTGCGGTGTGAATTTCTTCTTCTGTGATGGATTCTTCATCTTCCATATATTTCTCCAGAAGGTTTTCATCATACGCAGCGATTTCTTCAATCAGTTGTCCTCTGAACTGTTTCACTTCGTCTGCCATTTCCGCTGGAATTTCCACAATGTCGAATGTAGAACCATGGTTTTCATCATGCCAAACAATGGCGCGGTTTTTCACCAGATCCACCACTCCTTTGAAGTCGGCTTCCTCGCCAATCGGCAATACGATAGGAACTGCATTGGAACCCAACATTTCTTTTACCTGCTTACAAACATTCAGGAAATCTGCTCCTTGTCTGTCCATTTTGTTTACAAATCCCATTCTTGGAACTTTGTAATTATCCGCAAGTCTCCAGTTGGTTTCAGATTGAGGCTCAACACCGTCTACTGCCGAGAAAAGGAATACAAGACCGTCAAGAACTCTTAAAGATCTGTTTACCTCTACAGTAAAGTCAACGTGACCCGGTGTATCGATAATATTAAAATGATAATCCTTCGCGTCTGGAAGAGGTTTTCCTTGTTCTGTAGGGAATTTCCAATCTACAGTTACTGCTGCAGAAGTAATGGTAATACCTCTTTCAGCTTCCTGCTCCATCCAGTCTGTTGTTGCACCACCTTCATGAGTTTCCCCCATTTTGTGGTTTTTACCGGAATAAAATAAAATTCTTTCTGTTGTGGTCGTTTTACCGGCATCAATGTGTGCCGCAATACCAATATTTCTTGTAAGCTTAAGATCTCTTGCCATTTCAGATTAGAATTTAAAGTGCGAGAATGCTTTGTTAGCTTCTGCCATTTTATGAGTATCCGATTTTTTCTTGTAAGCAGCTCCTTCTTCTCTTGAAGCAGCGATAATTTCAGAAGCTAATTTCAAAGCCATGGACTTATCATTTCTTGCTTTTGAATATTTGATGAGCCATTTCATTGCCATAGAGATTTTTCTATCAGCACGAATAGGCATTGGGATCTGGAAGTTAGCACCACCGATTCTGCGTGAACGTACTTCTACGTGTGGCATTACGTTGGTAAGAGCCTCTTTCCAGATTTCTAAAGAAGTTTTTTCGGTTTCTCCCTTTTTTGATTCTACAATATCCAGTGCATCGTAGAAAATTTTGAATGCGATAGATTTTTTACCATCTAGCATCAGGTTATTTACAAATCTTGTTACCAGTTGATCATTAAACTTTGGATCCGGTAACAACGGTCTTTTTTTCGCTTTCGTTTTTCTCATTGTCTTGTTCCTTTACATTTAATGATTACTTTTTCTTACCTGTGGGTGCAGCTTGTCCTGGCTTTGGCCTTTTGGCTCCGTACTTGGATCTTCTCTGCGTTCTTCCATTTACACCAGCGGTGTCTAAGGCTCCTCTTACAATATGATAACGTACTCCCGGTAGGTCTTTCACCCTTCCTCCACGTACCAATACTATCGAGTGCTCCTGAAGATTGTGTCCTTCGCCCGGGATGTAGGCATTGACTTCTTTACCGTTAGAAAGCCTAACTCTTGCAACTTTTCTAAGTGCAGAATTTGGTTTCTTCGGCGTGGTAGTATATACTCTCGTACATACACCTCGTCTTTGTGGACAAGATTCAAGGGCAGCCGATTTGCTCTTCTTGGCAAGCGTGGCTCTTCCTTTTCTAACTAATTGTTGAATAGTAGGCATTTAATTGCTTTTTATTTTAGGGTGCAAAAGTAAGAAATAATTTCAAACTGACAAACGAACAATGCTAATTATTTTCAAATAGCTCAGGTGTTTATGTTCCAAATATTAGTTTTTTATCAGGAAATTTTGATTGACTTCCGGCGACAGGTTAAACTTTTGAAGACTTTTCCTTAGCTTTTCTATTTCATTTTCATTCAAAGCGTAGAAGACAACTGTATCCCGGGATGCACTACGATTTTGGGAAATCGTCCATGTAGCAACAGGAATCCAGTTCTTCGGAACTCCACCAGGAAACCAGTCCGGATAAATCACGGCAATTTTATATCCATTATTCCTGATATGATTTTTCAAAAAAAGATGCATCGCTTCTTCTTTTTCCTTCTTAGGAACGTTTCTTAACTCCACAACTTTTGAGGCTATTTCTGTAGATCCAAGTCCCACAATATCTAAAAGCTGCACATTTCCATAATACGCAATGGCTCCAATATCATTTGCTACAATTTTTTCTCCCTGGTAATATTTATTTAAAAAACGTGACATTTCCACCTGTTGCTCCATGATGTTTTTAGGAGCGAACTGAAGTGTTTTATGAAAATAAAAAAACCGATAGGCCGAAATAAAAATAATTCCTAAGGAACTACATAAGATGATCATATTTCTAAAATTGCTGAAAAACCGCCTTTTCTGTAACTGAGAAATTGCAGGAACCACTAACAACAATAATGTGATCATCAGATAATTTTCGTATCGGTATTCGATCATCGCAAAACACGCCTGAAAAAGGGCTGTAAGTAAAATTACAATTTCAGGAGTTCTAAACGTAAGTGTTTTCTTAAAGGAGAAAGGAGATTTAAAAATTAAAAAAACAACGATGATCAAGGGGAAAAATAAATACTTATAAAAACTAAAATTCAAGAAAATTCCTTTCTTCAAGATCATCCACAAACTGGCAAATAAACCGCTTTCGGCAGGAAAACTTCCTTTCACCATTACTGAATTGGGAAAAAACAGTCCGCCATTCTCGAGAGCAATCCATCCAAATAACAAAATGGGCAGAAAACCGGCCGTCATCACCGCAAAACCTTTACTCCATTTCCTTCTTAAAACCAAAACAAAAGCTAACGCAAAGGTGAAAAACATGCTCTCAAACCGTACCATCCCCAAAAGGAAAACCACCAACAAAAGATTGCAAAAATATAGACCCGAAAATTCACGCGCTTCGTTTTTGCGAATCCAATACACCGCACATACCATGAGAAACATATGGATCACATGTTCCATCCCAAATATCACCATAGCATACAGTAGCGTGAAAGGCAAAAACAGAAAAAGTGCCCATTTCATTTCTTGAGATCCATAAAATTCTTTGAAATAGCGCCAGATCATACATACGGTAGCGTAGCCAAAAAGTAAATTGATGAGCATCGGGTAATAATCCCAATTACCAAAAACCTTAAAGCAAAAGGCCAATAAAAGCGTATAAAGAATGGATGATGAAGAACTGTCAAAACCCGTGGTGTTCACTGACCAAGCTCCATATTCGGCAAAATTCTTTGAAATAGCCTGATGAATATATGCATCATCTATAGGATACACATATCCATGGCGCGCCGGAAGCTGAGACCATCCTAACACATAATAAAACCCAACTATTATTGTAAAAAAGAGGAAAAAGAATAATAAATATTTCTTCATAAAGTTCACAAATATAAATGCTTTTCTAAAACTAACAGCGATAACCGTTTATGGAACCACTCCTCTGACAATTTGGCAAGAGGTACAGATTTTGTATTAAATGGTTCAAATCAAAATCTTATGAAAAATACCGTTATTATTGGACTTAAAGAGTCTAAAACAAAAGAAATTGCAGAAAAATTGAATGTGCTTTTAGCAAATTATTCCTTATTTTATCAAAATACCCGAGGCGTACACTGGAACATTAAAGGAGACCAATTTTTTACGCTTCACCCGAAATTTGAAGAATTATATAACGATTTAGTTCTTAAAATTGATGAAATTGCAGAACGCATTCTGACCCTTGGAGCAACGCCCAATCACAATTATTCTGATTACCTTACCGTTTCCTCTATTCCCGAAAGCAAAGAAGTGAGTGATGCCACGAAAGCTGTGGAGAATATTTTAGCTTCTTTTAAAATCGTAATCGATCTTCAACGGGAACTTCTTGATATATCTGAGGAAATCGGCGACGAAGGAACCAACTCTCAAATGAGTGATTACATTACACAACAGGAAAAAGAAGTCTGGATGTACAATTCTTACCTCGGGAAATAATTCACAATCCCACATCCATCGCTCTTCACCAAGAGCGATTTTTTTGCTTAAAAATCAGGCTTTCATTATCTGAATATTTTCATTCTAAAATTCCTTTCTTCAAAATAGAATCTTCTTTGTATTTTTGAAACATGGAAATCACTTCATTACTCATCGGCCTTCTTCTTGGTATTATAGCCGGAACTGCGATTGTTTACTTCGCCTTAAAATCGGGAAATGTTCCCCGGAAAAAATATGACGAGGTTCATCAGAATTTTATTCGAAGCAATGCGGATTTGCAAAACTTTCAGCTTAAAAAAGATGAATTGGAAAAAATGATTCTACAGGAAAAGGAACGCAACAACCAGCAATCCGAAATACTGAAGGAAGTGCAACACAATCTAGCCCGCATCAATGCTGTGAATGAAAATCAGAATGAACAAATCATACGACAGGCAGAAATAAATACGAAACAAGCAAGCGAAATCGAAACTTTGCTGAATGAAAAACTGCGCCTCAGCGAACTGAAATCAGAGCTTACTGCACAAAATGAAAATCTGAAAAAGCTTCTGGAAAATCAGAAAGATGAAATTATAAAACTTCAGGAAGCTGCAAAAAACGAATTTAAAAATATTGCCAATGAACTCTTCGAGGAAAAATCCAAAAAATTCACTGATGCAAATAAAGAAAATCTGGATACCCTTCTGAAACCTTTGGGGGAAAACCTCGAAAGTTTCAAAAAACGCGTCAATGAAGTATATGAAAATGAAACGCGCGAAAGGTTTTCTCTCAATACTACCATCAAACTCATGATGGAACAAACCAACAAAATAAGCCTGGAAGCCAATAATCTGGCGACCGCCTTAAAAGGCCAGACGAAAACACAGGGCGACTGGGGCGAGATGATTCTGGAAAGAATTCTGGAAGATTCCGGGCTTTCAAAAGACCGGGAATATTTTGCCCAAATGAATATTAAAACCGAAAACGGAGAAAATCAGAGGCCGGATTTTGTTCTGAAACTTCCAGGAAATCAAATGGTAGTTATTGATTCTAAAGTTTCATTAAACGCTTATGAGCGAATGATAAGTGCGGAAAATGAAGAAACTCGTCAACAAAATCTTGCATTACACATCACTGCCGTAAAAAAACATATTGACGCGCTTGCCCTGAAACGTTACGATAATTTAAAAGAATCTCTGGACTTCACCATTATGTTTATCCCGATAGAGCCTGCATTTCTGATAGCAGTACAAAATGATTCACAACTTTGGAATTATGCTTATCAGAAACACGTTATCATGCTTAGCCCGACCAATCTTATTGCTTATTTGAAATTGATTTCAGACGTGTGGAAAAGAGCAGATCAAAATAAAAATGCAGAAGAAATCGCAAGACAAGCCGGAGCATTGTACGATAAATTTGATGGTTTTGTTGCTGATCTTCTGAAAATCGGGAAGAAAATGGATGATGCCAAAGGCGATTATGAAAACGCGATGAAAAAACTTTCTTCAGGCCGGGGAAATCTTGTAGGAAGTGCGCAAAGACTCAAACAACTTGGCGCTTCTACAAAAAAACATCTTCCAGAAGCTCTGCTTGAGCGTGCTGGCGAAGATTTCCAAACTGAATTTCCTGATCATGATGAAAATGAGAAAAACGATGATTGAAAGCCTTCAAAATGAAAAAATAAAATACCTGAACCGCCTCATTACAGACAACAGATTCAGAAAAAAAAATGGTGTTTTTATAGTGGAAGGAAAGCAGGAAAACTCGCGTGCTTTGCAGTTTGGTTTTGAACCTTTGGAATTCTTTATTGCTGAAACCATTTATGATGGAGAAGAAATCTCAGGGAAAATTCATTCTATATCAGAGAAAATTTACGAAAAAATCGCTTATCGCGGAACTTCTGAAGGGATTATAGGTATTTATAAAATAAAAGAGAATACCTTAAAAGATTTTATTTCAGACGAAACTTCTTCAATAATTATACTGGAAAGTGTAGAAAAACCAGGCAATTTAGGAGCAATTATGCGGAGTTGCGAAGCATTCGGAATTGATGCATTAATAGTAACCGATGCGAAAGTGGATTTTTATAATCCCAACGTGATCAGATCAAGTGTTGGTTGTATTTTCGGAATGAATTTTATTCAGACCAGCAACGAAGAACTTTATGAATATTTGAAAGAAAACGAATACCAAATCTTCACTACAATGATGGATTCAGATTCACAACCGATATATCAAAGGAATTTTAATTCTAAATCTGCCGTTTTGTTTGGTACGGAGCATTCGGGTCTTTCAGAATTTTGGGTTGGGAAAGGCGAAAACACGTTAATTCCGATGTCCGGAACTATTGATTCTTTAAACCTTAGTAATGCCGTTGCGATTACCTGTTATGAAATTATGAAACAAAAAACCAAATAGTTTGGGTTACCGTTCGATTTAGGCATAAAAAAAGAAGCTGATTTCTAAGAAACCAGCCTCTTGCTTTTTACTTTGGTAAAATTACTTTACTTCAACAGTAGCTGAATCAGTTACAATAGTAGCTGAATCAGTTACGATCACTGCAGAATCGTCAACGATTACAGCAGAAGAATCCATAACTTCTACATCCATAGAATCAGCAGAAGTAGTGTCTACAGTTTCAGTTTTTTTACAAGCTACAAGAGCTAAAGCAGCGATACCTGCTACAAATAATGACTTTTTCATAATATTCAATTTGTTTTAATTGTTTTTTTGCGAGTGCAAAAGTAGTTAATATTTATTTTGTTATTCACTTTTATTTTAAGATTTTTAAAATCTTTATTTTCTTGCTGCTTCAGCTGCTTCTTTTGTTGCATCGGCAGCAGCGTTGGCAGCACCTTTTGCAGCTTCAGCAGCATTTTCTGAAGCTTCTTTTGCAGCATTGGCAGCAGCGGCGGAAGTAGCGGCGGCGGCATCTGCGGCTGCATCTACTGAAGCAGTAGCAGCTGAATCCACAACGGATGCGGCAGAGTCTGTAATTATTGCTGCGGAATCAATCATTGAAATTGCTGCGGAATCTTCTGAAGAAGTAGCAACAGTTTCAGATTTTTTGCAAGACACTAGTGAAAGAGCAAGAGCACCTGCGATTAATATTGATTTATTCATTTTATTTATTATTTTGTTGGTTTGGTATTGTTCAGCATTTTGAACATGACAAAGGTATTGCGACATTGTAATTT
>JAANMW010002882.1_pt1 | contig 14539 bp, 6 predicted proteins | sample 7279671 | NCBI WGS metagenome assembly JAANMW01 (sample SAMN14094541, study PRJNA606508) | bioreactor metagenome | isolation source: A lab-scale SPAN reactor treating ammonium-rich wastewater day 247 | place: Ireland: Galway | collected 2017-09-19
GGCGCCAAAGGAAGACAGGTCCACCTGATCGCGCTTCACGTAGTCGCCAGGAATCGCCGACCCATGCTGCACCTTCAACTGCTCCGCGGCATCAAGGGATGTTCGAAGACCGATGGCGATATCGGATGTGATGTGATCGGATCCAATAGGGAGAACGCTCGCATGCAAAAGTTCGCCCTCTTCAAAGACGACAATTGACGTTGTGGAGGCCCCGATATTGACCACACAGACGCCGAGCTCCCGTTCACGGGTATTGGTCACCGACTCCGCGGCAGCCAGAGGGCCAAAGACGAGCGAGGCAATATCCAGACCTGTCCGAAATACGCATTTGGTCATATTGCGCACATTTCCCGCCAACCCGAGCACCAGATGCGCGTCTGCCTCCATGCGAATACCATGCATGCCGAGCGGATCCTTAATGCCGCTTTGCCCGTCGATGGTGAATCCGTGCGGCAATACATGCAGAATTTCGAAATTCGCGGGATTGGCTGCGCTTTTCGCCGATTCCAGAACCCGTTCAATGTCCTCTTCGCGTATGTCCCCGTCCGGTTTGGAAACTCCGATGACGCCTTTCGCATCCATCACGGTAATATGCGTGCCGCTGATGCCGACCACGGCCTCATCGAGAGGAACGCCTACCTGCTGTTCCGCGCGTTCAAGACCTGCGGAAACGGAAGCGACGGCATCTTCAAGAGCGGATATAACTCCTTTTGAAATACCGGACGACGGAACCTCAACGGCGCCGATGACGGAAAGGGCAAAACCGCGATCATGTTGATGCGACACCTGGCCCATCGCAAGCCGGATGCGTGAAGATCCGAGGTCAAGCCCGACAAGAAGCGGCTGGCTCATAGCGATGAAAGAAGCGCGCGAATATGCGGCGCAAAAACGAGGACGGCGGTAAGAAGCGCAAAACCGGCAGCCACAAGAACCGCCGCCGCCATGAGGTCCTTCACATCGCGAACATATGCGGACAGGCGAGGCTTCAGAAGATCAACGAGTCGTTCAACCATGGTATTCAATAACTCTAGCACCAGCACGAAACCGGTCAAAAGAAGGAGCGTCAAACGCTCTGCAGTGGCGAGCGGGAGGGTGGAAACGAGGGCGATCACAAGAAAGGCGGCGGCAAGCATGACGCGAAAGGTCCGCTCATTCCGTATGGCGAGCATTATGCCGCGCCAAGCGGCGCGGAAGCTGTTCGTAAGTCCCGTAGAAAATCGTTTCATACAACGGATTCGACAATCATTTCCTGCAGACGGAACATCTTTACTTCATCCGCGGGCCGTGCGTGATCATATCCGGCAAGATGCAGCGTCCCGTGTACGATCAGACGAACGAGTTCCTCGCGGGCGGAAATGGATCTCCTTGCCGCCTCCCGCTTTGCCACCGCCGCGCAAATGACAATATCACCGACTTCTTCTTCCTCTCCCTTTGCTGCGACCGCGGGAAACTGTTCGCGCGTCCGATCGGCGGCATGAAACGACAGAACATCGGTCGGACAGTTTTTGCCTCGATACGCGCGGTTCAGCTCTTTCATGCGATGTTCCGACAAAAAACGGAGTCCGACGCTCTGCGTTCGCGAGCCTCCGAAACCGGGAATGCGTCTGCATGCCTTGGCAATGCGCGGGAGGAGCGATGCCGGAAACACGGACGGCGATGAACCCATGAGTTGATACTGCAACATGTCAAACGCCGGGCGGAGGAAGCGCCGTCCCCTGTTCGGCGGCGTTTTCCGGTTCGGGCATATTCCCTTCCGGCACCACCGGGGGGAGCGCGGATTCCGGCGTGGCTTCCGGGGCGGATGGCGCAGATGGAAGCACGGGTTCAGGGGCGAGCTGAAGGGAATTCTTCATCATTTCGTAGGTCGTGCGAAAATTCACGAATGTCTGACCGTTCAAATCATAGGTGAATACCAGGACCGCGCTCTTCCAGGAAAAATACGTGACGAGCGGATTTTTTCCGACAAGTCCGGGAATGCCTGACTTCGTTTCGATCATGACCGTATCGGAAGACAAAACGCCGGGATTCCGTGTAAGATACCAGTCAAGAATACTCTGATTCTCCGGATTCGGCTCCACGGCAATCATAAAGAATTCCCCATGTCCTGTGCGGATGCGCGCGCGAAGACCTTCGGCATCTATTTCGGTTTGCCATGATGTGGGCACCAAAACCGTCCACCCGACCGGACTCTTGAATTCTTTCACAAGCCCGGACTCGAGCAATTTCACGCCCTGTTTCCCCGCGGGATTATACAGATGGAAGACCTCATTCCCGTCGAGGAACGTATCTTTGTCGGCGTCCGGATCCGTGGGACTCGTCCCGTAGAGCGGCTCTTCGAGATCCGTGAGCCCGTCGGAATCGGAATCCAGGCCTGCTGGCGGAAGTTTTGGCTGCTCCGGCGGAGGAGGCGGTAAGGCGGGCGTGTCCGCGGATGCTTCGTTCGATGTCGGCGATTCGCCGCCTGCATTCAAGGAAATAATGCGGTATAAATACGTCCGCTCCGCCTCGACCGAACGATCTTGGAATGCGTTCGAATTTGGCGGAAGGCTTGTCACGGCGACATAGGCCGTTGTGGGTTCCCGACGTTCAACGCGGAAGCCCGCTTCATTATCGGAAGTATCGGTCCAGTTTAATTGAACAAGGTTGGGATTCGTTGCCGTTGCGCTTAGATTCGTGGGAGCCGCAGGTGGCGGTGGCGGTGCCGGCGGTCTTGGAGGTTCGGGCGAAGGTTCCTGCGCGGGAGCTGACAGCTGCGGAAAAAGAAGTTGTCTATTGAAATACACAAAACCGCCACCCACGCCACCCAGGAGAAGGAGGAGAACAATGATTCCCGCAACCATTCCCGTATGCCGTTTTCCGCCCTGTGCCGGTATGGAAGCTGCCGCCGGAACATTCCGCTCCTCGGGCGATACGAGTTTCGCCTTTAGAGCCGCTCCGTAAAACTTGTCGGGAATGGTGTGGATCACAGCCTCACCGCCGGCCACAGATTCCTGTCCGGCCGGCATGGGTGAGGCTTCCGCGAATGTATCCTTGGTAGGCATGATAGAGACCGCCAGACAATGAACTCCCTGCCGGCGGTAAGCGAGAGAGCCAGTATAACAGACTAAACTTCTGGCAACCGTCCGGGTCCATTTGGATTATAGCCGTTCCGCACCTCTTCACCATCACTGAACCCGTCGCCGTCCGTATCGGCATTATTCGGATCGGTTCGCCATACATTCACTTCATCTCCGTCCGTAAGACCATCCCCGTCCGTGTCTGCGATTAAAGGATTTGTCCCGAGCGATACCTCGGTACCGTCCACGAGCCCGTCCCCGTCCGTGTCTGCCACATTCGAATCCGTTCCAAGGTTGGCTTCCTGATTGTCCGAAAGTCCGTCCCCGTCCGTGTCCGCCTGCTGAAGGGGGGTTGGAGCCGGAATATTCGGCGGAGGTGTTGGCGGCACGGCTGGCGGAGCCTCTTCAATATCCGGAGCTGCTTCCTCGAGAATCGGTGGCGTTGGCACGGGCGCCACGGGCGGTGCGCTTGGCGTCGTCGGTGCAGATGGCGCCGTTGCGGGAAGCGGCGTGACAGATGATTCGGGCGCCGTCGCAATAAACCTCTGATAAAAGAATAGTCCGCCAATACCGAGAACGAGCAGTACGGCGATAACGACAAGCAGCATGACGAGCACGCGGAAGCCCTTCCCTCTTCGCGGCGCCGCCGATATGGCTTCGGGCATGCGGCTGCCTGACGTTGCCGTTTCATCCTTATCGATGTCGGAAAAAATATCCTCCGGTTCCTGCCTGCCGGGCGTCATAATACCGCCTTGCCGCATGGGAGGCTTCGGGGGCGGTGAAGACGGAGGCACAGATCCGCCGAGTGGCGCAGAAGGCATAGGACCGGCACCGGAAGGCGCGGGAGCTGTTGGCAGATTCGGGGGGGCTTGATCGAACATATCTGGAAGGTGGTAGTTGGTGGTTAGTGGAGTTAGTGGTTACTGGTTACGGGTTTCGAGTTACGGGGCGCATGGCCCAAGGCTCATGACCTACGAACCTACGGTCTTACGGACCTACAGACCCGGGTCAAAGGACAAAAGGAACGGATTACTGGTTACGGGGTTCGGGGAGAATTATGCCCCCCCTACGCAACTACGTACTCTTCCCCCATACGCTACCCTACTTTCTCCTCACCACTCCCGACTCCCTGCCCTACAACGCCCCCGGTCCATTTGGATTATACCCGTTCCGCACCTCTTCGCCATCACTGAACCCGTCGCCGTCCGTATCTGCGATAAGCGGATTGGTTTTCCATTGATGAATTTCTTCCCCATCCGTAAGTCCGTCCCCGTCCGTATCGAATTTTCTGGGATCCGTTGAATACTGCGCGGCCTCTTCCCCATCCGTAAGTCCGTCCCCGTCCGTATCGGGATTGTTCGGATCGGTTCCGAGCTGGAGCTCCTGATCATTCGTGAGTCCGTCCCCGTCCGCATCTCCGCTGCCGGATGTCGACTCGGAAGGCGCGGGGGTCGGCGCGCTCGGCACAATGAGCGCGGAAGGCTCTTCTGCGCCGGATACCGATGCTTCCGTAACGCCAAGAATGTCTGCCATGGTCACGGGCGGCTCCTCTCCTTCGAATCCGCGCGATCCGCCGGGATACACCACGATTCCTCGCAATTCTTCGAGATCCGGAATTTCTTTTTCGGGAACCGCGGACGGCGCGGGACCGCCGATGCCTGTGACGGTCTCGGTCCGAAGCGCGCCGGCAACCGTTGGCGGGATGAGATCATTCTCCACGCTTACGGAAACCTGACCGGATCCGGACAAAGCGCGTGACCGAATCCACCACGCCAACCCGGCAATGCCCGCGATGATGACAAGCGCGGAAACAATGATGAGGATAAATTTGGCGCGCGTCATATTAGCGGAAAAGGTCGGAATTCGAGCTTACGCAGTTCATGGGTCCGCCGCAGAAGGCATTCACAGATGCCGCTCCTGAAGACCCTTTCACCGTTCCCGTACATGCGGGATCTGATCCCTTCGGATTCGTGCAGAATCGAACACACCGCGTATTCGGATTAACTGTTTTGGTGCACGTCTTGGTATTCGCTCCATAATATTTCACGCAAATATCCTGATCCCCTGCCGTGCAAGCCGGATCGTCAGGATTGCTTGAATACTTCCCTCCTCCGTCATTGCACAAGTATTTCTGTGATCCGTCGACTATCGGTGGCCAATTGGATGTTTGCCCGCTTGAATCTTGCCCGGAAAAATAGGAACAGGTGTGATACCAGCACACGCCGCTTCCCGCCCCCTGTTGTCCAACGGATTCATATGTATACATATCAGAAAAGTACCGATACGCCGCTTGCGTCGCGCCCGATCCCCCGCCCTTCCACTCCTTTACGGTTTTGGACGTGGTATCGATGGAGAACGGCACCCATGACTGATTCACCCCTCCTGCCATGGTCATATAAAAAGCCTTGTACTGTTTTGGCAGCCATCCCGCATCCGTGGGATATGCCACGGCGCCCTGAATGCCGCCCCCGACCCCGCCCGTTGCCAGCGTTTTGCTGTCGCCTGTGGTGGCATAATCGTTCGGACACAAAACATTTCCTCCCCATTCCGGGGGCCAGCTCATGAGCGGTTTCTTATTCATGTCGCGGTATTTCCAAATGCCATTCAATCCATATTGATCATACAGACGCACCTCCGCTTTGTGATCATACAGCCAGTCTATGATGCGCTGGGGGCCATAGGCGCCGCCGGCAATCATATTGAACTGCGAAATAATGACATCATAGACCCCGCCCTTGCCGCTAATGAAGACGCTCTGCGGCGGCACAATAAAGTTGCGGCAGTCGGATTCTTGCGACCCCGGTTTTTCCGGGTGGAAGCAGAAGAGATATGCGCCCTCCTTGCCCTCTAAAACATTCAGTGCTCCCTGGCGATCCTTTTCCGACTCGCCGCCATCGCTCGGCCCGAGGCATACCACCTCTTCATCGGTTTTCAGTTTGGTTTTCGCGAAATCCGAACCGTTAATATTGTATTTCCCCGGATTCTCGCAATCCCATGTGCTCGAACAGCCGAGCTCGGTTTTTTTCACAATGGATTGATTGCTCTTTTTGCGGATAATGCATGTGCGAGCCGCCGTCGCCCGGATTTTATTCGTGCACGATGCCATGCCGGAAATAACGAAATCAAAACGTTCATCATTATTATTCGTGCTTTTCGCATAATCCACGCTGGAGCAAGCGTCCGTAAACGGCTTTGCTCCGTCATTATCCACATGATTAAAACAGATGTCCCCCAAACTGCCGTTTTCGCCGAACGCTTTTGGTTTGGGCGTAAGCGAACATTTGCCGTATGTCCCGGGCGTATACGTAAACGGCATGCGGACTACGAGATCGTGATATTCATTCAGGCGTCCGCCAAGAAATCCGGACTTGTCCGATGCCGCCTGATACGCCTTGATCGTTTTATCAATGCCGTTCGGGTCGCCGAGCGGGCAGGTTTTTCCATCGCACGGGTCCCACCAGAACTGCGCGATGTATTCATTCGGCCCGAGCCTGGGCAGCATATTGATTTGCGGCGCGCTAATGTCGCCCGTGCCGAAAATGTCCGCCGTAATCGCAATGCCAAGTTCATTGTTGACCACGGCGTTTTTAAAGCTTGTCATGTCGCTCGTGAACGGACCCACTTTGACCGGTAAATATCCGCCGCGCTTGGATTCGTCGAACGTTACCGTATGGGGATTGTCTTCATAGGAATCCACCACAATACGGTACTGGTCGCACCCGGTATGCGTATCGAGATTCTGGAAACTGAATATGCCGTTTGTGTCGCTTTCGGTTACCGCTACCTGCAGGCCGCGGTAAAAAAGCGTTACCCGCGCAAACGGAACCGGCTGCTGAAAAAGCGTGTCCTGCAGTTTGCCGCCGATTTGGCCGACCCCGGGCGTATCCCCGCAGTACGCGCAGCCGCTGTACCCGCAGGACTGACTGCAGGTAATAATGTCATTGCTGAAGGACACCTTGGCGCCGATGCAGAGCTGCGAAGCATTCACCGGAACAACGGGAACGGTATTCGGAGGAAGGCTTAGCGTGTATAAAATATCGTCTTCGGTGACATTCGGTTGCGGTCCTCCGGACGGTTTCTGCAAGGGCAAATTCTGCGTCCCGGATTTTAGAACTGCCACATTGGTTTCCATGTGGAATATCGGTATGAAATTTCCGGGCGTGCCCGGCGGGGCGGGGATGGGATTCTTCTTGATGATATAGCATCCGCCGCCGGGAACCGCGTTTGGAACGCTCGTGGCTGTCACCTTTGTATGCTGTTTGGCATAGTCGAAGCCTAGTCCTTTGCATGTAAGGTTTGGGTCGGCCACCGGAACGCTTGTATTTCCGGCCGTATCGCATTGCTCGGCCGTATTCGGCTGTTTAATGCCGTCCCCGCAATACCCGCCCTGCGTAAGCGCGATTTTGCAGCTTGTGGTGCAGCTCGTACATGTGGCGCCGTATTCCGCCGTGGTGCAGGGCTTGCCGTTTGACCCGCCGATAAACGGCGAACCCTGGTCGCATTCCTCAACGCCTTTAAAGACGGCGCCGTCGCCGCACACATTGAGCGTGCAGGCATTGGTACAGGCGTCATTATTATCCGTATTGCCGTCATCGCACTGCTCGCTCGCTTGTTTTACACCGTCTCCGCAATAATCCTCCGGATGGCAATCCGACCATTGGCCGAATGTGCAGGCATTGGACGACCCCGGATTCCCGCAGGCGCGCGTATGTACCATTTGGTACGTACCCACGCACGTTCCCGCTCCGCAAACCGTATCGTTCCCGCAACGATGTCCTTGCGTAAGGAAGCAGGTGTCACCCGGGCAGTCCGCATCCGTAAGACAGGGGGTAAAGCCGGTACTCGCGCTTCCCGCCTTGCATCTCCCCCCCGGCCCTGCGCAAACACTCGTGGTCCCGCATGCAACCGGCCCGTTTGTGATAAAGATATTGCCCCAATCGGATCCTGAGACGACGCAACAAGATCGGGTCCGCACTTCCCGGCTGTTCCGCAATCCGCGTCGGTATCGCATGGCGTATCGAGTTTCGCGGCATCGCCTTTTGTGCACAAAGCCTTGGGCGTTGAAAGAGAGTTGCCGTCGCACTGTTCCGGAGCCGTAGTGGTAAGGTCGCCGCAATACGGCGCCGGACCATTGCAGGTAAGGTTGCAGGAGTTTTGCGGATTGCAGCCGCTCCCGCAATAGGCCCCGTTTTGAAGGCCGGCATCGCAGGACTCGCCCAGGCCGAGCTTGCCGTCCCCGCAATACGAACCAAAGCCGGTGCATGTTTCATTGCAATGCCCGTAGGTGCCGTTCTGCAGGCCGTCATCGCATACTTCGCGGTCGCACGTGGCGCCTCCGGCGCAATCCTTGGATGTCACGCACTGCTGTGTCGGATTATTCGAGCACACGCCGTCCACCTTGCCGTTGCCGCATTGTTTGAGCGCGAAACATCCCGGCTGGCTCACATCATCAACGTATTGGCGGCATCCCAAACAAGTCTGCGATTTTTGACCCGGGGTATTGCCAAGCGTGGTGCATGCCTGCCACCGCTGGGCCGTGGGTCCGGTAATTTCGCAGATTTCCGAAAGTTCGCAGGTGAATCCGGCGCATTGGCTCGAGGAGGTGCACGGCTGATTGTCATTGGGACCGCCGAGGCATTTGCTATTTTTTGGATCAGAATCAATCACCCCGTCGCCGCAGGTGCCCGAGCTTCCATAGGTCTGATTCTTGCAGACATTGCTATAGCGATACGATCCTCCCACGGGCTGGCAGGCTCCGAAAATAATGGGAACCACGTCCTGGCATACTCCTCCGCCGCATTGGGCATTGGATGTGCAGGCCTCGCCGTTCTTGGTTCCGCCGCTGCATCGCTGGCAAATACCGAGCGGACAAACGCGGCAATCCGCATCTGCCTGGCAGAAATTCCCTGATGCTTCCGGATTGGCGCACTGCTTCACCTGTTCGAACAGCGGCGGATTCCACCAGTTTTTGGTGACGTCGGCCGCATTCGGCGGAGGCACCTCGAAATCGCTTGCAAGTTCGAAACGTTCTCCCACGGCGAGCGTCCGATACTGGTAGAAATGGCTGCCTTGTTCGTCGGCAGGACAGCGGAATTGCAGGGAGTCCGCATTCCAGCAAGTGTCCGGTGCGAATCCGTCAACGGATGCGCAGGTTTCGCCGCTGCGAGGACAATCATCGTTCGTTACGCATGCCGTTTTGCTTTCACTGCAGCGTCCGCACGTCACGAAACGGTTGATGGGATCGGCCGGCATGGCGGCCCCGCCCTCGGGCGTCGCGGCCTTGGAGAATGCATCCGTCCAGGACGGCCATCGGGAGGTGGATATGCCGGGAAGGAAGCTCCCCGACGAAAGCTCCGGATAGCCGCCCGTGGATTTCTTGGCGCCATTCAGCGCTTTGGTGATGGATTGAAAATCGGAAAGCCTCATGAGGTCGCGTTGAACCTTTCCTTTGAAGTTCGCGCAGCGCATGCCGTTTCCGTATTTGTCGCACTCCCAGTCGGCCGTGCATTCCGCGACGGCGCCGCCTTCTCCCTCCACGAGACTGCCGAGCGAATCCTGGCAGGCATTCGCCACGTCGTACTGGATATTCGTATTGAATGCGATGCGCTCAAGAAGAGCATCGAAAATCTGCCGCGTTTCCGGTTCCGCGCCTTCATTGTAGGAAAGCAGGTAAATGTTCGTGAACATCTCGGTAGACTTTCCATTGGCGTCGGGCCCTTCCGTATTCACCCCGGCGATATACACCGTGCGCCCGTCTCGGATGGCCTGGTAACCGTCCACGGTGAGCTGCTGCGGATTGCCCTTAAATCCTTTGGAGCGATACCACTCGAGCGGCGAAAGATGCAGGGGGTTCGCGACCACGCGCAATCCGATCGCATCCTTTTTGAGAGCCTCGAGCTGGAATGTAAACAGGTACTGACGGAGAATTCCCTGTGCGGCATCGGCGGGATTGGGCGGAACGGCGTTCATCACAAGCGCCGGCAAATCTTCCTTCGGGCCGGTCACGCCCGCATCGCGGCAATACGTCAAAGCGAAATTGTAGAACGGCCCCTGCTCAAAAATCGTGTTCTTCAAATGAAGGGAACCTTCCTGATCGCGGAAGGGTGCCGTGGCAATGGACGGCCATGGATTCTCGCAGATATTCATGGTCAACGGCGCCGTCCCCTGAACCACGAGGTCGGTGGTGGCAGGCACGTTCACCGTGTCATTCGTCACGCGGACGCGGGCGCTTAAATATCCCGAACCGCTCACATTCCGGGAGACGACGTTTCCGGTGGTGGCGGCATTCGTGGATCCCGACGGGAATCCTTGCTCGATTGCGGCGAGATTCTTATTCGACACTACCCAATTCTGCCATGCCCAGGCGTATTCTGCGGTCGTGGAAAGCGGCACGACAACCCCGTTTACCAAGGATTCCGCGCGCGCGAGGAATGGATGCGACTCATCCGCGCGATACCAGAAATTCGGATGCGACGCGTCGAGGTCCATAACATTCACGGCATTGATGGCGCAAATGACATTCCCGGTAGTAAAGGTCCAAGACAGCGGCCCATTGTCGCTATTGTCATATTTCGCCACCACGCCCTGCGCGGTTTTAATACCCTGTTTCAAGGCAGGAACATTGTTATCCGCCAGCGGTTCCGGGGACGCCGATGCGTCGCCGAGGAATCGCACGCGGTACTCCGTTTGCGGTTCGAATGCGCTGTCGAGCTTGAACGAAAACAGGGTAATATCGGCTCCGTTTGTATCCTTGCCTTTGCTGAACTCCAGCGCGCCGGTGACGGTTCCGGAACACCAGCGCTGGGCATAGGCGTTTTGTGCGCCGAAGAAATGCAGAATGCGCTGCCACACGCGGAACACGAACCCCCGGAAGCCTGTGGGCGGCGGATTGAACAGATCGGTAACGTCATTCGTCCCGCTCGGACAGGCAGGGCCCGGAACCCGCTTTGCCACGACGAAATTGTTCGCCAGACTCTGTTCGTTCATGGCTGTGTTGAATGCGCCGTTGATGAGGACATTGCGGCAGACGCCTGCGGACGCGCTGGGCGGATACGCATTCGCGAGCTTCGGACGCAGGCTGCAGCATCCGTTGTCCGTCAGTCCCGTTTCGGATGAATAGCTTGCGCTGTCCGTCGAGCATGAACGTTCATCGGTAAAGCCGCACTGCAGGCCGTACACCGCGGTGCCGGTCTTGGCCTGAAAAGAGGCGGAAATGTCCGAGGACATTTTTCCCGCCGCATCCGTTTGCCCTTTCCCCACGATCGTTGCGATCTGATACGGATCCACAAAGCCGTCGCCGCCTGAACCGGGCGGCGCCGCATCGCATTGCTCGCCCGTGCCGAGCGTACTGTCGCCGCAGAAGCTCGGCTGCGCATAGAATTTCGACGAACCTTCGAGCAAACACAGGGCGCTGCAGCCGTCGCCATTCACGGCATTAAAATCGTCGCAGTCTTTTCCGGGCTCCAGAGCATTTCCGTTTCCGCAGCAGTTCGTTTGGCCGGATGCTGTGCAGGGCGCAACCCCGGTATTCAGGCAGGTAGCCGAATTGCACCACGGAACCGGCCATATCGCACCCGTTTTTTCGCAGGATTCTCCGGGTTCGAGTTTCCCATTGCCGCAAAGCGCCACCACGGTTTTGGATGATCCTTCGTGCAGGCAGTTCGCGCTGCAGCCGTCCCCGCTTGCGCTGTTCCCGTCATCGCAATCCTCGCCATCGGCGATATCGGCGTTTCCGCAGGTGGAATTGCCCGCTTGCGCGCCGAGATTCTGGCAGGTCGGCGAACAGCCGCGATACAGTCTGGTCTGGCATGTCCCTCCGTTTGATGCGCACACAATGGCCGCAGAGGCCGTTGTGCAGTCCGTTCCGTTCGGCGTGGTGGACGTTGCCGCCGCCCCCATGCAAATGCGTCCGAAGTCGCAGTCCTCGCCAATGTCTATATTTCCGTTCCCGCATGTTCCGCCCTCACTCACGTTTGGAACGGGATTCCAAAGGCAGGTATTGCTGCAGGCATCATTCGCATTATCATTCGCGTCATCGCATTCTTCGCCGCCCTTCCCCCCCGCGGGCAGGAGCACGCAGGTCTGGCCGAAAATGGTTTTGCCGTTTTTGCAGTACGCGGCATTCGTCGTTTCCACGATCCCGTTTCCGCACTGGGCCGTGCTTCCGGCCGGACCGGATGCGCCGGTATTCCGGCAGGTATTTCCGCATCCCGCGGGAAGTTCCGCGCCGGTATCAAGCTGGCCGTTAAAGAGAAGCGACGCAACATCCGTCTTGCTCGAGGACCAGGAAAAACCCTGAAGAGCCACGAGCATCTGCCCTGTTTCGCTGCACGCATCGGCCTGCGAGAACGGATGAGCGCTGAACCCCTGCTTGGCCCCCACGGCCTTTTCGTACTTTTCCGTTGGCGCCATGTCGATGCGATCCGCTTCACAGAACGCCGCATCGCCCGGTTTCACGCGGAATGTCCACGCAAAGCCCTCCGGGCTGTTCAATCCGGTCATGGGCACCTTGTTTACCGATTGGATGCCGCCCAAAAATCCGCCCTTCAAAACCACCCGATAATATTTCCCGGGTTCGAGGAGGGGCACGAGCGGGTCTCCGGCTTTCACCGGATCTGCCACCGGATCAATTTCGATGAATCGAAGGCGAGGATCCGTTGTTCCCGGCACCGCCGTGAGTGTCACGAATTTATTGGCGATGGAAATGGTCTTTGTAAATTCGAAGCAGCTCTGATTCGCGCATTGCTTGAGCTCCACATTCCCGGCGTGGACCGAAGCCGGATCGAGCGCCACATTGAAGGTGGCCCATATGGCCGCATTCACGCAGGCTTCGTCGCAGTCCGGACCGTGATTGATGACGCGCGGCGGAATGAAATTGATAAAAAGATCCCCGCTGCCCTTTACGCCCAATGCCGTGGCGTTCACTTTTACGGGATCCTTGCCGGTTTCCAGAATCGTGGTGGCCGTCTGCACGCAGGCTCCCCGCGGGGGGCTCTGCGAAAAATCCTGATTATTCGTAATGCTGGCGCGGCCGTCCAGGCCCGTGTTCCAGCTCCAGTCATAGGCTTCGCAGGCAAGGACCACGCAAGCATCCTCTTTGGCAATCGGTACGGCGCCGTACGGAATCTTGATGCCTTCATCGCTCGCATGATACGGATCCGGCGCCACTTCCACGGAGCCGATGGCGCATTCCGCGGAATCCGCGCGCGTCGTGAACCGGAAACAGTACGCGTATCCGTTTCCGCATTTCGCGGCATCTTCGATCATGGTTCCCCCCTCCGGACCGAAACCTTTTACCTCCGTCTTGACTTTAACCTCATAGGTCGTGGCCGTTTTCAGGTTTCCCTGCACGAGAATACGCACATAATCCTGTTCGGAATTCGCGGAAAGAAGCTGGGGGAATCCCGATGCCAGCGGCACGGGCGTTTGCTCGGTGCAGGGATTCTGACCGCCTCCTGTGCATTCAAAAATGTCGAAATTTTTCGCCGGGGGCGTAACCGTTGTCGGTTCGAGCTTCTGTGTGAACCGCATGGTAATGGCGGCATTCACGCATGCCTGATCCCCGCCCGGACGATTGCTCCACGGAGCCGGCGAGGGAATTTCCCCGGCTTTACACTCCTCCACCACGCGCGGCGCGCGGGGAATAAGTCCCGTGGAGCTCCGCCAGGCGAACATGGCCGTCCCGGCTCCGGCAACGCACTGGCCGGCAATTCGGCAGGTTCCGTCTCCACAGCACTCCTCCGACGGCGCGCATACATTGGCCGCCTCATTGCAGTTCCTTACCTCGATATTGTATCCGTTCGAGGCCACATTGTTTGCGCTTGGCGTCACGGTCACCGGACCTGTAAGCGCCCCGATCGGAATGGCGGAGGAAATCTCGGTATTTGCCCAGGAACCCACTGTGCCGTTCACGTTCTGGTGGAAGGTGACGGCGCCGGGGCCGGCCGTGAAGTTCTCTCCGTATACAAGCAGGCTGGTTCCCACCGGACCCACGCGGGGATCCACGCGGCAAATGCCTGCGCCGAGAGGATTGGTGTTCACGTCGAAGGTGAGCGCATTCGACGGCGGCGCTCCCGCGGCACCCGGTATCACCTGAACGGTATAGGATCCGGGGAGAATCGGCCCCGTGCTACCCTGGGTAAAATTCTTCGGGACTTTCACGGTAATGCTGGTATTGCCCCAGAACGCTTCCGAGCAGGCGGGAGGGAAACTCGTGTCCGCAAGCGCAATATTGCCGCTCGCCAAATCCTTAAAGAGCACCTGGCCAATGCTAAAGCCGAAATTTTTTCCCGTGAGCGTAACATACGTCCCCACCGGACCGCTGGACGGATCGAGCGTAAAGAGTTCGGGAGGCCCCCCGGTATAGGCGCCCAGCACGCCCACGTCCACCGGATTCGATGTTTCCGTTCCCACGGATACGGTCACCGCATATTTTCCGACATTGATGCTGGGAATGAGCGCCTCGATGCGTTCATTCGTCCAAC
>JAANMW010002884.1_pt1 | contig 14526 bp, 14 predicted proteins | sample 7279671 | NCBI WGS metagenome assembly JAANMW01 (sample SAMN14094541, study PRJNA606508) | bioreactor metagenome | isolation source: A lab-scale SPAN reactor treating ammonium-rich wastewater day 247 | place: Ireland: Galway | collected 2017-09-19
CAGGGTGTATTTTAATACACTTGGCACCGGCTATGTTACAGGAACCCAGGGAAGAATACTTAAAACTACAAACTGGGGTTCGTTCACGATTTCCGAGCGACCGTGTCCGGCGCGAGGTTGAGGGCTCGGGGCGTTCGCGATCACCGCTCTCGCCTCGCGTAGCCCGCCGGACGCGCTGCGCCGTCCACCTTCCGGAGAACCGCCTCCGCAGAAGGCCGAATGCCGGACATCGCGACCGGAGCGCGCGGTCAATGCGGTCGCAGCACGATCTTCGCGGCGGCCGAGCGCCCGCGGTCGAGGTCCTGGAACGCCCCGGCGCCATCGTCGAGCGCGCGTTCCTCGACCCAACCGAGGTCGCCGAACGATCCCCCATGGAGCGCGGCGACCGTGCCCCGCAGGTCGGCGGTCGTGTAGGTGTAGGTGCCGACGAGCGTGATCTCGGCGAGCGTGAGCTTGCGCATGTCGATTTCGCTCGCCCAGTCCTGCAATCCGATGTGCAGCACGACGCCGCCCGGCTGCACCGCCGCGAGCGCCGAGTCGCGCGTGATCTTCGCGCCCACCGCGTCGATCACGAACGGGTACGCGTTCTCCTTCGCGCCGCCGGAGCCGACGGACGGGTCGAGCGTGCGGCACCCCGCGTGCGTCGCCGCCGACGCCCGGCGCAGCGGGTTCCGTTCGACGAGCGTGACGCGCACGCCCCAGTGCCCGAGGAGCAACGCCGACAGCAGCCCGATCGCGCCGCCGCCGATGACCAGGACCTCGGCCTCGGCGAGCGGTCGAACGAGCGAGCGCGCCGCGAGGTGGATGGCGTGCCAGGCCGTGGCGGCGGGCTCCGTGAGCGCCGCCACGCGCGCATCCATGTCCTGCGGGATGTCGATCAGCGACGCGATGGGGATCGCCATGTACTCGGCGAACGCGCCCGGCCGCGTCATGCCGACCATCGCGCGATGGCTGCACAGGTTGTTGCGTCCCTGCACGCAGCAGTCGCAGGTTCCACAGGTGATGAGCGGGTTCGCGGTCACGCGACGACCCGCGCCGGGTCCCTCGACGATCGTACCGGCGAGTTCGTGACCGAGGATCAAACCCGGCTTGCGCCGCGGGTCGTGGCCGTGGAACGCGTGCATGTCGGATCCGCAGATGCCGACCGCGTCGACGCGCAGCACGACCTCGCCGTCGACGAGCGCCGGACGCGGAGCATCCATCAGCGTCATTTCGTTCGGCGCGGTGTAGATCAATGCCTTCATCGTGTCGCCTTCCGTGTCAACCGGCGGAGAAGCCGCCGTCGACGAAGATCGTCTGGCCGGTCACGTAGGCCGACGCGTCGCTCGCGAGCCACACGACCGTGCCTGCGAGGTCGTCGAGTTCGCCGTTGCGGCCGATCATCGTGCGATCGGCCATCGCCCGCGCGCGCGCCGGGTCGGCGAACACCGGTCCGGTCAGGGGCGTCGGGAAGAATCCGGGAGCGATCGCGTTGCACGTGACGCCGCGGCGCGACCAGTACTCGGCGGTGGCCCGCGTCAGTTGCATGATGCCGCCCTTCGACGCGCCGTAGGGTCCGCTGTTGGCGAAGGCCCGCACCGACTGCAGCGACGCGATGTTGACGATGCGGCCGCGGCCGCGCGCGGCCATCGCCGGCGCGAACGCGCGCGTGAGCAGGAACGGCGCGGTCAGGTTGAGCGCCAGCGTCGCGTCCCAGTCCGCATCGTCGAGGTCGGGAAAGGGCTTGCGGATGTTCACGCCCGCGGCGTTCACGAGAACGTCCGGCGCTCCGGCCGCCGCAATCGCGCGCGCCGGCAGCGCCGCGATCGACGCCCGATCGGTCAGGTCCGCGGCGAGCGCGTGCGCCTCGATGCCGTCGGCCGCGAACTCGCGCACGGCCGCGTCGAGTTCTTCCGCTCGGCGCGCGACGAGGAGGGTGCGCGCGCCCGCGCGGCCGAGCGCGAGTGCGAGCGAGCGCCCGATGCCCGAATTGCCGCCGGTGACGAGCGCCACCCGCCCCGACAGGTCGAAGAGTCCGCGGATCGCCTGATGCACGGCGCGCCCCGTTTCAGTCCCGGACCGGCAGGCCCCGGTCGAAGGTCTCGTCCGGGAAGTACTTCGCCAGCCGGTCGTCGGCGGTGCGCGCGTGACCTTCCATGCCTTCGAGTCGGGAGATGCGCGCGGTCACCTGGCCGATCCGGCGGTTGGCGTCGCGACTCATCCGCTGCCAGGTCACCGTCTTGATGAACTTGTGCACCGACAACCCGCCCGAATAGCGCGCCGCGCCCTTGGTCGGAAGGATGTGGTTCGGCCCGGACGCCTTGTCGCCGAACGCCACCGTTGTCTCTTCGCCGAGGAACAGCGAGCCGTAGGCAGTCAAGCGGTGGAGCCACCAATCCAAGTCGCGGCAGTGCACTTCGAGGTGCTCCGGCGCGTAGCGGTCCGACACGGCAGCCGCCTCCTCGCGCGACTCGCAGAGCACGATCTCGCCGTAGTCGCGCCAGGCGGCGCCGGCGGCGTCGCGGGCGGTAGGCGGCAGTGCGGCGACCAGTCGTTCGACGATCGGCGGCACCGCCTCGGCGATGCGCCGCGAGGTCGTGATGAGCCAGGCCGGCGATTCGTGTCCGTGCTCGGCCTGCCCGACCAGGTCCGAGGCGACGATGGCGGGATCGGCCGAGTCGTCGGCGATCACGCAGACCTCGGACGGCCCGGCGAACACGTCGATGCCGACGCGGCCGAACAGCATCCGCTTCGCCTCGGCGACGTACTTGTTGCCCGGTCCGACGATGATGTCGGCCGGCCGCCCGCCGAAGAGCCCGAACGCCATCGCCGCCACGGCCTGCACGCCCCCCAGCGTCATCACGACGTCGGCGCCCGCGACCTTCATTGCGTAGAGCACTTCCGGGTGGATGCCCTCGCCGCGGTACGGCGTCGAGCAGGCGACGACGCGGGGCACGCCCGCGGCCTTCGCGGTGGCGATGCTCATGTAGGCCGACGCGATGTGCGCGTAGCGTCCGGTCGGGACGTAGCAACCGGCGACGTTCACCGGGATCAGCCGCTGGCCGGTGACGAGCCCCGGCTCCAGCTCGACCGAGAACTCGTGCAGCGACGCGCGTTGCTCGAGCGCGAAGCGGCGCACCTGGTCGGTCGCGAAGTCGATGTCGCGCCGCACGTCCGAGGGCACCGCCGCGGTGCGCCGCTCGATCTCGGCGTCCGTCACGACGATGTCGCCGGTCCAGCCGTCGAGCGTGCGCGCGTACTCGCGGACGGCGTCCTCGCCGCGCCGCTCGATCTCCGCGAGCATCGCGCCGGCGACCTCGCGCGCGTTGCCGGTCTCGGACTCGGGCGTCTTCGACGCCCGCTTGAGCAGATGGGTGGCCATGGGAGCGTGCGCCGTCAGCGGCGCAGGGTGAAGAGCGAGAGCTCGGGGACGAAGCCGATGATCGTCGAGACGACGACCACGGCCAGGACGAACGGCAGCGCCTCGCGCGCGATCGCGGTGACCGGCGTGCGCGTGAGTCCCGACATGACGAAGAGGTTGAGGCCGAAGGGCGGCGTGATGAAGCCGAGCCCGAGCGTGGAGATCATGAACACGCAGAAGTGGATCGGATCGATGCCCACCTTCTGGGCGAGCGGCAGCAGGAGCGGGCCGAGGACGACGATGTTCGGGCTCGCCTCCATGAACATGCCCGAGACGACCCAGATCAGCAGCATCAGCACGATGACGCTGTTGCGGTCGACGCCGAAGGACATGACGAAGGCGACGAACCTCTGCGGGATGTCGAGCACGGTGAGCGCCTGCGCGAACAGCAGCGCGACCGCGATGATCGGAAGGATGACCCCGCAGACGCGCGCCGAGGTCCCGAGCATCGCCGGCACGTCCTTCCAGCCGATGGTCTTCTGCCGGAACCCGACGACCAGCGCGACCGCGACGGCCACGGCGGCCGACTCGGTCGGCGTGAAGGTCCCCGTGTAGATCCCTCCGAGGATGATCACCGGGATCGCCAGCGCCCACTTCGCGTCCCACAGCGCCGCGCGCCAGCGCGCCAAGTCGAAACGCCCGACCGAGCGCTCGTAGCCCTTCACCCGGTTCACGATCGCGTTGGTCAGCATCACCGCGAGCAGCACCATGACACCGGGCACGAACGCGGCCTGGAACAGGGTCGCCGACGAGATGCCGAGAACGAGCCCGAGAATGATGTAGGCGATCGACGGCGGGATCAGGATCCCGGTGCAGGCCCCGGAGGCGACGAGGGCGCAGGCGTAGGATTTCGGGTAGCCCTTCTCGACCAGCCGATCCATCGTGAGCCGGCCCACCGCCGCCGCGTCGGCCGCGTCCGAGCCGGAAATGCACGAGAACAGCCCGCAGCCCATGACGGTCGACGTGCCGAAGCCGGAGCGGAAGCTGCCGAAGCTCGCCTCCGCGAAGTTGAGGAGCTTGATGCCGAGGCCGCTGCGCACCATCGCGTCACCGGTGAGGATGAACAGCGGGATGGCGATCAGCGCGAACGAATCGACGCCGTCGAACAGCGCCTCGCCGACCAGCGTCAGCGGCAGCACGCCGGTCGAGGCCAGCATGGTCACCGTGCCGAGGCCCATGGCGACCCAGAACGGCGCGCCGAGCGCGAGCAGCACGCACAGCAGGACGATCGACAGGACGACGGCCACCGCTACTCCTCGAACATGGACTTGCCGGCCCAGGGCGCGCGGCCGGCCGCGAAGTCGCCGAGGTCACGCTTCAGCGCCTGGAGGCATCGCAGGGCGACGAGCGCGAAGCCGATCGGCACCGCTGCCGCGAACCAGGCCTTGTTGATGCGCAGCACCGGCGTCGTGCCCTCGAACCGGAGGAGCTGCGCGACGGTGTGCATCGACCACCAGAACGCGACGACCGCGAACACGATGGTCGCGACCTCCGCCAGCGCATGGAGCAGGGCGCGCGCCCGGTCCGGCACGCGGCCGATGAGGATGTCGAAGCGGATGTGCGCCCGCTCCTTGACCGCGTACGCCGTGCCGACGTAGCCGAGGTAGATGAAGGCGTAGCGCGCGATCTCCTCGGCCCAGGCGGACGAGTAGTTGAGCACGAAGCGGCGCAGCACCTCCTGCACGATCACGAAGCAGCAGAGCACGTAGAAGACGAGCATCGCGTAACGCTCGCCGTTCTCGTCCAGCAGCGCCCAGGCGCCGCGCTCCTCGCGGCCGGGCTCGAGCCGCAGCACGCCGGCGACGAAGCAGAGGGTCGCCACGAGCACGAGCAGGAACTCGCCGACATCGCCGAGCTGGAGCGGCAGCGGCCTGCCGGTCGATTTCCGCATCGCCGCGGCGACGAGCACGTAGGCCGCGTAGGCGCCATAGAGGGCGAACGCGATCTTGAGGGACGCGGGACGGCGCCCACGCTGCATCGGCGCGGTGTCGTTCATCGGGGGGTGCCGGGACGAACGCGCGCCCGTCCCGGCCGGTCGGCGCTCAGCCGGTGTAGTCGCCGACCGTGATCGGGCCCTTGGTGTCGGCGGCGGTCCGCAGCTTGTCGAACGCGGCGAGCGAACCGGCGAGGCGCACCTTGAACTCGTCCCATTCCTTGCGCTGCTCGCCGCACGCATCGACCCACTGGCGGAACTCCGCGGGCGTCGGGTTGTAGAAGTTCGCGCCGCCCTCGCGCATCATCTTCATCGAGACCTCGCGCGCGGGCGCGATCTGCGCGAAGCTCTCGACCTGGGTCTTGTCGCTCGCCGCGTCGAACGCCACCTGCAGGTCCTTCGGCAAGGCCTGGTACCACGCGGCGTTGGCGGCGAACATCTGCGCGTCCGACACCGAGCGCACCGTCGTGACGTTGCCCAGGATGTCGTGGAACCCGAAGGTCGCGAGCGCGGAGACCGCCGGGTCGAGTCCATCGGCGACGCCCTGCTTGATCGCGGTCGCGGTCTCGCCCCAGGGTACGACCGTCGGGTTCGCACCGGCGAGCCGGTAGAACTGCTGCAGGAGCTGCGACGGCGGCACGCGCATCTTCATGCCCTGCATGTCCGCCGGCGTGCGGACCTGCTTGTAGCCCTTGCGCGTCGACACGGTCCGCGGGTCGACGGTGAAGTAGAACATCGGCTTGTAGCCCTTCGCCGTCACCTTCGGCGTGATCTCGCCGTTCCACGCGGCCGAGGTGACGAGATTGGCGAACTTCTGGTTCTCGCCGCACCAGAACGGGATGTTGATCAGGTCGACGGAAGGTGCGAACGGCGAGAAATTGGAGAGCGACACCGCCCCGCCCTGTACCGTCCCGCCCTGGATCTTCTGGGCCAGTGCGGCGCCGACGCCGAGCTGGCCCGCCGGGTGCAGCTTGACGTAGATCATCCCCTTCGACGCCGCCTCGACGTTCGCCTTGAACGCCGCCTGCATGACCGGATAGCGGACCACGTCCTCGATCTTGTACTCGGTCGCGAAGATCATCGTGTACTTCGCGGCCTTCTGCTTCGCCTCCTCGTCGGCGGCGGATTGCGCGAGCGCGTCGTCGGACCACAGGGTCCCGCCGGTCCAGGCGAGGACCGCGGTCGTGAATCCATAGCGGCCGGCGGCGCGCATGAAGCGGCGACGCTCGGTGCTTGCCGGACGGACGGGCGCAAGCGCCCGCGGATCGTTGCCTGCCATGCCGCGTTCCTCCTCGAGTCGACTTGAGACCCGCAGCATCGCCTGCGGGCCGATCCCCGTGACCGGCGGCCGCGGGCCCCTGCGAATGAAAGCGCTTTCAGACCGAGCCTATGGGCGTTATCATCCGCTGTCAAGCTGCGACGCAGCGAAGCCGCGCGCCCCGACATGCCAGACCGCCCGAACGCGAGATCCGTGGCCCGGATCGAGGACGTCGCCCGCCTCGCCCGTGTCTCCCCCGCGACCGTGTCGCGCGCGCTCTCGCAGCCCGCGCTCCTGCGCACCGGCACGCTCGCCCGCGTCGAGGCGGCGATCGCGCAACTGTCGTACGTGCCGCACGCGGCCGCGCGCACGCTCGCGTCCAACCGCAGCAGGATGATCGGCGCGCTGCTGCCCACGCTGGACCACACCTCGTTCGCGCTGACCGCGCAGGGACTGCAGACCGCACTGGCCGATCGCGGCTACACGCTGGTGCTGGCATGCCACGGCTACGACCTCGAGGCCGAGACGCGCCTCGCGCGCGAACTCGTGGCGCGCGGCGTCGACGGCCTGTTCTTCGTCGGCCTGCAGCGTTCGCGCGCGCTCTCCGAACTCCTGCGGCGCACTCAGACGCCCTACGTCGTCGGGTGGAACGCCGACGTTCCGCGCGGCACCTGGTCCGTCGGCTTCGACAACCGCGCGGCGAGCGCGCTCGTGGTCGACCACCTCGTCGGCCTCGGTCACCGCCGCATCGCGCTCGTCGCCGGTCTGCGGGCGACCAACGACCGCGCACGCGCGCGCGCCGAAGGCGTGCTGGCGCGCCTGGCCGCGCATGGAATCGCGATCCCGCCCGCCTGGCTTCGGGAGTGCCCGTACTCGATCGAAGCCGGCGCCGTCGCGGCCGCCTCGATCCTGGATGCCCGGGAGCGTCCGACCGCGCTCGTCGGCGGCAACGACGCGATCGCCATCGGCATGCTGAAGCACGCCCGCGAGGCCGGCATCGACGTGCCGGGCCGGTTGTCGGTCGCCGGGTTCGACGACCAGGAGATCGCAGGCCTGGTCACGCCGGGCCTGACCACCGTGCGATTCCCGGCCCAGGCGATCGGCGAGCGTGCGGCCGAGGCGCTGGTTGCGCGCATCGAAGCGCGCCCGCACCCGCGCCAGGTCGTGCTCGGCATCGACCTCGTCGTTCGCCTCAGCACCGGACCGGTGCCGACATGCGCACCGGCCGGTCGCCGCGCATCCGCGTCGACCGCTGCGGTGCGCCGGTGAATGTGCGGCGCGCACCGCGTCGCCGGGACGCGCGCATGAAGGGGTACGGCCACCCGCCACGCGCCCGTGCTCGATGACAGCGCGAATCCCGACCCGGTCGATCGTCGCGCTGTCGATCGCAGGCTGCGGCTCCTCCGCCGCGCTGCGCGTCTGCGATCCGCTGATCCCCTATCTCGCGCGCGAGCACGACACGGGACTGGCCGCGGCGGCACAGACCGTCACGGCGTTCGCGATCGCCTACGGCCTGTTCCAGTTGATCTACGGCCCGGTCGGCGACCGCTACGGGAAGTATCGCGTCATCACCATCGCGACCTTCGCCTGCGCGCTGACGTCGCTCGCCTGCGCCTTCGCGCCCAGCCTCGCATCACTCGTCGTCGCGCGCGCGCTGGCCGGCGCGACGGCCGGTGCGCTGATCCCGCTCTCGCTCGCCTGGATCGGCGACGTGGTGCCCTACGAACGCCGGCAGAGCGTGCTCGCGCGCTACCTGATCGGACAGATGTTCGGCATTGCGCTCGGACAGGTGCTCGGCGGCGTCGGCGCGGATCTCTACGGCAGCGGACCCGTCTTCGTCGCGCTCGCGGCATGGTTCGCCGCGGCGGCGCTGCTGCTGCGGCGCTTCGTTCCCGCGCAGGAACGGAGCGCGGCGCACGACCAGGACGGCGCGCTGCGGCGCTACGTCGCGGTGCTCGAGGTGGGCTGGTCGCGCGTCGTCCTGTTCACCGTCTATGTCGAAGGACTGCTGCTGGTCGGCGCGCTGGCGTTCGTGCCGACGCACCTGCACCTGACCTACGGGCTTCCGCTCACGGCGGCCGGCACGGTGGTGATGCTCTTCGCGGCGGGCGGCCTCGTGTTCGCCGCGCTCTCGCCGCTCCTGGTGCGCGGCCTCGGCGAACCCGGACTCGCCGCGGTCGGAGGCGTGCTGCTGGCGTTGTGCCTCGGGGTGCTCGCGCTGCCGTCGACCCCGGCGGTCGCGGCACTGGCGTGCCTCGTCGGGGGACTGGGCTTCTACATGCTGCACAACACGCTGCAGGTGAACGCGACGCAGATGGCGCCCGCGCAGCGTGGCAGCAGCCTCGCGCTGTTCGCGTGCATCCTGTTCGTCGGGCATTCGACCGGCGTGACGCTCGCCGGGTCGCTGGTCGAGCGGATCGGCACCGGCCCGGTCATCGCCGCCGCGGGCGGCCTGCTGCTCTTCGTCGGGTCGGCGTTCGCATTCGCGCTGCAGAACCGTCGTCGGGTTTCGGCCGGACGCACCTGATGCGTACCCGCCGCGGTACATCGACACGGGCGAACCGGCGACCTTCTGCGCGCGGATGACCGGTCGTCAGATTGGTCTCGCAACCAATGGAACGCGCCGTGGGCTCTCGGCGGACCGCTACGCGACAATTGAAACACCCCGGCCGCCGGACTCCGGTGGATAGTTCGCCTCCTGTTCCCGGTTCAACGACAAGGAGTGCGCCATGGGTGGCTGGTTCTCGCTGTTGTACGGCTCGGTCGTCTACGTGCTGTTCCTCGGCACGTTCCTGTACGCGATCGGCTTCGTCGGAAACATCGTCGTGCCGAAGGGCATCGACGCCGGCGCGCCGGGGCCGCTCGCGACGGCGCTGATCGTCAATCTGCATCTGCTGGCGTTCTTCGCCGTGCAGCACAGCGTGATGGCGCGTCCCGCGTTCAAGCGCATGTGGACCCGCATCGTGCCGCAGGCGCTGGAGCGCAGCACCTACGTTCTCGCTGCGTCGCTCGCGCTGTGCCTGCTGTTCTGGCAATGGCGTCCGATCGTCTCGCCGGTGATCTGGAACGTCGAAGGCTCGGGCGCCGCGATCGTGATTCGCGCCGTGTTCTGGCTGGGTTTCGTCGTCGCCCTGGTCAGCACGTTCCTCATCAACCACTTCGAACTGTTCGGCTTGAGGCAGGTGTGGGCCGACCTGCGCGGCCGCACGATCCCCGCGCCGGAGTTCCGCACGCCGCTGTTCTACAGGCACGTGCGGCATCCGCTCTACGTCGGCCTCATCCTCGTGTTCTGGGCGGCGCCGGTGATGACCGCCGGCCACCTGCTGTTCGCGGCGATGACGACTGCCTGCATCCTCGTGGGCATCTGGTTCGAGGAGCGCGATCTGATCGCCCAGTTCGGGGACAGGTATCGCCGCTACCGCGAGCGCACCGGGATGCTCGTCCCGCGCTTCGGTTCCGCCGCGCCAACGACCGGCGGTGACAACGCCCGCAGCAAGGTCCCGCGATGAATCGCCAGGTGGACGAATCGTTGCGCCAGCGCCGGCCCCGGCTCGCCGCATCGCGTGGTGAATCGCCCCGGGAAACCCGGAGCGATTCCGCTCCCTCGCAGCGGCTCAGGCCGCGCGCGCCTCGCCCATCTGCTCGTAGGTCCGGCCGTCGCGGATCTGGTAGATCCGCCGGAACGTCGGGATGATCTTCTCGTCGTGCGTGACGACGATGATCGCCGTCGCGAACCGCCGCGCCATCTCGTTCAGGATCCGGATCACGGCCAGCGCCCGCTCGCCGTCGAGTGGCGCCGTCGGTTCGTCGGCGAGGATGATCGGCGGCCGATTGACCAGCGCGCGCGCGATCGCGACGCGCTGCTGCTCACCGCCGGAAAGCTGGGGCACCCGCGCCTGCGCTCGATGTCCGACGTCCAGCGCCGCCAGCATCTCCCGCGCCCGGTCGCGGGCCCTGCCGTTGCCCATGCCCGCCAGCATCGGCAACAGCGCGACGTTGTCGGTGACATCGAGGAACGGAATGAGATAAGGGGCCTGGAAGACGAAGCCGATGCGGTCGCGCCGCAGCGCGCGCAGGTCGGCCACCCGCCAGCCGTTGTCGTAGATCGTCTCCCCGGCGAGCGCCATGCGGCCCGACGTCGGCTCGATCACCGCGCCGAGGCATTTCAGCAGCGTGCTCTTGCCTGAGCCGCTCGGCCCGATCAGCCCGACGACCTCGCCGGGCTGAACGATCATGTCCACGCCTTTCAGCGCGTCCACTGCCGCGTCGCCTTCGCCGTAGCGCTTGGTGAGCCCGCTGATTTCGATCGCCGGGTGCATCTATCCTCCGATCGCCGTCGCCGGATCGATACGGAGCGCGGCGCGGATGGCGACGATGCTCGCGAGCGCGCAGATCGCCAGCACCAGCACGGCGCCCAGCACCGCGTCTCCGGGGAGCAGCAGCACGTACTTGGGGAAAACCGGCGCCCACAGCGTCGCCACCGTCTTGCCGACGACGAAGCCGATCACGCCCAATCCGAGCGCCTGCTGCAGGATCATCCCGGCGATCGTGCGGTTGCGCGCGCCGATCAGCTTGAGCACGGCGATCTCGCGCACCTTGGCGAGCGTCATCGTGTAGATGATGAACGCGACGATCGCGGCGCTGACCACGGCGAGGATGACGAGGAACATGAAGATCTGCTTCGCCGACGTGGCGATCAGCTTGGCGACCACGATCTCGTCCATGTCGGATCGCGTGTACGCCTCAAGGTGTTTCCAGCGGCGGATCTCGCGCGCCACGACCGCTTCGTCGGCGTGGGGCGCGAGCCGCAGCATGACGACGTTGACGTTACGGCTGCCGGCCTGGCTCGCCTGCACGGCCTCGAGCAATCCCGGCACGCCGGGGCGGTTGAACGCGGGGTTGGCGGCGGTACGCGCACGTTCGTTGACCAGCGCGTCGTTGTCCTTGAGGAACTGCGCCTCCTGCGCGTCCTGCAGCGGCACGAAGACCATCGGGTCGCCCCCCGACGACACCATGCGGCGCGTCAACCCGACCACCGTGTACTCGTGCCGGCGGATGCGGATGCGCTCGCCGAGCCGGAAGCCGGCACGTATGTCGGCGATCGCCTCGTAGTGCGAGCGCGTGATCGGACGTCCGGCCACGAGGTAGCCGGGTTCGCCGGGACGTCCCGGCTGGAAGCCCACGAGCATCACGCGGACGTCGCCGCCGGCATGCTGGACCTGGATCGAGAGGTAGGTGACGTTGCCGGCGTCCGCCACGCCTCGGACGCCGAGGAGCGCCCGGTAGGCGTCGTCGCGCACGTTCGACGGTTCGGCGTAGGGACCGAGCGTGTCGCGCTGCACGACCCAGAGATCGCCGCCGCCGTTCTGCAGCAGGACCCTGCCGTCGTCGACCAATCCGCGGTAGATGCCCGCCATCGACAGCGTCAGGCCGACGAGCAGTCCGAGCCCCAGGCCGGTGAAGACGAACTTGCCCCAGCCGTGCAGGACGTCGCGACCGGCGAGATTGATCATGGTTGGGCGCCGATGATCGCCGCGACGACCTTGACCTTGGCGTCCGGCCGCAATGCTCGCTCGCTGTGCACGACGACCTCGTCGCCCGTTGCCGGCCCGTCGAGAATCTCGGTACGTCCGTCGAGCGTCGTGATGCCGGTCCTGACCGGCCGGAACGCGATGCGCCCATCGTTCACCTGCCAGACGCCGTGCTGCCGATCCAGCCGTTTCACCGCCGCCGCCGGCACCGAACGCACGTCGGGAAGGCGAGCGGTATGGATCGTCACCTCGGCCAGTTCACCGACCGACATCGCTTCGGGCCACGCCGCGAAACCGACGTTGACGATCCGTTCCTCGGTTACCGCATCACTGATCCAGTCGACGCGCTGCACCTCCCCGCGATAGGCGCGTCGCGGGTCCGAGCGCAGCACGATCTCCGCGGACTGGCCGACGCGCACGCCGCCGGCCTGGCCCTGGTCGATGCGCGCCTTGATCCACAGGCTCGCCGGGTCGATGACCGTCACCACCGCCTGTCCGGCGACGATCGTGCTTCCGGGTTCGACCAGCCGTGCGCTGACGATGCCGGCGACCGGGCTCACGAGCCGGGCCTGCGCACGCAGCTTGCCGACCCCGGCGACATCGGCCAGGGCGCGTTCCCGGTCGCTCTGCGCCGCCGCGAGCTGCGCTGCCGCAGCGTCCACGGCCGCCTTCGCGGCGTTCGCGTCATATTCCCTGACATCGACGGCTTCCTGGCTGACGAACCCTTGCGCGCGCAGCTCGGCGTAGCGGCGAGCACTCGCAACCGCAACCTGCGCGCGGCTGGACGCCTCCGCGAACTGGGCTTCCGCGGCGCGGATGGTGCTCGCTGCACGCTCGGCCGCGAGCTGCCCGCTCGCGACGCGGTCGTCGAGATCGACCGGGTCGAGTTCCGCGAGCAACTGTCCGGCCACGAGCCTGTCGCCCTGATCGACGAGCACGCGGGCCACGCGGCTCGCCACCGTCGGACCGAGCGCGTAGCTGCGACGTGCCTCGACCGTACCGATGCCGAACGAGCTCGCGACCAGCGGGCCCTGTTCGACTTTCGCCACGGTCACCCTGGACGGTGCCAGCGGTCCCTGACTCGTCGCCAGCCAGCCCAGCAGCACGACGATCGCCGCGCCGGCGACCATTAGCACCGCCTTGCGATCGAGGCGCAGGTTCATGGCTTCCGGCGCCCGCGATAGCCGTGGAGGAGCAGCGGGAACAACCGACGCGCCCGCTTCGGCATTCCGGCCTCGTCCCCCGCCAGCGCGGACTGGATGACCAGACTCTGTACCGCGCCGATGAACAGCACCGGCGCCAGCGAGGTGTCGAGGTCGGTGGGAAGCTCGCCTGCCGCCTTCGCCTCGGTGAAGAGCGATGCCAGTCGCTTGCGGTACGCGATGATCATCGCGCGAACCTCGGTGCGCACCGGCGAATCGCCGGGGTACTGCAGTTCGTGGAAGATCGCACGGGGAACGCCCGGGTTCGCCGCGACGAACGCCACATGCGCGTGAAACGCCTGCTCGATCCTGGCGAGCGGCGTCCCGCCTTTCTCGATCGCAGCCGTGAACACCGCACCGAGCGATTCGCGCACCCAGGCGAAGACGGCGAGCCAGATCGCCTCCTTGTCCGGGAAATGCCGGAAGACCGCACCCTGCGTCACGCCGATCCGGTCAGCGATCGCCTGCGTGGTGATGGCATCGGGACCGCGCTCGCGCGCCAGCGCCAGGACGGTGGTGACGATCTCGCGCCGCCGTTCGTCGGTGGGCAGGCGGTGGCGCGGGACGGCCCGGACAGCGGTGGTCGTATCCATGCGTCGAAGGTGGGCGCTTGAAAGTAAGTAATCAAGTACTAGCTTAAGCGTGAACGGCCGAGATTGGCAAGACCCTCCGACCCGAGGAGCAGCGCATGTCGCACCCGGAGCATTTCCACGCTGCGCCACGGATCATCGTGCGCCCGGTTTCCCGGGGCGGCGACGGACGGCGTCATCGAATTCGCGCATGCCGATGCCGTTGCACCCGCCGGGCACTCTTGTCCGACCGTGCCGCTGGCCGGCGCCGGGCGCTCGTCGTCGAGCGTGCCGACGATCCGGAACTCATCGTACGGGCGGCGGTACTTGCCGTTGGCGTGCAGCGTGGGCACGCCCTGGCCGTAGTCGACCTGCGCTTCCTCCCCGGGCAGGAACTCGAGCACGTCGAAGCGCTCCGGTGCGCGGCGCTTGAGGCTCGCCACGAAGCGCTTTCACCGAGTTGTAGGAGTGGGCGAAGCCGTGCAGTTCCACCAGGTCCTGGTAGATGCTCACGGCGAGGCGTAGGTGGTGAACTTTACCCCGTGGTTGGGATCGAACATCTCGACGGCGTTGATCAGCCCGATGTAGCCTTCCTGCGCGACGTCGTCGAACGGCTCGCCGGTGAACCGGTAC